>ERZ773227.493-NODE-493-length-37068-cov-3.516089_pt1 | contig 37068 bp, 60 predicted proteins | sample MGYA00580525_ERZ773227 | MGnify/ENA primary metagenome ERZ773227 (study PRJEB29015, sample SAMEA2737782) | human gut metagenome | biome: human gut; feature: human-associated habitat; material: faeces | place: China | collected 2012 ... | reverse complement strand
GACCACCATCTGGTGGGCGACGAGCACCCGGCGCGGGGCGGCGGGCTCACAGACGGCCAGCGCCGCGCCGACGGCGGAGTCGTAGTCGGTGATGTCGGCGTCGGGCAGGTAGTGGCGCACCGTGGCCGCCCGCACAAAGGGCAGCAGCGTGAACTCGATGGGGCCGTGGCGGTCATTGAGTACGACCTGCTTGGGGCAGCCGGTGAAACGCCCGGCAATGTGTACGTTTTGTTCGGCCAGCAGACTGCTGGCAAAGTCGAGCCGCTCGGCGCTGTCATGGTTGCCGGACACGGCCAGCACGGCGATGCGCCGGGCGGCCAGCTGGGTCAGGAACCAGTCCAGCAGGGTGCAGGCGGCGGCGGGGGGCACGGGGGCGTCGTAAATATCGCCCGCCAGCACCACGGCGTCCACCTTATTGCTGTCACACAGCGCTAAAATTTGTTCCAGGATGTAGCGCTGATCTTCCAGAAGGTCGAACCCGTTGACCCGTTTGCCCAGGTGCAGATCGGCCAGATGCAGAAATTTCATGGGTAAGTCTCCAAGGTAGTAGGTGCAAAATTTGAAAACCGTCAGCATCGGCGGACATGCGCCGACGATGCTGACACCTTTAGGGCAACACCGCACAATTCCCGCCTAACGGCTTAAGCACCGCTCCGGCGGATCTCCGCGCCAAGAGCCGCCGCAAGCGGCGGTTGCGCTCCGAAGCGCCTCGCTGCGGCTCGGTGTGCGGCACGGCATCTGCGTTGCCAAAATGCTCGATAATGTCGGGTTGCGGTACCCGCATCGTGCTTCGGGGCAAAAGCCCCTCGCACTCTGCGACCGCTGCCCCTGCTTCGGTTCGCTGTATCCGCCACTGGCGGCGCTCACCTTTGCAGCATCCAGTATTATCTGCGCTTTTGGCTTAGCAGCTGCCGCGCCTCGCTCGCCGTATCGGCACTTAGAATTATGCGGTATTGCCCTAAGTGCGTACCGAATAACAGAAGCGCCGCAGATTTCAATGAATCTGCGGCGCATTCCGATGGTCGAGGTGACAGGACTCGAACTATGCTTCATGCTTTTAGTGATTGAAAATATAGCGGTATATTGCTATATTTTTTGCTTTATCACATACTTTTTATATTATTTCATACATTTAAAAGAAAAAGTGTGTACTTTTAGTGTGTACTTTTTAATCTACCAGTCTGTCAAAGATTTCTTGTAGATTTTTGGCTGTCCGTTCGTCATCACCGGCGATGTAGTGAGAGTATGTGCCGTAGGTGTCCATATCCTTGCTATGCCCGACAAGCTGCTTTAACTCGCCCGTTGGCAACTCTTTTGCTATGCTAACAAATGTGTGGCGCAGTTCGTAAAGACTCAGCTCCGGCATGTCATTAGAGCGCTGATAGCGCTGCCAGCGGTGATAGTAGGTGTGCATGGATGCCATGGGGAAAATGTACGTCTGCTTTCCAGTCACGGCTTTCTGAGCTTCCAGCACGTCCACTGCGCGTCTGGATAGCACTACCGTGCGCAATGCGTTTTCGTTTTTTCCCTGCGTGATTTGACCGTGTGCATTGATAGCCTGCTTCAGTCTGCACAGATTCCCGTCAACGTCTTCCCATCGCAGTCCCCGCATTTCACCGGGCCGCATACCTGTTAGCACTTGGAACCTGTAATAATTTATGTATTCATCGTGAACAGATTTCCCGCGCATGATGGTCGTATCCACTTTTAGCAACGTGTTCAGCGCTTCAACTGTCAGCACGTTCTTTCCTTTTTTTCTGGACGCTGCCGGAATCTGTAACACATCAAGCTCAAGCGTTATCCATTTTGATTTTCGGCAAAAATTGACGAACTGCTTACAGTAGTTGGCATAGTTCTGTAACGTCTTTTTGGATAATGGCTCTTTGCTCATTCCCTGCGGGTGGCGAAACGAATAATCTATAATTTGTTGAAAATCCTGTTCCGTAACGGATTTTATTAACTTATTTCCGATGGCTGGTAGCAAATGGGCGCGGCCAAACGATGCCATGTTTTTGTATTCTGCATCAGACACAAGTTTTTTCTGCTGTAACAACCGTTCCCATGCGTCAGAGACCTTAATGCGTTCCGTCTTTACGCCTTTATCCAACCATTCATCTGCTTTTTTGTTGGCTTCCCGCTGCCCTGTGCGCCCCGGCTTTGCGCTGGTAAACGTTTTGCGAACTCCGTCCTTCTGCACGTTGATTTGCCAACGCCCGGCGCTTTCAATCCATTTTGCGGTATTTGTCCTTTTCATATTGCGGCTCCTTTTTTTGTGTGTTATAATAATGCCGTCAACTTTTTGTGTTGACGGCTCTTTGCCCTTGTCGGTGGTACGAACACCGGCAGGGGCTTTTTTGTTTAGTAGCGGATAAACCCGACAGACACGATGCAAATGCCGACAATCAGTCGTGTATCGCAGTTTCTTTTTTTGTTATTTACATCCTCCGACAAAAAACATATTGTGAATGCAGTACAATTTTTGCAAAGGAGCGATTGAAAATGGAAAAGCTGATAAACAAGCCGCCGTCCCATCATGGGCGAAAGAGACAAAAAAGTGGTTGTCAAGTGCTGGAAATCCGATATATAGGACAGCAAAGACTTGACAAATGAGTGCTTTTGTGAAACTGTTTAAATACAACTGGCGGTTGTGTAAAATACACTTATCGGTTCTTACTTTGCATCTTTTTCACTCGTTCAATATAAGAATCTCGCCTATCTGTGTAATACGGATTTTTTATTTTCTTTAAAATAGAAAGTGCTTTATCGTATTCGCCAATTTTTATATACAAGTCAGGCAAACGGAATGTCCATCCAGAACCATTTACCAATGGCCCGCCATTTTTCCAAATCTTTTCCCAAAACTCAATTAAGAATCCAATATCTCCGGTTTGTTCAAAATACGATTCTGCATATTTCATCTGTTCAAGCTGCTTGTCTTGAGCCTTTAGATCGCGCTGTAACTTTCTAATTTCTGGATCATCAGAAACGACATCTTCAATCCTTTTTGATTGCGTTTGTTTAACAGGAATAGGCTTTTGCGGTTTCGGCTTCAGAAAGTCAAAAAAGGCCATAGTATCACAACCTTATTTAATTTTGGGGGAATCTGAAATGAAAAAAGAACCGTTGACAATCACGCAAAAAAGTACGATACTTAGTTTAAGAGAGCAGGCAAAGCAGCTTTTGCGAGAAATACCGCTAAAAGATGCTATTGCGATTTGCAACGAGGTTATAAAGGAGACAAGTAATGCGAGATAGAATTGATGTCTACAACAAGTGCGACGACAGCGAGTACAGGCAGAAAAAGGATGAAGTCATCGAAAAAATGCTGAAACTGATTGAAGTCTCCGGCATAAACTTTTACGATGCGCAAAATTTGCCGTTAGAGCTGGACAGAGCTATTGCGGACAGTGTAATTGCAGCACAGGGAAACACGGCGTTCCGCCCGCACAATGCCTTTAAGAGCCGGATTGATGATGCTCAATAAGCGCAGTTACCGCACCTTTTGCAATCGTTTCAATTACTGTAAGAGACACATTGCCCACCGCTGATAAGGTGGGCTTTATTTTTTCCTGCCACGTTTGCTGGTTAGAAACTGATGCAATAAAGTCGTGACCTTTTGGCGTGATATACATAATATAAAAAAACTCTATCGTTCTGAGTTCTTTGTCTATTCGATATTCTGCCACGATATAGCCATTTTCAGCAGCTTGCAGGCAAGAATAAAACAAATCTTCCCGTGAATACCCTTTACCCTTTATAAAAGAGGATTTTTTCAGCTTGTCAGGATTGGAGCATTCAAACTCCATGCTGCATTTATCATTCAGGAACAAACCGAGCTGTTCCTCAAGACCTAGCATAACATCTCGGACGCAATCAGGGTTTATCTTCATTGACTTTCACCTTCTTTGCGATTGCCAGCGCAATTACCATATCAAGACCTTTTCCATCTAAAGTGCCAAGCCACTGATCAATGTCTTCATAGGAATCAAGTTTTATCCCATCGCCTTGTGCGGTGGGCTTTTTTTTGTTTTCGGAATCCCCGGTCAGGTCGCTAACTGTGACTCCTAACTCGTTAGCTATTGCGACCAGTTTGTCATAAGGCGGGGAATTTGGTCTCTTTGCCATTTTGCCGATATACCCATTTGAAAAACCGAGCTTTTCCTCTAGCCTAGTCAAGCTAGTCTTTTCCTTTTTGCACAGGGCACGAATGGTTTCTACAGTTTTAACATTATCCACAAAAATCACCTAGACTATTTGTGCATATTTTTAGGCGATAGTCTATTGACTACTAGGCGATAAGCTAGTATAATAGATAGCATAGAGGGCAACAAAGAACCAAGCCCCCTAAAATTCAGCGGACTAGCTAAAAATATGCTGTTATAAATCTCGCAAGTTCATAGTAGCATATTTTCTAGCAATAGTCAACTAGAAAGGAGCTTTTGCTAGGTGAATATTTCGAAAATTGATGCACTGTGCCGAAAAAACAATATTTCTCGCACGATCCTTGAGGAACGCGCCGGAATCTCAAATGGCGCACTTGGCAAGTGGGAGAAATCGCCTTACGGCCCCAGCATCACGACGCTAAAGAAAGTGGCTGACTATTTCGGCGTGCCTGTTGATTATTTGCTAACCGATAACTAGAAAGGAGGAGTAACCACCATGACAAACCTTGCTTTTACAGCGCTTATCAAAAGCAAGGGCTACAACAAACAGCGTCTTGCGGACGCGTGCGACTTGTCCAGCACTCAGATGTCAAACCGCATCAACGGCGCCAATGATTGGCGTTGGCCGGAGGTCTGCACCGTCTGCCAGATGCTTGACATCTCGCTTGACGAGTTCGCAACCTACTTCCCCTCCGGGCGCGTCAAGCCCGGCAAACCGCACGCGCTCACCCGCGAGGAGCGCGTCGACAGCGTTCTTGCCGAGCTGCGAGAAATCCTTATGTAGCAGCGGCAAGGGTCGCTTTGAATGGGAGGAAATCAAAGAATGATGACCAAAACAAAAACGCCGCCCCGGTGCACCACCACCGGAACGGCAAAAAAACAGAGCATCGCAAAAAGCTCTAACTGTATTCTATCACTGAAACGCGCCGCCGTAAAGCTGGCAATCACCGCAGATTTGGTGCTGCTGCTGGCAGCGCTCGGTTCTCTCAACATCCCCACCACCATCGCCGCCCTGCTGGCGCTGAATCTGCTGTGCGGGCTGTATTTCAAGGAGGAAACCAGCCATGAAGAAATTTGAACTGACCGCCGAATTTGTAACGAACGTTTTCGGGAAGAAGCTGTTCCGTATTAAGGCTCTCGTCGCTTTTGGCGACGTTGAGAAGGGAGAACTCGGCGGATTTATTGAGAAGGAAGGTAACCTCTCCCACGACGGCGATGCGTGGGTCTCCGGCGATGCGCGGGTCTACGGCGATGCGTGGGTCTCCGGCGATGCGCGGGTCTCCGGCAATGCGCAGGTCTCCGGCAATGCGTGGGTCTACGGCAATGCGCAGGTCTCCGGCGATGCGCGGGTCTCCGGCGATGCAGACTTTTCCGTCGTTGAAGGCTTTGGCCGATATTTCCGCGCGACCACATTTTTTCGCTGCAAGGATAAAATTCTCCGCGTACAGTGCGGTTGCTTTTATGGTGATTTAGCGCAGTTCCGCGAGATCGTCAAGAAAACGCACGGCGACAGCAAATACGCCAAAGAATATCTCGCAATCGCCGACTTGATGGAGCTGCATTTTTCTGATGAGGAAGAAAAGCAGGAGGCCGTCGAATGACCAGCTTCTGGGGCCATCAAGATAATCCCTTCCCGCCTGATGAACCCCGCCGCCCCCGCTGCCCTGTCTGCGGAGAGGAATGCGAAACTATCTACTTTATCCCCGTGAAATTCGGTACCGAAATTATCGGCTGTGATATGTGTTACAACCCCGACAACTTCCCCGGTGAGGATGTCCAAGAGGACGACCCTTGGGAAGACTCCCGCTGTATGGAGGACTATTATGCGCATTGATGATTTAAGCGCCCTGATTCAGGCGCACAAGCTTATTCGCGGACGTAATTGCCCTGAGTTTCTCCCATCGAATATTGGCATCAGCTGTGCGTACTTCAACGCATTGCAGGATGCCCGCCGCGTACACAGTGAGAACGTGGGAGGCTATGTTCCATTATTTGCTAAACGCAAGTATGGTCTTAGTCAAACTTATTTTCTGGCAGACAGCACTCCCGTTTATTTTTACGACCTCAAAACCCGCAAGCCGGGCACGGCCCTGCCGCCCGCCAGCTGCTACCGCATCCACCTGACGACAGAGGACAAGGAAGGAGAAGCAATCTGATGTTTAACGAAAAAAAGTCGGAATATTCGCTTAAATCCCGTCAAGAGGTCCCCGTTATCCAGAGCGCGAAATACATTGCAAGCCGCGACAAAGCATTAAAGGCCATCAACGATAGACCGTACCTAAAAGAGTCTGATTTCTGGATTTTAATGAACGAGACCAAAACCGGCAAAATGATGTACACTGGCTTGATTATCAGCCACAACGCCTGCTTGAAGATTAACGATAACATGCCGGAAAAAGACAAGTTCAACCCGGATTGCGTATCCGTTGATAAAGCTGGATATGGGAACTCTCTTGTGTTCACTTACGCCAACAAGCAGCAGGGGCTTTACGAAGTTGGCGAAGCATCCACGCAGAACTGTAAGAATGCTTACCCTTATGCGATGGCATACAAACGCTTGTTTGACCGTGTTGTTTTAAAAATCTGCAAACTTGCGTTTGACGGCATCTATTCCGACAGTGAAGCAGATGAATTTAAAGAGCGCTATGAAGAAGAACCTCAGCCGATCACAGCATCGCCAGAAGTTACCGCACAGGTCGTAAAGGACATGGCAACAACTGCGCTGGCAGGATATGCACAGCGAACCGGTAAGGACAAAAAGACAGTCCAAACAGAAGCAAAGACCTTTATTGGCAAGTTGTTTAAGGACTTCACCGTTGATGATTGGCGTAGCGTTGCAAAGGAGTTTGAACACAGAAAATGAAGCAGCAAATCTCCATCAAACAGGCCGTTGTTATCGGCAACACAGTAACGTTGGAATGTTCTGCCGCAGACTGCGACAAAGTTCGCGCTGTTCTCGATGAAAACAAGCCCCTTGCCGCCGTCATCGGCACGGCCTCACAAAAGCGCAGCCTCTCTGCCAACGCTTACGCATGGGCGCTCATGAACCAGCTTGCCGCTAAAATTAACCGCCCTGTACTGGACATCTACCGTGATTTGATACGCGACATCGGCGGCAGTTCCGCCATCGTCACCCTCCGCGCCGATGCCGCAAAAGCGTTCAAAAACGGCTGGGAGAGCAAGGGCGAGGGCTGGCAGGTTCACAAGCTCGATGAAATGACTACCCCGCAGGGGACTTTCTACAACCTGCAATGCTGGTACGGCTCTTCCCAGTTCGACTCCTCACAGATGCACCGCCTCATTGAACTGATCGTGCAGGAATGCCAGCAGCAGGGTATCCCCACCATGACCCCCGAGGAAATCTCCAAGTTGAAAGGACTGACAGACGATGCAGACCCGCAATGAATTCGGCGTGAAGCTTGACAAGAACGGCTACGCGCCGTCGCTGTTCGTGCATGAGTCGTTCCGCTGCTATCACTGCCACCGCTTTGGAGACACCGCCCGGCATGAAATCTACGGCGGAAGCCGCCGCAAGGCCAGCAAGGCCCTGGGCCTCTGGATTAACGTCTGCCCAGGCTGCCACGCCGCCATTCATTCAAGCGGCGACCTGCAAGAGCACTACCACAAACAAGGCCAACTGCTTGCAGAAGCCTACTACCATTGGGATCACGACGACTTTCGCCGCCGCTTCTATATTAACTACTTGGAGGACTAACCTATGAAAGACCCATCTTGGGAAGAGGCTGAGCTTACAAACTTAAAGAAGTATTATAGCTCGTACACAAATGAAGAACTTGTCAAGATGTTCCCGAACCGCACTCTCCTTGGTATTTGCAAAAAAGCCAGAAAAATAGGGTTAAAACGTTCTGCACATTCCATTAGCGCCAATCGTTCTGCTGGTCAACGTAAAAGGGATTTTAACCACGCCCCGAGATATACAGCAAAAGGTTACAAGATTATTTATGCCCCGGATTTTCACCGCGCTGACAAAAATGGGATGGTACTCGAACACATTTATATCTTTGAAAAGGAAACCGGGGTTGAAATTCCAAAAGGCTATTGCATTCATCACATTAATGGCAAAAAGGACGATAACCGAATCGAGAATTTGTGTATGCTGTCTACGTCTGCGCACACAATTCTTCACAACTCCGGTAAAAAATTCTCTGACGAAAGAAAAAGTAAGATTTCAAAGGCTGCTAAAGAGCGTTTGAAAACAAGTTTAAATCACCCGCGTTACAAAAGCGTTGATTTATCAGAGATTGACAATCTTATAAAATCTGGAGTTACCGTAACTGAGGCCTGCAAAATGGCCGGCATCGATAAAACCACATATTATCACAAAAAGAAGGTAGAAAGTTATGCTTAATGTTGTTGCTATTATCGGAAGACTCGCTGCATCGCCGGAACTCAAAACCACGAAAAGCGGCAAGTCCGTCTGCTCTTTCCGCATCGCAAACGATTCCGGCTATAAGGATGCCAGCGGCCAGAGCCAGACGAACTGGCTCGATGTCACCGCCTGGGGCAAGACCGCAGAATTTGTCTGCAAATACTTCCCCAAAGGTGCCCTCATTGCCTTTGATGGCCGCTTGCAGACGCGCCAATATCAGGACAAGAACGGACAGAACCGCACAGCCGTTGAAATCGTGGCCCAGAACGTAAGTTTCTGCGGCAGTAAGGAAAGTACCAGCCCCGCTCAGCAGAACGCCGCACAGCGCCCCGCAGCCCCCTCACAGCGCACGCAGGGCGAACCCGTTGCAGACTATGCCCTCATTGAGGATGACGGCGATCTGCCGTTCTAGTGAGGTGCGCGCCATGAATGAAAGAAAGCAGCCGAGCCAGCTTGACCAGATTCTCGCCGCGCTTGAAAACGGCGATTCCCTTACCGCGCTGGACGCGCTCGAGGACTTCGGATGCAGCCGCCTTGCCTCCCGCATCACCGACCTCAAACGGAAAGGCTACCCGGTAGCCTCCCGCATGGTCACCCGCCGCAACCGCTATGGTCGGCTTTGCCGTGTCGCAGAGTACTACATGGAGGTATGACGGCATGGCAAAGGAATACATAAAACTCTGGGATAGCTACGAAAGCTATTTTGAATCTTACAGTGCCGCTGAGGTGGGGCGTCTGGTGCTTGCGATGATGAAATATAAGTCGCAAGGAGTAGAGCCCGAGTTCAGCGGGAGTGAAAAGTTCATCTGGCCCGCTATCCGAAGAGATATTGACCTTGACCGTGAATTTACCGAGAAAAAGCAATCCAGTGGCAAAAGCGGTGGCAAGCAAACGCAAGCAAGCGCAAGCACTTTGAAGCAAAGCCAAGCAAAGTCAAGCAAAGTCAAGCAGGAATACAGGAATACAGGAATACAGGAACAAGCAACTATAGCTACTACTGCTGCTGCGTGCGCGCAAGGCGAGCAATATAACGCAGATTTTGCAGACTGCATCCAGCGCTATGAGCAGAACTGTGGCTCTGTTCCACGCGCGGTTGCTGACGCGATAAGTACCGCACTGCTGAAATTTCCGGCATCGCTTATCTGTCAGGCCATCGACGAAGCCGCCGCCAACAATGCACGCCGGTGGAGCTATATCTCCAAGATTCTTGACCGTTGCGAGCAGCAGGGCATCTGTACCGTTGAAGCCTACCTTGCCGAGAAGGAACGCGCGAAGAGCTCACGCACGGCTACCCGTCAGACTGATACCACAGCCGCAATGGAGCGATTAAAGCAGCTTGCGAAAGGAGTGAACGCTGATGACTGAACCGGAAACCGCCGTTTTTCTTCTGTCCTGTACCAACTACTGGGCAAATCTCATGCGCGGCAAAGACCCTGACGAAATGACAAAAGCATGGGCCGTTGCACTGAAAGACATACCCTTGCAGGCAGCCAGAAGCGGTGCGGCCAGGCTTGCCGCCACGCTGAAATTCCCGCCTACCGTTGCCGAACTGCGCACGGCGGCAGAGGAATTTCTCCCGCACAAAATCGAATCCTTTGACGTCCTGTTCGCCCGCACCTGCCACGAATGCTTGCACTTTGACACTCCGTTTTTTCAGAAAATGCAGCGAGGAGAAATCAACCAGAAAGAGGCGCTGACGCTGAATGTCAAAGTATGAAATCATCACTTATTCCCGTTCTACCGGCGACATCGCCCACTCAAAGCGCCTGTATTCCACGCGTTGGAACGCTGAAGCCGCCCTGCGCACAGCAGGCTACGCCAAAAATCATCGCCTGCCGGGCATCTGGTACAGCGAGAAGTATTACAGCAAAGTGAAGAGAGTGATACCGTGAAAATAGGATTGATAGACGTTGACGGTCATAACTTTCCGAATCTTGCATTGATGCGGATTTCTTCTTACCACAAACAACACGGAGACACTGTTGAATGGTGGTGGAGCGATTTTGTTCACTACGACATTGTGTACATGAGCAAGATTTTTTCAGATGCTTACACAAAAGATGTGGAAGAACCATTCAATGCCGATAAGGTCATAAAGGGCGGAACCGGCTATTGCATTACGCTAGGCCCGGACGGGAAAGAACACTTCGACCAGAGTAAAAACTTCAATCTCCCGGTGGATGTCGAACGATGCTTCCCCGATTATTCCATCTATCCGCAGTTTGATTTTGCCGTGCGCGATATGGGTTATGACCCCTATGTAATGATATACGATAAGCCCCACGCGCCAAAAGAAATTCGCCGCCTCCAGCGATGGTGCAATAACAAAATCATATTTAAGTCATGCCCAAAATTTGAGGACTATAACCCATGATCCAAAAATACATTATCTCCCTGCCCCCTATTACCAAAAAGAACTCCCAGCAAATTCTTACCAACCACCGAACAGGCAAGCCGTTCATCGCCCCAAGCAGACAGTATAAGCGTTACGAGCAGCAAGCCATGTGGTATCTAACCCCAAAGCCAAAAGCCCCGCTGTCGGGCCGCTACCGCGTCGCCACAGTATTCTATATGCCGACACGCCGCAAAGTAGACCTCACGAACTTGATGGAAGCTGCCCATGACACCCTTGTCGCCGCCGAAATCCTTGCCGACGACAACAACGCCATCATTGCCAGCGTGGACGGTTCCCGCGTGCTGTACGACAAATCCAACCCACGCACCGAAATTTTTATTGAAGAATTGGAGGATGAGACAACATGACAGATGAAGTTTATGAGTACCAGCAATCCATGCAAGAACAGGCCAGGGCCGCACATCGCACACCAATTTCACCAACACGCATTGCAAGCGAAGCGGAAAATCACAAAAAAGACGGTCCATGCCAGACCCTTGTTTTGCCCAACCTGCCAAGCGTGGCGGGACGTGTCAAGTATGCGATGGGCACTATGAATTTGAGCCAGTTCTCCCAGCGTACCGGCATCAGCGGCAGCTACTTAGGCCAGCTGTGCAGCGGCAAGGCAAAGACACTCAGCGCCTACAACGCAAACCGCATTGCAGGGGCGTCCAGTATGGGCGTTACCGTCGGCTGGCTGCTGGGTCTGCCCAAGCCGGAGGAAAAGCAGCCGCCCGCCCCGCCGCCGGAGCCGGAACTGCCGGACATCCCGGATTTCTGGGAGCGACTGGAATGGGCTGTCAAAAACAGCGGGAAGACCAGAAACGCTATCAGCTATGAAATTGGCGCAAACACCGACTATATTTCATATTCGCTCAGAAACAGAAGTAAAATCCGCGCTGACAAGGCCGACCCATTAGCAAAGGCGCTTGGCGTAGACAAAGAATGGCTTTTTAAGGGAATTGATTTGTATAAAGAAAAGAAACGAAACGAACGCATTGCGCCCTTGATAGAGTACGTAAAGGATGACATGTTAGCTGAGGGCATAACATATCAGGAAATGGCGAAACGCATTCGGGTAAATAAAGCCTCTTTGTACTACTGGATAAATGGTAATACGACGCCGAATGCCGCCGGTGTAAAAAAATCAAGTATTATATCGAAAACTTGTCGCCCGCAGTAATGGATTTTAAAAAGGCACATGATGATGTTCAAAAAAATGAAAAGCCCCAAGCAAAAAGCGAGAAAATTGTGCAGCGGGTTGAAGGCGTATACACGGCTGAAACGCTGGCTGCTATTGTATCAGTCTTAAAGGGAACATACAAAGTAAGTTTAACATTAGAGGAAGTGAACCCATGAAAGCCAGACTTCATCCCACCCCGGCCATGCACTACAGCCGGGTTATATGTAAGCTATGAAGGCAGGTATACAGTGCGGTGCAACTACTGTTGCATCGGAACTGTCCTCACAAAAAACGAACAGGACGCGATTGAGTTGTGGAATCACAGAACGGAGGTACCCTACAATGACTAACATCACAACCATGCAACCCGGCGAGCACTTCATGTTCAAAAACTTCGAGTGGGTCTGCCTTGACCCAAACCACCCTGACGGCGGCGTGCTGGCTATTATGGCAACGCCGTGGGCAAAAGACATACAATTCTGCCCAAGTGATAAATTTGCCGATGAAAAAGGCAACCGGAATAACTACCGCACCAGTAATGTGCGGGGAATCCTATCTGATATGACGAACTCTGTTTTTGGTGGGAAAGGTCTACTGGCACATACCGTTGACCTTGTTGCAGACAACGGCGACCGCGCCTATGGAACAGTGAAAGACCCCGTTTTCATTCTCACGTGTGATGAATACCGCAAGTACCGTGAGTTCATTCCACACTACGACAGTTGGGTGTGGACTGCTACACCGTGGTACTGCGGTGATAAGGATTCTGACGCGGACTGTGCGAACGTCGTCCGCACTGTGAACGCGAATGGTCAGTTTGGCAACGACGATGCACGCTACGTCAATGATGTTACTCCGGCTTGTATTCTAAATCCGAAATCGCTCAATCTGCGCCATAGCATGTCCTATGTAGAGGAGGTATCAGAATGAGTACAACAATAGGATGCCCGATTCCTGGCGCAAGCCAGCCGAAAGAACCAATGCGGCTAATTGATGCTGATGAGCTTTTGAAACATTTTAACACATACGACTGCGCATTCGACGGCGACGAATTCCAAGCATACAAGAATTGTATGATGTATGTACGCGATCTAGTCAATGCCGCGCCAACAATCGACCCCGAATCCCTGCGGCCTACGGCAAAGTGGATTGACCGTGGGTATGTTTGCGGAGAACACGAATACGAATGCTCCGCTTGCCACGAAACAGAGTGGCGCACCAGCGAAAAGAGAATGAAGTATTGTATGTTCTGTGGAAAAAGGATGGTGAACACAAATGAAAATCTATAAAAGCCCTTGGGTGAGCTATAAAAGCTATTTTGTTAAAACAGGTGAAGAAGGAATTATGACTACTGGATATTCTGTTGAGCTTTTGAACGGAATTTGGATTGTTGTAAAAACGAAATATGTAACAAGAGATATAAAAATGATGCCTGTAGCTGCCGAAAATAACATTGAATTAAAAGATGTGTTCAAGGATGCAATACTTTCTGCTGTACATAATGCAAATGATGGTGAACGCAGATGACTGAATGGATAAGCGTTAAAGACAGACCGCCGGAGACGGAAACAGAAGTTTTTATCTATGCAGAGATACGCAGAGATGACAAGGTTATAGGCTATGTTACCACTACTGCTATATACGAGGATGGAACTATCCATACAGGAGAAAGTATCTGGAATTGGGACGACATAAATTATTGGGGTACTTACGACGAAGAAACCGACGACTACATCATCCCTGAAGGATGGTGGGAGGAAAGACACTATAACGACGATGATACAAGAAATCTCCAAGTCGATGATTTCGTCACCCACTGGATGCCACTTCCAGAGCCCCCGGAGGTGACCCCATGACCATTATCCTTGTTATCGCCGCAGTCTGTGTTTACGACCTGTGCGGCCTGCTCGCCGTCCTGTATATCAACCACACAGACCGAATGGACACCGTAGACGGCGCAGACAACGTTATTGTCCTTGTTTTCTGGCCGCTGCTGGTCGTAACCCGCATCGGCATTGCATGTTATAGAATCATAAGGAGGCTTCTAAAATGACTTCTACCCCCGGAGGTGACCCATGACAAAACAGCAACTAGTTGATGAATACGCCCGCAAACATCTTTGCGCGACATGCGAGTGGAAGAATGGCGATATTTGCACGCTTCCGCGCTGCATGAAACTGGAAGAAAGGAGCAAAAATGAGAGAAAGACCGCTCAACCTAGATGAATATGGAATTTCAAAAGAAAGATACCTTGAATTAAAGCACTTTTGCAAAAGATACACTGAAATGCGGTTGGAAATTGCTAGTGCAAGAGGGCTTGATGCTGTTTCAAATGACGGTTTGCCGCACGGAAACGGAAAGTCAGACCCAACAGCTAGAAAGGCGGACAGAGCGCTAAAGTTAAGCACAGATGTCAGAATCATTGAGGACGCGGCAAGAGAAGCAGACCCTTTAAACTGGTGCGCTCTTTTGAAAAACGTGACAGAGGGAAAGGCTTACGAATACCAGCCTGTGTATTGCGGCAGACGGCAGTTTTACGAAATCAGAAGAAAATTTTTCTTGCTTTTGGACAAGAAAAAAGGGTAACTGTGGGGACGTTGTCAAGTGGTATTATGAATATGCTGGGAACTGTAAAGAGGGTACATTACAGTTCATAGCAAAACCTCCTATTCTCGATACTGACAGCCGGGAAAGACCGGCATTTTATTTGCTGCATAGCCAGCCGCAAACTTGGCCTGACAAGTCAATACGGCAAGGGCGCTGCGCTCCGCAAGCTACGGCGTGGCAAAGGTGCAAGACCTATGTGCAGTACCAACAGATCGCGGCAAGCCTCTGTTGCACAAGTTATTAAAAAAGTGAATTTCATTTTTAATTTATACCGACTTGGACACAGTTAATTAAAATGAGCTTTACTTTTGGCCTACAAAAAGTGCAACACGCGCAACTGACGCGCCTTTATGCGGGTGTAGTTCAATGCAGAACTGCGGTATCCAAAACCGCAAGATGAGGGGTCAAGACCTTCCACCCGCGCCAGACGGCAGGGTCGCAACCTGTCTGTGTGAGCGTGCGCGGTATACCTCACAAATGATGACAATGGTCGTGCAAACGGCAAGCCGCACATGCCCTTGTAGCTCAATGGCAAGAGCCTTGGTGTGCCGGTTCAAGTCCGGCTGAGGGCACGTGCTGGGTCGCTCCCACCGGTGAAAGCCCGGCGTAGGAAACGCGATAGATAACCGACACCTCGGAAGATCGACGGTGCATAGCCCTATACGACAGGGCGCATACCCGATTGAACACCGATTTTGAAAGCGGAGAAGTTCGGGGACGTTTAGACGGTGACATCGAGAAAACCGTTCGGCATCTGCTTGTGCTGACTCCGTTACTGACGCAGTTACGCATCGCCGGAACCCATAACATCAAAGCAGAGACCGCGGGTAAGCGCGCGGAATACAAGTGCTGCTGAACTACGTTGCGGATTTGCTCACCGCAACGGGTGAGACCGGCATAGCAGAGACCGGTAGGGCGGGAACGCGCTTTTCCTCCGGCGCAAAGGGGTTCTGGGGGATATAAGCCTACACAAATTGTGTGGGCTTTTTGTGTTGTAAAGCGAGGTGATAAAGTGGCATCAAGAAAAAATCCGGGGGGCGCACCACCTAAATACAGAAGCGTAAAGGCAATGCAAGAAAAGATTGATGCCTACTTTGAAGCCTGTAAAGGAAAGCCGTTCTTAGACGATAACGGCGAACCGATGCGAAATAAAAACGGCTATATCATCTATGACGATAAAAAGCCGCCTACTGTGACAGGATTGGCGCTTGCGCTTGGTTTTGCATCAAGGCAGGCGCTTTTGAATTATCAAAACAAACCAGAGTTCAATGACACGATTACGCGCGCAAAGACCCTTTGTGAACAATACGCCGAAGAAAGATTGTACGACAAAGACGGCTCCGGCGGCGCACAGTTCAGCTTGCGAGCAAATTTTGGATGGCAAGATAAGCCGGAACAACAGCAGGATAGCGAGGTGCAAATTATAGATGACTTGTAAGCTATCCGGGATTGTTTCCCCTTGTTTTGCCGAAGTCCACCGCGAAATCAAGGCGGGCAATGTAAAAGAGCTTGTCGCAAAGGGCGGGCGCGGCAGTACAAAATCCAGCTATATCAGCATAGAGCTGATTTTGCAGCTGCTAAAGCATCCGCAATGCCACGCGGCGGTTTTCCGCAAAGTCGGAAACACACTGCGCACAAGCGTTTATGCGCAAATCGTATGGGCAATCAATGAGCTTGGCTTGCACGACCATTTTCGTTGCACGGTCTCCCCGATGGAATGCACCTATTTGCCTACTGGGCAAAAGGTGCTTTTTTTAGGCGTTGATGACCCCGGCAAGGTAAAGTCAATTAAAGTGCCGTTTGGTTATATCGGCATCTGTTGGTTTGAAGAGCTTGACCAGTTTGATGGTGAGGAGCAAATCCGAAATGTGGAGCAGTCCTGCTTGCGCGGCGGGGACTGGTTCATCACGTTCAAGAGCTTCAACCCCCCTGCAATGGCGCGGAACTGGGCGAACGGGTACGCCCTGAAAGCCCGCGATGGAAAGCTAATACATCATTCCATCTACAAAACAACGCCCGCAGAATGGCTCGGAGAGCGGTTCCTGGCCGATGCCGAATACTTGGAGCGCACAAACGAAACAGCATACCGGCATGAGTATCTGGGCGAGGTTGTCGGAAGCGGCACAGCGGTATTCGAAAACCTGAAAATTCAACCAATCACAGACGAGCAGTTGAAAACATTCGACAGAATCAAGCGCGGCGTTGACTGGGGCTGGTATCCAGATCCGTGGGCATACAATGCGATGCACTATGATGCAGCGCGGCGCACGCTATACATCTTTGACGAGCTAACGCGGCGCAGAACCAGCAACAGAGACACGGCGCAACTGCTTTTGGATAAAGGGCTGACACGTGAGGACAAAGTCTGCGCGGATAGCGCCGAGCCAAAGTCCATCGCCGATTACAACAAGTACGGTGTGAAAACATTCCCAGCCAGAAAAGGGCCAAAGTCTGTTGTATACGGTACAAAGTGGCTGCAGATGCTTGATGCTATTGTAATAGACCCCGTGCGATGCCCGGACACGGCAAAAGAGTTCAGCGAGTATGAATACGAGCGGGACGGCAAGACGGGGGAAGTACTGGAAGGCTACCCGGATTTAAACAACCATCACATTGACGCAGTGCGTTATGCGATGGAGAGCACAGCGAACAAGGCGGGAGACACCGCCGAAACCAGATACAAGAGCATTTTCGTGTAAAGGCGGTGAGAAGACGTGAAAACATACCAAGATTTTGTAGCGGTTGGCGAGGACGAAAAGGCCCGCATGAGTTTCATACTGGGCGCAATCAACGAGTATAAGGCCGACCATAGCACACGCCTTGCAGCGAACGCCAACAAGTATTACCACGGAGAAAACCCTACAATCAACAAATACGAGAAAATCATTTACGACATGCAGGGCAAGGCGCACCGTGACATGTACACGGCAAATCACAAGATCGCAAGCAAGTTCTTTGGTTTGGTCGTAGACCAAGAAGTTTCGTATTTGCTGGGCAACGGCGTTTCATTTCAGAAGCCGGAGACAAAAAAGGCGCTTGGTGCGACGTTTGATGAAGATATTATGGACGCTGCCCGCCATGCTTTGATTGACGGGCAGTCTTTCGTGTTCTGGAATCTCGACCATGTGCAGGTGTTCGCAGCAGAGGAATTTGTTCCACTGTACGACGAGGAAGGTGGCTCCATTAAAGCCGGAATCCGTTTCTGGCAGGTGGCAGACAATAAGCCGCTACGCGCCACGCTGTACGAGCTTGACGGCTACACAGAGTATCTAAAGCCAAAAAGCGATGATATGGCGATTCTCAAGCCGAAACGCGCCTACAAGTTGAAGCTGCGCACCAGCGAGGCAGACGGCACAGAAATTTATGACGGTGAGAATTATCCCGGATTTCCCATTATCCCGCTGAAAAACGGCGAGCAGGCCCACAGCGAGCTACAGGGGCGACAGAATACCATTGACGCGCTCGACCTTGCAAGCTCCAACATGGTAAACAACGTTGACGAGGGCAACCTGATTTTCTGGGTTCTGACAAACTGCGGAGGCATGGACGAGCAGGACGATACACAGTTCATTGAGCGTCTGAAAACTACCCACGTTGCCCATGCTGACGGTGACGAGGGCGCGAAGGCCACGCCACAGAGCATCGAAGCGCCGTTCCAAGGCACGCAAGCCACCATTGACATGCTAACCAAAAAGTTATACGAGGACTTTCAGGCATTTGATTCTGCGGCTGTTAGCGCTGGAAACCAAACTGCAACGGCCATCAAGGCCAGTTATGTGCCACTCGACCTGAAAACAGACAAGTTTGAAAGCTGCGTGACGCGCTGCATCAAGGGAATTTTGGCGGTTGCCGGTCTTGATGACGATCCGACATACACGCGCAACCAGATTATCAACAAACAGGAAGAGGCACAGACAGTCTTACTCGGAGCTGAATATTACGACGACGAGTACATCACGCGCAAGCTATTGACCATCCTCGGAGACGCAGACCAGTACGAGGATTTGATGAGGCGAAAGGCGGCAGAGGAACTTGACAGAACCAAAAATCCCGATTTCGTTACACCTATGGCAAGAAATGAGCCGAATGGAACAAAATAAGGAATATTCCATCCGCATTGACGGAATAAACCCGATGGATTTTACCATTACTCCGGTTTACGTGGATGACAACATCCCGGAAAAAGAACTGAAACGGCTTGACCATTTTGAAATTTCCGGGGAACTTCCAGCTGATTGCAAATGGGAGCTTTACACCCGTGAAAAAACCTGATTATGCCCACAAACTAACAGATGAACGGCTTGCAGAGTTGGAGCGTCGCATTGCCAAAATATACGAGCAAGCGGCGGGCGAACTTTCCGAAACCGTGAAAACGTATTTTGAAAAGTTTGAAAAGCGCGATGCTGCTATGCAAGAAAAGCTGAAAAAAGGCGAAATAACCGAACAGCAGTATAAGCAATGGCGGCTTGCGCAGATAGGGCGCGGCAAGCGTTTTACGGCTCTGCGGGACAAGGTGGCAGAAAGATACACCAACGCCAATGAAACGGCTGTAACATACGTCAATGACGCCACGCCTGGCATTTACAGCCTGAACCGCAATTATGCCGCTTACAAAATCGAGCAGGTTTCCGACAAAGCAGATTTTACGCTGTGGGACGAGCAGACCGTAAAACGCCTGATTGTGGAACAGCCGGATTTGATGCCATACTACCCGCCAAAGCGGGCATTGCAGCGCGGCATAGATCTGAAATACGGCAAGCAACAGATTACAGCCAGCGTGACAAGCTCCATTCTGCAAGGAAAAAGCATACCGAAAATTGCCAACGAACTGCAAAGCCGTATGCAGGACATGAACCGCACGAGCGCCATCAGAACGGCACGAACGGCGGTCACAGGGGCGCAGAACGCGGGGCGGCTAGATACTTACCGCGCCGCACAAGATATGGGCATCAAGCTTAAAAAGCACTGGCTGGCAACGCTGGACGGCAGAACACGCCACGCACACGCAATGCTTGATGGCCAGACAGTAGACATTGACAAGCCGTTTAAGGTTGACGGTTACGAGCTTATGTATCCGGGAGACAGTTCAGCGCCGGGTTATCTTGTGTATAACTGCCGATGCACCCAGATTGCAGATGTTGACGGCGAGGACACAAGCAGCGGCGGCAGACGTGCCAGAGACCCCAAAACGGGGAAATCTGTGCTTGTGGAAGATATGACCTATGCGGAATGGGCGGGGTGGAAAAAAGATACTGCTGTCAACGGTAGAGATTTGCGGATTCAAAATGCACTTAAAAAGCAAGTCGCATCTGTTGCTGACGGAATCGTGCTTGCCGAAAGCAAGGGAATTAAATACGCGCGCTTTGATAAAATGACAATCGAGCAGGTAAATAACATTTTAAATGCGATTGATACCCTTCCGATGGATTGCCGCCCCGCTATGATTGCAAACGGAAAAGATATTTCTACCGCGACTGGCAGACCATTAGGTAGAAAAGCCGATCAATGGTGGGGCGTTACATACGATTATAGACAGTTTGGCATTCGTACAATGCAATTAGGGTACGACAAAACCGATTATGACGGTGGTATTCTTGTTGGACTAAATACCCAAAAATTTAAAACGATTGATGACGTAACAAAAGCAAAAGAAAAGAACAACGAAAAATATCGTGCAAAAACTGGAAATGACTGGTCTTTTAATACTGACGGCAGAGCGACAGCGTATCACGAGTTTGGACATTGTGTTGTTGATGTGCGAGGATTGCCTGAAAAATGGGAATCAATATCAAGTGCATGGGCAAAAGAAAGCAAGTGCGACATTTTAAAGACACCTGATGAAGCATTTGCAGAAGCGTGGGCAGCGTATCATCTTGGCGATGAAAGATTGCCGCAAAACATTGAAGAAATCATTCAAAAAATTGCGGAGGGCAAATAAATGGAGTTTATTCCGATTTGCTTAGAATGTAATAATTTTAAGCAGTATGATAAGTGCCAATATTATGAGCCTATCCCGCAAAAAATAAAAAACCGTGAAGTTAAATGCCCGCATTTTTCCGGCGGAGATTACGAATTATTTATAGGTGCACCGAATAATGAAAATCACACTTGAAGACCACAGTGATGAAGTATTGGAAGCGCTGGAATCCGCTTGCCAGCGGGCGCTGGAAAAATGCGGGCTTGTGGGTGAGGGGTACGCCAAAAAGCTGTGCCCCGTCGACACAGGCAACCTGCGCAACAGCATTACACATATGGTCAGTGACAGCGAAAAAGCCGCGTACATCGGCACAAACAGCGAGTATGCGGTTTATGTGGAGTGCGGCACGGGCATTTATTATCCCGGTGGCCGACAAACGCCGTGGGTGTACAAAGACGCAAAAGGCGATTGGCATTTGACGCACGGCCAACGGGCAAAGCCTTTTATCAAGCCTGCCGTTGCCGAGCACGGCGAACAGTACAAAAGAATCATCGAAGCAGAGCTGAAAGGCAAATAAGCCTCTCGGCTCTTTTTATTAGCATCTACCGCGTTTGCGGCAGGTGCTATTTTTACACGAAAAAACAGCTAAGCACTGCTGTTTTGAATAAATAAAACTCAAATGGCGAAGAACCGCCACCGAAGAAAAGGAGAGAACCCCCATGGCAAAATTTACACGCGCTGAAATCCGTAAAATTATTGGCGAAAACTGTACTGACGAAATTGAGAATCAGCTGGTGGCGCTCCATCTGGGCGTTGTTGACCCGCTGAAGGACGACGTCACGCGGTATAAAGCCGATGCAGAAAAGCTGCCGGGCGTTCAGAAGGAGTTGGACGACCTGAAAACGAAGGGCGACGGCGGTTACAAGGCTAAGTATGAAGCAGAGCACAAGGCTTTTGGGGACTACAAGGCCAACGTTGACGCTGAGAAAACAACGGCTGCCAAAGAAAAGGCTCTGTCAGACGTCCTGCTAAAAATCGGCATTTCTGAAAAACGGATTTCCTCTGTTGCACGCCTTGCAAAGGGAGATGGCCTGCTTGACAAACTGGAATTGGATGACAAGGGCACTATTAAAGACGCTGCTGCGCTTGAAAAGAGCCTCAAGACCGATTATGGCGAGTACATCACCAAGAGCATCACCAAAGGCGCAGACACGTCTACTCCCCCTGCCAACGATGGCGGCAAGGCACTGACGCGGGAGGACATCTACAAGACGGACGATAAGGGCCGCTATGTACTGTCCACCGCAGAGCGTCAGGCTGCGCTTGTAAACCTCATGCAAAACGAATCTGACGATTAACAGAAAGGAGCCAAAATATGGCTGCAAAAACTAACCTGACTACCGCCGCCCAGATTACTGTCAATGCCCGCGAGGTTGACTTTGTCACCCGCTTTGGCAAGAACTGGGACGCGCTGCGCACCATCATGGGCATTATGCGCCCCATCCGCAAGGCCCCCGGCACAAAGCTGGTCTCCTATGAGGCCGCTGTTGACGGCACTCTGGCTGGCGGTACGTCCGTTGCCGAGGGCGATGAGATTCCGCTGACCAAGATGAAGGTTGCGCCCAAAACCTACGGCGACATTGAGATTGCCAAGTATGCTAAGAGCGTGTCCGTTGAGGCTGTCGCCAAGTACGGCGCAGACGTTGCCGTTGAAAAGACCGATGAGGCGTTCCTTGTCGCCCTGCAGAACAAGGTTCTGGGCGACTTCTACACCTTCCTGAACACCGGCTCTCTGGCTGTAGCTGCTACCACTTGGCAGCAGGGTCTTGCTCTGGCAAAGGGCAACGTGCTGGACAAGTTCGCTAGCATGGACCGTGATGTTACCGAGGTTGTCGGCTTTGCCAACATTCTGGACTTCTACGGCTATCTGGGCGACAAGGAAATCACCACGCAGACCGCCTTCGGCCTGACCTATGTTCAGAATTTCATGGGCTACTCTACTCTGTTCCTGCTGCCCGCAAAGTACATCGCCCGCAACAAGGTTATTGCCGTCCCTGTGGAGAACATCGACCTGTACTACATCGACCCCGCCGACAGCGATTTCGCCAAGCTGGGCCTGAACTATACCGTCGAGGGCGAAACCAACCTGATTGGCGTGCATGTTGACGGCGACTACAGCCGCGCAACTGGCGATATGTACGCTCTTATGGGCATGAAGCTGTGGGCCGAATACCTTGACGGCATCGCCGTTGCCACCATTACGCCCGCAGAAACCCGGAGCGCAAAAACTGTCAAGGCAGCACAGTAAAAAAGAGGGAGTGCAATGCTTGAGGAATTGATGAGGGAGTGCCGGAACTGGTTTGTAACACAGAATGGCGTCCATCTGGGCGAGTTCAGCATCAAGGGCGGGAGCATTGCGCTCCCTTTTTTGCGTGCCGGACAGTATTTCCGCGTTGTGGGCAGCGTTCTGAACGATGGCGTTTACCAGTACGGAGACTGTGCGCTTAGGGATGAGACCTTTGACGGGGCTATCTGGGCCATGGCCGTGCCTGCCGAATTTCTGCGCCTTGAAGAAGAAATCAAGGCGTGGCGCACGCAGTACGAGAACGCCGCAAACAGCCCATTCCAGAGTGAGAGCTTTGCCGGGTACAGTTACACCAAATCGAGCGCAAACGGCAATTCTGGCGGCTCTGTGACGGGCTGGCAGGGTGTATTTGCATCGCGGCTGAACAAGTGGAGGAAACTGTAATGAGAACCGATAAACTCGACGTCGATGTTACTGTAAATCTCAGCATGAACATTGACAAATCTACAGCTGAGGGATGCTTAAAAATCGTCGAAATGTTTGTGAACGCAAGCAATGCTCGCGTCGTTGCAGATAGAGAGCCAAATGGCGATGTGAGGTATCATTATGAGTTTACTTGATGATTTTTCGCACAGCTGCATCATTATGGACAAGCTGACAAAGCCTGACGGCGAGGGCGGCTATGCTACCGAGTGGAACGAGGGCGCAGAGTTTGCGAATTACGTTGCATTGGACAGCAGCCTTGAAGCACGGCAGGCCGAAGCGCAGGGCGTGACCAGCGTATATACCGGCATTGTGCGGAAAGATGTGCCCATTGAGTACGGCAGCGTATACAAGGACTCGACTACCGGGGCATATTTCCGGGTCACGAGCCGACCAGAAGAAAAGAAAGCCCCGGCAAGCGCTTCCCCGATGCTTAACGGCCTAAAAAGCTTTACGGCTGAACGATTGCGGGAGGGATTGCCGACATGACAAAGGGCGCTGCATTACAGCAGTTTTTTGGGCGGTTTATGACAGCTTACGCAAGCAACGCCGTGCCGGATGACGCTGTACTCCCATACCTGACCTATGACGCCGTGATGGATACTTGGGCAAATTCTGTATCAATCACAGTAAATATGTGGTTTCACACCACATCCGAAGCTGTGCCAAACGCAAAGGCGCAAGAGCTTTTGACGGCTCTTACAAAAGGCGACCCGACTTTGCCGTGCGATGATGGAATTATCTGGCTAAAACCTGGCTCACCATTTAGCCAATCGCTGGCAGATGACACAGACAAAAACCTAAAACGGCGGTACATCAACGTGACCGCCGAATTTTTATGCCTAAATTGAGGTGAAAATATGAAGTTTACCAGAATTCCCGAATCGGCGTTCAAGGAATTGGTTCTGAACGCCGGGTATCTTGCAACTACGTTTGACCCGACTTCCGGTACTGCGCCGGAAGAAAGTGCGCTGCTGGGCGCTACGACTGGCGGCATCAACTTTACGGCTGTGCCAAGCTTTACCGACTTTGGCGAGGACATCGACAACTGCCCAAAAAACATGAAAGAGATGAAGCAGATTGAATCCTGGGAAGTCAAGTGCAGTGGCACTTATGTTTCGGCATCGGCAGAAAATGCCAAAAGCATGCTTGGCGCTGCGGATGTTACGACCACTTCCAAGGTTTCCAAAATCACGCCGCGCAACGACCTGAAAGACAGCGACTTTACCGATTTGTGGCTGCTGTGCGATTATTCCGACAAGCACGGCACTACGAATGGCGGTTTCTGTGCCATCCACATGCTGAATACGCTGTCCACCGGTGGTTTCAGCTTGCAGACGGGCGACAAGGAAAAAGGCCAGATGAGTTTTGAATACACAGCGCACTACTCCATTGCCGCGCAGGACACTGTGCCGTGCGAGGTGTATATCAAGGCCGGAGAGGATGAGGCATGATGCGGATTTTTTCTGAACTTAGCACTGACGAAGCGCTGGAAGTCGTTTTACAAATCGCGCAGCCCATCACAAATTTGATTGATGATGAAACGCTTGTGAAAGAGATGCAGAAAGCGATGCCGAAGGGCGAAACAACCCGTATTGCAATGCAGCGTTTCGGCCTTGCGAAAATCGTTAAGCTGCTGAACATTGCGTTGAAACAGCACCGCGAGGATGTGTACGCAATCCTTGCACCGTTCAACGGCCTGACGGTGGAAGAAATCGGCAAACAGAATTTCCTTATCACCTGCAAGCAAGCTGCCGACCTGCTGAACGATAAGGGTTTTGTTGATTTTTTCAAATCGTATCTCGGTGGCGGGCAGAACAAGTAATCCCTGTACTGCTAAAAATGCCGAAACTGAGCGCAAAGGCGCTTGTGTCGGTGCTACCTTACGCTTTAAAAGCTGATTTTGAAGAACAGCTTTACAGGGTGTACATGACAGACAGCGCATGGAGCCTTGCGGTAGCTGTAACAGGCGTAAAGGACAGGCCAGCGAGATATATTGACATTATCCACCCGCCCAAAGTGGATACGCGGACACCGGAACAAGTGCAGGCGGATTTCAAAGACTTTGCGGCGCGGCATGGGTTAAAAACAAAAGAACGGCAGGAGGTGAGCGAGTAAGTGGACATTTTTAACCTTTATGCCAAATTAAGCCTGAACACAGACGACTATGAAAAAGGAGTCGAAAAGGCAAAAGGCGGCGCATCGTCTTTGATGGACGTGTTTAGCGGTACGCTGCTTGGAAATGTTGTCTCAGACGGCTTGCGGACCGTAGCCAACGGCATTACGGAAATCGGAAAAACCGCTGCAAACATGGCCGTGTCAATCGGCAAGGCATCGTTGGACAGCTATGCAGACTACGAACAGCTTGTAGGTGGCGTGGAAACGCTGTACAAAGATAGCGCGGGAATCATAGAGAACTACGCAAAAGACGCATACAAGAACGTTGGCCTGTCCGCAAACGATTATATGGAAACATCAACATCGTTTGCTGCTGCTCTGGTTACAAGTTTGGGCGGTGACACAGGAAAAGCCGCTGAAATGGCAAATACTGCAATTTCGGATATGTCCGATAACGCGAACAAGATGGGCACGAATATGCAGTCCATACAGGATGCATATAACGGATTTGCGAAGCAAAACTATACTATGCTCGACAATCTTAAGATCGGCTACGGCGGTACGCAGGCTGAGATGAAGCGGCTTATCAAAGAAGCTGCTGCCATGACGGACACGCAGAAAGAGCTTGGTGTTACGGTCGATTCCAACAGTATGTCCTATGCGAACATTGTACAAGCGATTCATGTCGTGCAGGCCAACATGGGCATCATGGGAACGACCAGCAAGGAAGCTGCAACTACAATTCAAGGCAGTACAGCGTCGATGAAGAGCGCTTGGGAAAATCTTTTGACTGGAATTGCAGACCCGGAGCAAGACTTTCAAACCTTGGTGGACAACCTTGTTGACAGCGTTATTACTGCTGGGAACAACATTATACCGCGCATCAAAGAAATTGTTCCTACTTTGATTGATGGTTTGAGCGAACTGGTCACACAGCTTGCGCCTTATGTTAGCGGCGTGATTATGGAGCTTGAACCGACTATTGAAGAGGGCTTGCAGGCTCTTTTCGGCGGGGTAAGCAGCGGAGCAAGTGAATTGCAGCCCATTGTTGCGGATGTGTTCTCATTTTTTGGCGATGCAATTATTTCCGGGCTGACAAGCGCAATTGAAAGTTCTGACTTCTCTTTTTTGTTGGATATTTTCAATATTGTAAAAACGGCAATAGAAAATATTGCTAACATTATTGATAGTTTTAAAAACAATGCCAATGCAGCATGGGATGCAATTTCTGCCAAGATTCAGGAAGTCGTGGAATTTGTACAGCCTTATGTTGAAGCGGCTATGCAGGTTATTGGGCAGGTCGTTACACAGGTCATTACAGATTTGACCCCAGTCATACAGAGCATTGGTGAAGCGTTCAGCGCTGCATGGAGCCTTGTACAAACTGTATGGGCATGGGCAAGCGCATTCTTTCAGGCTATCTTTCAGACAATTGTGGTTATCTTTGCGCCGTTTGCACCGATTATCAGCGGATTTTTTCAGGGCGCGTGGATCATTATTCAAAGCATCTGGAATGTTGCGGTAAGCTTTTTCCAGACTGTATTTGATTTGATTACTGGCGTGTTCTCTACGATTGACGCTGTGTTGTCTGGTGACTTTCAGAGCGCGTGGGAGTCTATTCAGGGCATCTTTGAAGGTGCGTTCGGCTTTTTCTCTACGGTCGGCCAAAACGCTGTGAATGGCATCAAGGGTGGCATTGCGGCTGCTTGGGGTGGACTTGTCAGCTTTGTGCAGGGCTTGTGGGATGGCATCAAGAGCATTTTTGTCATCAATGCAAGTGATGTGAAAAACAACACGGGGTCTGACGGTAGCCATGCAGGCGGCATGGATTATGTCCCCTATAACAACTACGTTGCAAACCTGCATCGCGGAGAGATGGTGCTGACTGCCGATGAAGCGGATGCTTACCGGCGCGGCAACAGCGGCGGGGGCAGCTTTACAGTTAATCAGACAATTTACGCGGCAAAGCAGACACCGGTTGAACTGGCAGCAAGCACAGCGGCGTATTTCCAGCGGGCGAGGTGGGCGTTATGAGTTTTTTAAGCAAGACTTTTAAATACGTCAACTCGCTGGGTCAGTCTATCGTGTTTGACTACGCGCATGGTTATCTTATCAGCAAGCCGGATGGCATTGATACAATTTCGGTCACTGCCAACACGGCGCAGGGCATCGGCCAGGTGGGCGCTACGGTACAATCTAAGGCCATTCAGACGCGGCCTATTACCATCAATGGAAGAGTTATCGGCGACAATGCACAAGCGCTGAAAGACGCGCTTATGACCGTTGTACGACCTGACCTGACCGGGGTGTTATATGCCGGAGACTGGCACATAGACGTTATTGTAACGGCATCGCCTACCATTGGCGCATCAAAACGCGGTGCGCCGTTTCAGCTTGGTTTGCTTGCCCCCTACCCGTATTGGGAAAGCGGCGAACGAAAGGCAATGCAGCTGCGCGGCGTGCAAAAAGGTTTTAAATTCCCATGGAATATCAGCAAAACGTATTATTTCGGCAAAGTCATTGTGCTGAAATACATTGTTTTGCAGAATTTTGGTCAGTTTGATGTGCCGTTTAGGTTGGAAATCAATTGCATTGGCGAGACGGCAACAAATGTAGGCATTGAAAACATGCTGACAGGTGAAGTGCTGCGGCTTGAAAAAACGCTTGTAGAAGATGAGCGTGTTGTTATCAAGACATCACACGGAAAGACAACGGTCACAAGCTCTAAGGACGGCGACTGCCGGGGCGCACTTACGCTTGAAAGCACACTGTACAGAATTCACACAGGCGATAATGCGTGGAAACCTACTGCGGACAGTGGGCTTGAAAACGTTGAGATGAGTGTTTCGTTTGCGGAAGAAAGTGCGGGTGTAACGGTAATATGAGATTAGAGCTGTTCTCCCATGATCTTAGCAACCGACACGAAATTACCCACGCGATCAGCAGCGAGTTTTCAGACTATTATAACGATGTAGGAAAATTCACGTTGGTTCTACCGATGGACGATTACAGTATCTCTATTGTAGAACTGGACGCAGTTTTGTACATCGTAGAGCGTAGATTAGCTTACGAAGTAGCAGAGGTACAGTTTGACAGCGACAACGGAGAAATCACGCTGAACGGCTACAGCTTGAACAACCGACTGAATCGGCGCATAGTGGCAGCATCGGCCAGCGTTGTGAACGTGGAGACTGACGTTTACAACGTTGTACGCAACAATTTGCGCGGTCTGCCGGTGCTGCTGGCTGCTGGTAAGGGCCTGCCTGAAACCGTGCCCGCGACAGAGGTGTACGGCGAGGAACTTTTAAAAAAGATAATTCCCGTTTTGACGGACGCTGGCCTTGGTAACCGTATTGTTTTTGACTATCGGGCCAAGACCCAGACGTTTGAGGTGTACAAAGGTATTGACCGCACAGAGGGGCTGACCGCAGTTTTGTTTGTTCAAGAACGCGGCACAGCGCCAGGACTTGTAGTTGACAAGGACATTTCTGAATACAAAAACGTGTGCTACTGCGAAGCCAAATATAAGGACGGCACAAGCTTTGTTGTAAAGGCTGGCACGGCCAGCGACAATGAGCGACGGGAACTATGGGCAAGTTTCAGCGGCGACAGCCAGAAAGATGATGAAAGTAACGCGGATTTTGAAAGCCGCGTAAAGCAGTACGCCGCTTTACAGTTGGGCAGTCACCTGAACCGCAACGGCTTTTCGATTGACGCGAACGGTGACGAGCTTGGCACGGCATACAATGTTGGCGATTTGGTTTGGTGCGTTTCTTTGCGACTGGGTGTAAAGTACAAGGCAAGAATCACGGCGGCAAAGTATTCACAGGATGCAAACGGATCAAGCGTCAAGCTGGTTATTGGTGACCCGATTTTAACGGCTTTGAGGTGATAAAGTGGCAGAAATCAAAAATTTCCCGAATAACGTGGATGAATACATCGGAGCCGAAAACGTTATGAAATGGCTGCATGGGCGTTCCAGCGGCGTTTTTGGCGCGGATGGCAATTTAAGTGTTACTGCAAACGGCGATATGACGGTAAGCGTTTCAGATGGCGTGGGCTGGCTGGCGAACGACAAAGCGGACGGCACAGTTTTTTGGAATGATACAAAAGAACAGACTGGAATCGAGTTGCAGCTGACAATCCCGTTGGCAGACCCCGTCTTGCCACGTATTGACAGGATTGTTGTTAGCTGGGACACGGTGGATTATTCGTCAAAGCCGCGCATTGAAGTACTAAAAGGTACGCCAAATAATGCACCTACCGCCCCGGAACTTACAAACAACACTTTAAAGCGGCAAATCTCTCTTGCGCGTATTTACGTTGCAGTGGCAGCAAGCAGCATTTCTGCGGATAACATCACGGACGAACAGCTTGACCCCGATGTGTGTGGGCTTGTTACGGACTGGGTTAGCGTTGATACTACCACCATGCAGGCGCAGTTTTCCGCATTGCTGGAAAAGGTAAAGACCGAGCTGGCGCAACTGCACGGTGGCACAGCAATGATGACAAAGGCGCAGTATGACCCGGCTGGTGGCGGGTTAAATATCTGCGTGCAGGAATATGAGTGCAGCAAGAGCGGCAGCGTGTATGCGCTGACGGGCGAGGGCGCGGTAGGGCGGTTCAAAGTCCCCGCCGCGTGGAGTGCGGGCGACACGTGGGCAGTCAACGGTGTGGCCGTGCCCGCGTATTGCGGCGCGGATGTGGCGGACGGGGACTGCGTTGTGACCGGACGCTGGGTGCTGTTTACCTTTGACGGCACGCGGCTGGATTTTAACGGCGGCGGTGGATTGAGCGCTGGAAAGCTGGCACAGGCCACCGCCACGGAAGCGGATGTGCTGGCGAACTCTACGTTTTACGCGAAGGACAAAACGCTGCGCACCGGTAATGTGCCGCGGCGCGGGGACTGGGGCGCGACGATTGCACCGGGTGAGTCGGTGACGGTGCCGGATGGAAAGCACGACGGCGGCGGTAGAGTGAGCGCAAAGGCGTTGAAAACGGTGACAATCACCATGGCCACAGGCGGGAGTCCCTGGAGCTACACTTTTACGGGCGGCACGCTGGTCGGCATCCGCGACATCGCGCGAAGTGGGGATAGCCCGGAGATCGGGCTCCTGCGCATCAGCGGGAACACCATCACTATGGAATGGAGCGGAAACGGCGTCGTGAACCGCCAGATCACGCTGATTTATTACTGATTTTGGGGAGGTGCATAATGGTACATACTTTGAGGCTGGACAACTACACCCCTACCCCGCGAAAGCTGGTGCTGGGGACTAATTCCAGCTTTGGCACGGAGAGTATCAAGATTGAGCGCGGGGCCGGGTGGGACGGGCTGAATCTCACCGCAACGTGGCACATCCCCGGGCGGGAAGAGCCGCTGCGCGTGGCCCTGCTGGATGGGGATGCTATGGACGTGCCGCCCGAGGTGACGAAGGAGGCCAAGGATGGCGTGCTTGTGCTGGCCGGGCTGGCCTCCGGCGTGCAGCGGGCGAGTTGTAACGTGGAGTATCTTATCCTTGAGCAAGCGGGCGTATACGGCGGCGCGGATGCAGAGCCGACGCCCGAGCTGGCGGCGCAGGTGCTGGAAGCTGCTTTGCAGGCCAAGGCGGACGCAGAGGCAGCAGCGGAGGATGCGGCGGCTGCTAAAGCCAACGCAGACAAGGCCCAGGCCGATGCCGAAAAGGCACAGCAGGCGGCGGAGAATGCTGCGGCGAATGCTGCCAAGGCCGGGCCGTATGCAGAGGCCGCGCGGGCTGCCCAAGAAGCGGCAGAGTCGGCCCGGGATGAAGCGATTGCCGCGCAGCAGGCGGCGGAAAATGCGGCTGCTGCCGCGGCGGCCAGTAAGAGCGCAGCGGATACGCTGGCGGCGGAGGCTGCGCGGGCTGCCCGCGCGGCGGAGAATTCCAAGACAGCGGCCAACAATGCGGCAGACCTCGCCGGAGAGAATGCCACGGCGGCACAGCAGGCAGCGGCCACGGCCACAGCTGCCGCCAATGATGCAGGTCAGAGCGCCAGCGACGCAGCGGCAAGCAAGGCAGCTGCCGAGACCGCGGCCAAGGCTGCCCAGGACGCCCAGACTGCTGCTGCGGAGGCCAAAGCGGAGACCGTAAAGGCGCAGGGAGCGGCGCAAACGGCGGCCAAAAGTGCGCAAGATGCCAAGGCGGCTGCTGAGAAGGCCCGGGACGAGGCCAAGACCGCCCAGAAGGGCGCGGAGGCTGCCCGGGATACGGCGGCTAAGAGCGCCGAGGCTGCGGCGAAATCCGAGGCAAACGCCAAGCAGAGCGCGGACACGCTGGCCGAGAGCGTGGAGAACGTGGTGGCGAACACGGCGGCGGTGGCCGAGCTGAAACAGCAGGTGAAGAACATCACGCCAGATGACAGCACGATTGGTGGCAAGCCGTGGAGCAGCAAGCACATCATTGACATGCTCTGCCCACCGCTTGAAGAAAGCGGCAACCCTGTTGTGTGCTACCCCGTGGCGGGATACCCGCTGGGGGTGAAAGCGAAGTGGGAACCGGTGCAGGAGGGCACGGGAACGCCGTCACCGGAGAACATCCGTCCCATCAAGGGCAGGGACAGCGTGAAGGTGGAGCGGTGCGGGGAGAATCTGCTGAATATAAACTCATTTAATAAATTCACAGTTAACGGAATCACATATGAGTATGTTCCGGATGGTGGTATTCATGTATCCGGCACAGCAACGAGTAATACAAGCAGCCAAACGTTTCCGGTTTGGCATCTGCCGACCGGAAAATACCACGGACTGGATGCAGGTGAAGGAATTCTCTCTTTTCTTGTAGTGCATAGAAATGGGAAAGACTTGTGGCTAACGGCAAAAGGTATTTTTGAGATTTTGGCTGGGGACGTAACCATGTATTGGTACATGGTTACGATTGCCGGCACAACGGTTGACAAGACAGTATATCCGTACATCGTTCCCGGCACCACCGCCCCCACCACCTACAAACCATACATCAGGCAGACCGCCACCCTGACCCTGCCCGAAACCGTGTATGGCGGTGAGGTGGTCGCGGTGACGGGAGGGGGACAGGAGACGTGGAAAACGTTGACGCTGGACGGGACAGAAGGTTGGGCAATTAGAGATACACTTATTGGTGTGTACAACTTACTATCGCCGACAGATAACGGGAAAGGAATATGTACACATTTCGACGTTAAAAGGAATTATTCTGGTGATTGCATAATTATCGAAAAAAATGGTACTGTATATTTAGGACGTGCGTTATTTGATAAATATACCGTGGATACATGGCGTGCCTACCTTGCCGCCCAGAACGCCGCAGGCACGCCTGTACAAATTACTTACAAGCTGGCAGAGCCTGTGCCCTTCACTGCGACAGGCGCACAGCCCATCCCCGCGATTGCGGGAGTAAACACCGTGCTGACCGATGCCGACAGCGCGACTGTGACGGGACGCGCAGACCCAATAAAGAGAATCACTGATTTGGAAGATGCAGTAGCATCTCAAACATGAAAGGAGAAATCACTATGGCGATTAAAAGTAAAGCACGGCACGATTTGACGCTGCGCAGCATCAAGCGAGAGATTGCAGCAGGACGTGACGTTGCATTTTGGCTTGACAAAGCATACACGCACTACGACAACGGCCTGCTGGATGAGGCGGACATTGCCGAGGTGGAGACGCTGGCGCAGGCGTATTATGATGCGGTGGACGCGAGAGAGCGCGCAGACGAGGTTACGGAGACGCCGGATGTGCCGGAGGTTGACGGCGCTGAAAATACCACAGACGAAGAAAACGACACCAACGAAAAGGAGAGTGAAACCAATGAAGGATGAAATGATCCGGTCGCCCGAAATGGACGAGGAGCTGTCGAACGGGAAGGGAGAGGACGAGAATGAGTGATTCTGCACTGGCCGTTTACACGGCCATCAGCCCGAACTGCAACCGGCCCCGCAGCCAGCCAATCAGCAAGATTACCGTTCATCACATGGCTGGCAACATGACGCTTGAATCTTTCGGCGCTCTTGTCGGCAAGCCCTCCCGCCAGATGAGCGCAAACTACGCCATCGAATCCAGCGGGCGTATCGGGCTGTTCTGCCACGAGGCGGACAGGTCGTGGTGCAGTTCCAGCCCGTGGAACGACCACCGGGCTATTACGATTGAGGTGGCGAACGACAGCGGCGCACCGGACTGGCACGTCAGCGACAAGGCGTATGCCGCCCTGCTCGACCTTTGCACCGACATTTGCCGTCGCAACGGCATCAAGGAGCTGACCTACACCGGCGACAAGAACGGCTCGCTCACGATGCACTGCTTCTACGCGGCTACCGCCTGCCCCGGCCCCTATCTCAAGAGCAAGTTCCCGGGAATTGCGGCACAGGTCACGAAGCGCTTGAAGGGCGACGTGGCCGACGCTGAACCCGCCAAGACGAATGAGGAAAACTTCATCTCCGTCATGGCCGAGAAGTGCCAGAGCCGCTGCCTGAACGCACATCTTCTGCCGTCGCTGTGCATTGCGCAGGCTTGCCTTGAAAGCGCCTACGGCACGAGCGAGCTTGCAGTACAGGCCAACAACCTGTTCGGCATCAAGGCCAGCAATTGGAGCGGCAGAGTGTACAACAAGGCCACGAAGGAGTGGGACGGCAGCAAGTACATCACCATCACGGCGGGGTTCCGCGCCTACGATACGATGGTCGCCTGCGTCGAGGACTACATCAAGAAGCTGACGACCATGCCGCGCTATTCCAATCTGGTCGGCTGTACCGACATCAACAAGGCGTGCGAGTACATCCGCGCCGACGGCTGGGCGACCAGCCCGACCTACACGTCGAGCTTGCTGGCCGTCGTAAAGCAGTTCAACCTGACACGGTACGATGCCGCCATCAAAGAGGACAAGCCCGCCGCGCCGACGCATCAGGAGGTATGGCTGGATCACGTCGTCCTGCCGAACGCTGCGGCGATGGAGTTCTACGCGGTTGCCAAAAAGTACAACCTCGATAACGACAGGGCGTATCACGCTAAATTTGTGGAGGTGTGATGCCGATGCAGCACGTATTTTCGTTTACGATTGCGGAAGCCTGGGCGTTTTTAATTTACGCGGCGGGCGCTGCCGCCGGACTGTATGCCGGGGGCGTTGCCATCAGCAAAGTCATCACTGCCATAAAAAAGCCGAAAGCCGACCAGGACAAACGCATTACCAAGCTTGAAGAGCGGGTGAACGCCATGGAGGGATTTTTGAAAAAAGACAAACTGCGGCTTGACCGCATGGACGAGGGGCAGCATGTGACCATGCAGGCGTTGCTGGCCCTGCTTGACCACAATCTGGATGGGAACAACATTGACCAGATGCAGAAAGCAAAGGAAGCCTTGCAAAATCATCTGATCGGCTGAAAGGGAGTGCATATCAATGGGCGATTTTTTAAAAAATCTGGCAGCGCTTATCAAGGTAAAAACCATTGTGACGCTGGTTGTCGTTGCAGTGTTTGCGGCATTGGCGCTGCGTGAGAAATTACAGCCTGACACGGTCATGACCATTGTGACAATGGTCGTGGCCTTTTATTTTGGCACACAGACCGAAAGCAAGAACAAGAAGGATGAGTAAACATGCCAAAGTTTGATTTTGTCGGCGGTTTGCTGACCGATGAAGAAACGGATGTTTTGCAGCTTCGGCGGCGCGGCTGGCGCAATGCTGATATTGCGGCAGAACTGAATTGCAGCGAGCGCACGGTAAAACGGCGCGTACACAGCATCAAAAACAAAATAGGCTGATTTAATGGGCGCGGCTGCTTTTGTGGCCGCGCTTTTTTTATTTTGTCCCAAAGACGGCACAATGTTGGCACTTTACTGGCCTACGTTGTGCCGCCTTTTTTTGTACAATTAAGGAAAAAGGAGCAGTGCAGATGGCATACAGGCAAATCAACCTAAACCCAGAGCAAAAGCGCGTTGGCGATTGTACTGTCAGAGCCATTGCAGCCGCAACGGATCAAGAGTGGGAGGCTGTATATGCGGCGCTGGTGCTGGCAGGATTTGAACTGCATGATATGCCGTCTGCAAACTATGTTTGGGGCCACTATCTTCGGCGGTGCGGGTGGAACCGTTCGGCAATTCCGAACAGTTGCCCGGACTGTTACACAGTGGCGCAGTTTGCAAAAGACCACCCGGACGGCACGTACATTTTGGCAATGGCTACGCATGTTGTGTGCGTGCAGAATGGGGATTGGCTAGATACATGGGACAGCGGAGATGAAGTGCCGCTGTACTACTGGCAGAAAGGATGATTGACTATGGCGTTTGGCGTACCGTATCAGCCCGGCTATATGCCGAACTATTATCCAATGGGGCAGCAGATGCCGTCGGCCATGCCCGATCAACTCGCACAGCTCCGACAGGCGGCATATCCGCAGCAGCAACAGACTGCACAGCAGACTGCTCCCATTATTTGGGTGCAGGGAGAAGAAGCGGCAAAGTCGTATCTTTGTGCGCCGGGGAACAGCGTGCTTTTGATGGACAGCGAGAAAAGCTCGTTCTATATCAAAACAGTGGATGCCAGCGGTATGCCGCAGCCGTTGCGCATCTTCGATTATACGGAACGCACAGCGGCACAGAAACAGCCCACACAGGCCGCGCAAGCGCAAGCCGGAGAGTTTGTCACCCGTGCAGAGTTTGACGCTCTGGCAGCCCGCTTTGACGCGCTGGCGGCAGATAAACCACTGACAAAGAAAAAGGAGAGCGAAAATGCCAAATCCACTGTTTAATGCTTTAGGCGGCGGGCGTATGCCCGGCCCGATGGGACAATTTCAGCAGATGATGCAGCAGTTTCAGCAGTTCCGACAGAATTTTCAAGGCGACCCGAAGCAGGAAGTTCAAAAGCTGCTGCAATCTGGAAAAATGAGCCAGCAACAGCTAAATCAGCTGCAAGCGATGGCGCAACAATTTCAGGGATTCTTAAAATAGGTTCAAACCGTGCGCACGGTGAACAATACATTCAACTTTTGAAAGGAGTTTCAACATGAGTCTTTCTTCGGACGGCACTGTTATGACAATGCCTGTTCAGCCCGCGAATACCAACAGCGGCAATGGCTGGGGTTTTGGAGGCGACGGCGCGTGGTGGATTATTATTCTGTTCTTGTTCGTATTTTGCGGCTGGGGCGGTAACTGGGGTGGAAATGGCGGCTTTGGTGCTGGCAACGGCGCTGGGGTGGTTGACGGCTATGTGCTGACCTCTGATTTCGCCAACGTTGAGCGAAAAATCGACAGTGTGAACGATGGCCTGTGCAATGGTTTCTACCAGCAGGCGCAGCTTGTAAACGGTGTGCAGAACGCTATGCAGCAGGGCTTTATGTCGGCTGAAATCAGCCGTGCAAATCAGCAGGCGGCGTTTATGCAGCAGCTGAATGCCATGCAGATGCAGCAGGCCAACTGCTGCTGCGAGACCCGCTCGGCAATCCAGGGAGTGAATTACAACCTGGCCACGCAGGCATGCGAGACACGGCAGAGCATCAACACTGGCACACGAGACATC
>ERZ773227.492-NODE-492-length-37185-cov-5.405548_pt1 | contig 37185 bp, 44 predicted proteins | sample MGYA00580525_ERZ773227 | MGnify/ENA primary metagenome ERZ773227 (study PRJEB29015, sample SAMEA2737782) | human gut metagenome | biome: human gut; feature: human-associated habitat; material: faeces | place: China | collected 2012 ... | reverse complement strand
ACGCAACAATGCTTTACGATGATCGGCTTTACGTCCCAATTTACGATTCCACATGATTCTTACTCCTCTTATTCATACGATTTGAAGAACAATCCCAATTGGTACATTTTGTCCTTCACTTCTTTGAGTGATTTCTTACCCAAATTCTTAACGTGCATCATTTCATCTTCTGTTTTTTGTGTAAGTTCATCGACAGTCTGAATTCCTGCACGTTTTAAGCAATTGTAAGAACGAACAGATAAATCCAAATCTTCAATCATCATTGTATTTACTTTCTTAACATCCTCAACTTGAGGCTTTTGAACCATGAAACTTTCTTCTAATTCTAAGTCTGAAACAGTTAAAACTTCATCTAAGTTTTCCATACAAATCTTTGCAGCCATTGTAATAGCTTGTAAAGGTGTAATTGTACCGTCTGTTTCTACATTGATATGTACTTTATCATATTTTTTATCCAATCCAACACGAGCAGGTTCTGATAAATAATCTGCTTTACGGATTGGAGTGAAAGTTGCATCTAATACTACGACATCTTCACCAAAGTCGTATGACACTTTGTTTTCAATTGAACTCTTATATCCAGTTCCAGTTACTGCATAAATTTCCATTTCCAAGCTTGCACCTTTTTCTAAAGTACAAATCACTTGTTCAGGATCTACAACTTCTACAGCTTCTGGGCAAATAATGTCAGCCGCCTGAATTGTTGCTGGTCCTTTCTTTGAAATATGCAATGTTTGGAATCCTTCTCCATCATTGTATAATTGAACAGCTTTTAAATTTAATGAAATACGATAGATATCTTCTAAAATACCGTCAACCATTGTTGCTTTTCCATCATATCCAGATAATTTAAATCCAACAATGCGTGTGCCTGGTACACTTGTTAATAATGTACGGCAAATTGTATTTCCAATCGTAATTCCAAAACCTCTTTCAAGAGGTTCAAAGATATAAGATCCAGTATTGTTTTCTTCATCCACAAATTCTTTATGAAGTGAAGCTCTTTCAAATTCCTGCATCGTTATCCTCCTTTTACTATCCACGAGGTCGTTTTGGTGGACGACATCCGTTGTGTGGAATTGGTGTTACATCATTGATCATTGTAATTTCTAAACCTGCTACTTGCAATGCTCTTACAGCTGCTTCACGTCCAGGTCCAGGTCCTTTTACATCTACGGATACTGTCTTCATTCCGTGATCCATTGCTGCTTTTCCAGCTGCTTCTCCTGCTAACTGTGCTGCATATGGTGTTGATTTACGACTTCCCTTGAATCCTAATGCTCCTGCACTACTCCATGCTACTGCATTTCCGTTTTCGTCTGTAATTGTTACGATTGTATTATTGAAAGTCGAGTGAATGTGTGCACATCCTCGCGCAATATTCTTTTTAACACGTCTTTTACGTGTCTTTTGTACTTTTGCCATTCTTTACTCTCCTTCCCTATTACTTCTTCTTGTTAGCCACTGTCTTGGCTTTTCCTTTACGTGTTCTTGCATTTGTCTTTGTTCTTTGTCCACGTACTGGCAATCCTTTTCTGTGACGCATTCCTCTGTAGCATCCAATTTCCATCAATCTCTTGATGTTTAATTGTACTTCTCTTCTTAAGTCTCCTTCGACTTTGATTGCATCGATTGTTTTACGAATTGCATTTAATTGTTCTTCAGTTAAATCTTTTACTCGAACATCTTCACTGATGCCTGCTTCTTCCAATACTTTCTTTGATGTTGTCAATCCAATTCCATAGATGTATGTCAATGAAATGACAACTCGCTTATCGTTTGGAATATCTACTCCTGCTATACGAGCCATTTAGTTTCCTCCTACTTTAGTTTCCTTGTCTCTGTTTGTGTTTTGGGTTTTCACAAATTACCATCACACGTCCTTTGCGTCGAATTACTCGACACTTGTCGCAGATTGGTTTAACAGATGGTCTTACTTTCATCTTTCTTCCTCCTACGTAATGATTCACGTATTTTAATGGCCCTGCTAAAATGCGTATGTGTACATGCGGATTTTAACAGAAACGTGAATATATAATCGCAAGCAAAGTTGCGCTTATATATTATAAGCGCAACTTACTTGTTTTTCAAGGCTTCTTTTAATTCTGGCCAAATTTCTTCCATAGATTTTGACGCATCAATTCTAGAAACCATATTTTTTTCTTCATAATATGCAATTACTGGTTCAGTATTCTTTGCATATTCATCTAAACGAACCTTCAAACTTTCTTCGTTGTCATCTTTACGTTGCGTTAATTCTCCACCGCAAACATCACAAACACCTTCAACTTTTGTTGGTTTTGAATAGATGTTATAGATTTCTCCACAATTTTTACAAGTACGACGACCCGTAATACGACGAGTTAATTCGTCAAATGGAACATCCATATAAACAATTTTTTCAACTGCTAAATCAGTTCCTTCAGTCATTTCTTCAAAAGCTTTTGCCTGAGCTAAAGTTCTTGGATATCCATCTAATAAATATCCGTTCTTTTTATCTTCCAAAGTATTTAAGTAGTCCTTAACCATTTTATTTGTGATTTCATCAGGTACTAATAATCCTTTTTCAGAATATGCTTTTGCTTGTAGACCCAATTCAGTTCCTCCGGCAATATTAGCACGGAAGATGTCTCCTGTTGAAATATGGTTTAAGTTAAATTCTTCTTTGATTTTAGTAGAGAAAGTACCTTTACCAGATCCAGGAGCTCCCATAATAAATATATTCATATCTATTCTCCTAAAGATATTAATCTTCGTAATATTTTTTGTAAGATTTTTGAGTAATCAAACCTTGTACTTGACGTACCGTTTCAATAGCAACACCAACAACGATAATCATTCCTGTTCCACCTAAAGCCATTGAGCTTGGAAGATCAGGCCAAATAAGTGGCATAATGTGTGGCATAACAGCAATGATGGCTAAAGCTATAGATCCAAGTACAGTAATTCTTGATAATACACGATTGATATAATCCTTTGTTTCCGTACCTGGACGAACGCTAGGGATATATGATCCAGATTTACCAAGATTTTCGGCAACTTTTTCTGGGTTGATTTGCATCTTTGTATAAAAGAACGTAAAAAATAAAATCAATAATACATAGATTATAAGTGAATACCAAGTTTGTAATCCTAACCATTTTTGCATTCCTTTAATGAAATCATTAGATGGAAAGAATGAAGCTACTTGAATTGGTGCCATCATCAATGAACTCGCAAAAATAACTGGGATAACACTTGCAGAGTTAACCTTTAATGGCAAGTAATTTGCTTCGCTTGGTTTACTTAATGAAATAGAACTAGATGTATATTGAATTGGAATTCTTCTTTCAGCTGTATTAATTAGTGTAACAAATATAATAATTAATAGATAAACTAAAATATATGCGGCAAATAACCAAGCTCCATACGTTGGCGCAGACTCACCTGTAATCAAACTTGACCATGCACTAGAGAATTGTTGAGGCATACGCCCTACAATACCTGCCATAATTACCATTGAAATACCATTTCCAATACCTTTCATTGAAATTTGGTCTCCAATCCACACTAAGAACATACTTCCCGCAGCAAAAATTGTTGCAATATATAAAATCTTACTGATTGTAACACCGCCGACAATCAAACCAGTATAAGTTTTTGAAAAACCATATACTAATGAGAATGATTGTACAAAGGCAAAAACGACCGCAAGATATCTTGTGTACTTATCTAACGTTTTACGACCATTAGCCCCTGCTTTACTCAATTCAGTTAAATGTGGAATAACATCCATACTCAACAATTGAATAATGATAGAAGCTGTAATATATGGAGTAACACCTAAAGCGAAGACAGAGAACTGTTCAAGTCCTCCACCTCCTAATAGATTTAACATTGCAAATAATGAGTTTTCTCCAAGACCATTTACAAGATCTGCTGTATTTACATCAGGTACTGTAATGGCTGATCCCAAACGATAGACAAGAAAGGCAAATAGGGTGAATAGAATCCTATTGCGGATATCCTTATTCGTCCACATTGCCTTTATCTTGCCTGCCATATTATAGAACCTCTACTTTTCCGCCTGCTTTTTCGATAGCTTCTTTAGCTGACTTAGAGAATTTAACTGCTTCAACAGTTAATTTTTTAGTTAACTCACCGTTACCTAAAACTTTAAGTCCAGAAAGTTCTTTATTGATAACACCAGCTTCAATTAAAGCAGCTGCATTAACTGTTGAACCATCTTCGAAACGATTTAATGTTTCAACATTAACGATAGCATATTCTTTACGGTTGAAGTTAGTGAATCCACGTTTTGGTAAACGTCTTGCTAATGGTGTTTGACCACCTTCAAAACCAAGGCGAACTCCTCCACCTGATCTTGATTTTTGACCTTTTTGTCCACGACCGCTAGTTTTTCCGTTTCCGCTTCCAGGTCCACGACCAACACGGTTACGTTCAGTGCGAGTTTCGGCTAAATTCATTGTATGTAATTTCATCTGATTTACCTCCTATTACCCGCGAATTTCTTCTGGCTTCTTACCACGAAGCGCAGCAACGCTTTCTACAGTTCTTAAGTTCTGTAAACCATCAACTGTTGCACGAACAACGTTGATTTTTGTACGTGATCCTAAACATTTAGTTAAGATATCTGAGATACCTGCAAGTTCAAGAATTGCACGAGTTGCACCACCAGCGATAACACCAGTACCCTCGATAGCTGGACGCATGTATACAGATCCTGCACCATATTTACCAGTGATTTCGTGAGGGATTGTTGTACCGATAACTGGTACTGTAAAGATGTTTTTCTTAGCATCTTCAACCGCTTTTTTGATTGCATCAGGAACTTCGTTAGCTTTTCCTGTACCTACACCAACACGGCCTTTACGATCTCCAACTACAACTAATGCAGCAAAACGGAAACGACGTCCACCTTTAACTACTTTAGTTACACGGTTGATTGAGATTACTTGTTCTTCAAATTCTTTTTGGTCTCTTCTTGGTTTTCTATCCATTGCCATTGTGCGACCTCCTAAAATTCCAAGCCAGCTTCACGAGCTGCTTCTGCTAAAGCTTGTACACGACCAGCGTAAACATATCCACCACGGTCAAATACAACCTCTTTAATATTCTTTTCTAGTGCGCGCTTAGCAATTTCAGTTCCTACCAAACGAGCTGCTTCCACGTTTCCACCATTTTCTAATTTCATGTCAACACTTGAAGCACTGACCAATGTGTTTTGGTTAACATCATCAATGATTTGTACATGGATGTGTGCGTTACTTCTGAATACGCATAAACGTGGGCATTCAGGAGTTCCACTGATTTTTGTACGTACACGTTTGTGACGACGTACACGAGTTTCATTACGTGATACTTTAGTAAACATTTTTGATCTCCTTTCCCACTACTATTTCTTACCTGCTGTTTTACCTTCCTTACGACGGATGTGTTCACCAACATAGCGAATACCTTTTCCTTTGTAAGGTTCTGGTTTACGAACAGCACGAACATTTGCTGCAAATTCTCCAACTTCTTGTTTATCGATACCTGCAACTTTGATAGTTGTAGCAGTTGGACAAGTTACTTCTAAGCCTTCTTTAACTGGCATCTCAACTGGGTGAGAATATCCAACGTTCATAGTTAATACGTTTCCTTTCACTGCTGTACGGAATCCGATACCAACTAATTCTAAGTCTTTAGTGAATCCTTCAGATACACCAACTACCATGTTGTGTAACAATGCACGAGTTGTTCCGTGTAATTGTTTTGTGTGTTTTTCGTCATTTGGACGTTTTACAGTGACAACATTTTCTTCTACGTGGATTTCCATCAAAGAAGAGAATGTACGTGTTAAAGAACCCTTAGGTCCTTTAACAGTCACCTCATTCCCAGCAGCTACTTCAACAGTAACTCCTGCAGGAACGGTAATCAGTTTATTCCCGATACGTGACATTACGTTTTATCCTCCTATATATTTATTACCAAACGTAAGCAATAACTTCTCCACCTAAGTGGTTCTTTCTTGCTTCTTTGTCAGTCATCATTCCATTACTTGTAGAAATGATTGCGATACCTAATCCGTTTAATACGCTAGGTAAGTTTTCAACTTTAGCGTATACACGAAGACCAGGTTTAGAAATACGACGTAAACCGCTAATAACTTTTTCATTGTTAGGTCCGTATTTCAATTCAATGTTCAAAGTTTTCTTAACATCGCCTTCTACGTTGAAGTCTACGATGAAACCTTCATTTTTCAAAATTTGAGCAATTGCTTTCTTTTCATTGCTCGCTGGCATACTGACAGAGGCATGCTTTTGTTGCAAAGCATTGCGGATTCTAGTCAGCATATCCGCAATAGGATCAGTCATAATCATATGCAATATACCTCCTTACCAACTAGCCTTTTTAACTCCAGGAATTTGACCTTTGTAAGCCAATTCACGGAAGCAAATACGACATAATTTGTATTTTCTTAATACAGAGTGTGGACGACCACAACGTTCACAACGAGTGTACTCACGAACTTTAAATTTTTGAGGACGCTGTTGTTTGTTAATCATTGATTTCTTTGCCATTTAAAAGCTCCTCCTACTTTTTGAAAGGCATACCCATTTGAGTTAATAATGCCTTTGCTTCTTCGTTTGTTTTCGCTGATGTAACGATTACGATGTCCATACCACGAGTACGGTCTACTTTATCGAAATCAATTTCAGGGAAAATGATTTGTTCTTTAATACCTAATGTATAGTTTCCACGACCATCAAAGCTAGTATCGCTAACTCCACGGAAGTCACGTACACGAGGTAATGAAATGTTGAATAACTTATCTAAGAATTCATACATTTTTTCTTTACGTAAAGTAACTTTACATCCAATTGGCATACCTTCACGTAATTTGAAGTTCGCAATTGATTTTTTAGCTTTTGTTACAACTGGAGCTTGACCAGCGATAGCTGCCAATTCTTCAACAGCTTCATCTAATAATTTAGCATTAGTGATTGCATCTCCAACACCAATATTGATTACTACTTTTTCAACGTGAGGTACTTCCATGACAGATTTGTATTCGAAATCTTTCATCATTTGAGGGACAACTACGTTTTTATATTTTTCTTGTAAACGATTCATCTTCTACCCTCCTACTTCACTTCGTTACCGCTCTTTTTAAAGATACGTGTTTTAACATTTTTACCATCTACAACTTCAACTTTTGTTGAAATACGACTAGCAACTTTTGCTTTTTCATCATAAAGCATTACATTTGAAACGTGAATTTTAGCTTCTTTTTCAACAATTCCACCTTCTGGATTAGCTTGAGTTGGTTTCAAGTGTTTTTTAACCATGTTAACACCTTCAACGATTACTCTGTCTTCCTTAGGGAATACTGCTTTTACTTCACCGATTGTGCCTTTGTAAGCACCTGTAATAACTTTTACTTTATCACCTTTTTTAATGTTCACTTAGACACACCTCCTATAATACTTCTGGCGCAAGAGATACGATCTTCATGAAGTCTTTGTCACGTAATTCACGTGCAACTGGACCGAAGATACGAGTTCCCTTTGGCGTCTTATCATCTTTGATGATTACACAAGCGTTATCATCGAACTTGATGTAAGTTCCGTTTTCACGACGAACACCACGACGTGTACGTACGATTACGGCTTTTACTACATCACCTTTTTTTACGGATCCACCAGGAGTAGCCTGTTTAACAGAACATACAACGACATCACCGATGTTTGCAAATTTTCTAACGCTACCACCTAAACAACGGATAACTAATACTTCTTTAGCTCCAGTGTTGTCAGCAACGCGCATACGACTTTCGTTTTGAATCATTGCTTTCTCCTCCTAGTATTAACCACGAGCCTTTTCAACGATTTCTACTAAGCGGAAACGTTTTGTAGCTGATAATGGACGAGTTTCCATAATTACTACTGTATCTCCGATACGAGCTTCGTTGTTTTCATCGTGAGCTTTAAATTTCTTAGAATATTTAACACGTTTACCATATAATGGGTGTGTTTTTTTAGTTTCTACCATAACTGTGATAGTTTTGTCCATTTTATCAGACACAACTGTACCACGGTATACTTTACGAGCGTTTCTTTCCATTAGATACGTCCTCCCTACTCTTGACCAGCGTTTTCACGCTCTGTCAATACAGTTTTAATACGAGCAATTGTTTTCTTAACAGTTTTTAAACGAGCTGTATTTTCTAACTGTCCTGTGGCTTGCTGGAAACGAAGGTTAAAAAGTTCATCTTTAAGCGTATCGATTTCCTGAAGAAGCTCTTCATTTGTTTTTTCGCGGATTTCTTTAGCTAACATTACTTCACTTCTCCTTTTCTAGCAAAACGAGTTTTAACTGGTAATTTGTGAGCAGCAAGACGTAAAGCTTCGCGAGCTACTTCTTCACTTACTCCACCAACTTCGAACATTACACGTCCAGGTTGAACAACTGCTACCCATCCTTCAGGAGCACCTTTACCAGAACCCATACGAACCTCTAGAGGTTTTTTAGTACGTGCCATGTGAGGGAAAATACGAATCCAAACATTTCCTCCACGTTTCATATAACGTGTCATAGCAATACGTGCTGCTTCAATTTGACGGTTACTTACATAGTTTCCTGATTCAGCAACCAATCCATATTCACCAAAGTCAATTGTACGACCTGCTTTTGAACGACCTTCGTAGCTCAAACGGTGAGGACGACGATACTTTGTACGTTTAGGCATTAACATTATTCGTTACCTCCTTTTTCTGCAGGTGCTGCAGCTTTAGCAGCATCTTTAGGGGCACGGTTTGAACGAGCATCTGGACGACGACGTCCTTTTCCTTTACGCATTGGGCGTTGTTTTGGAGCTTCTGGTTCTTTAACCATTTCACCAGGTAATACTTCACCACGGCAGATCCAAACTTTTACACCTAAACGACCATATTGAGTCGCAGCTTCTTCCCAAGCATAGTCAATATCACTACGAAGTGTATGTAAAGGAACAACTCCTTCTGAATATCCTTCAGTACGTGCCATATCAGCTCCACCAAGTCGTCCAGATACTGCAGTTTTGATACCTTTAGCACCAGCACGCATAGTGTTTTGAATAGCTTTTTTCTGAGTTGCACGGAAAGATTTACGTCCTTCCAATTCGTTTGCAATCCAACGAGCTACTAAACGAGCATCTAAGTTAGGATTAGCAACTTCTACAACGTTAATTTGAACGTTTTTTGCAGAAGCAATTTTAGCTACTTTCTTTTTCAATCCTTCGATTGATTTTCCATCTTGACCGATTACTACACCAGGGTGAGCTGTACGGATGATAACTGTCATACGACCCTTTGTACGTTCGATTTCGATACGAGAGATTTGAGGGTCTGCCTTACGTTTGTCGACAGCTTCGTTTGATAATTTAGCGTAGTATGCTTCAACCAATTCACGAATCTTAACATCTTCCATTAATAATGTTCCGAATTCTTTATCGTCAGCGTACCATCTTGATTGCCAGTCACGAATGACTCCGACACGCATTCCAATTGGACTTACTTTCTGTCCCATAGCTTACCTCCTACTCTTTTTCAGCCACTACAACTGTAATGTGGCTTGTACGTTTGTGAATAGCACTCGCACTACCTTTAGCACGAGGCATAAAGCGTTTCATTGTGATTCCTTCATCAGCCCAGCAAGCCTTCACATATAACTTGCTTTCATCTAAATCGTTATTGTTAACTGCGTTAGCAACAGCTGAGTGTAACACTTTACCAACAAGGTATCCACCTTTGTTAGGTAAGAATTTCAAAATAGCAGCTGCTTCTTCTACGTCTTTTCCACGGATCAAGTCTAAGACTAGTCTTGCTTTACGAGGTTGAATACGTAGAGTTTTTGCGGTAGCTTTTACTTCCATTTCTTCTCCTCCTACTATCTAGATTTCTTATCATCTGATCCATGACCAGTGTATTTACGTGTTGGAACGAATTCACCTAATTTGTGTCCAACCATGTCTTCTGTTACATAAACAGGAACATGTTCCTTACCGTTATAAACGGCAAATGTGTGTTCAACAAATTGAGGGAAGATTGTAGAACGACGGCTCCAAGTTTTAATAACTTCTTTTTTTCCGGCTTCATTTAATGCAACAACCTTTTTCATCAAATGGTCATCACAGAAAGGTCCTTTTTTCAAACTACGACTCATTGTATCTTACCTCCTTGCCTACTTACCATTACGACGACGTACAATTAATTTTGTACTAGCCTTCTTATTACGACGAGTTTTAACACCCAATGCTTTTTTACCCCAAGGAGTCATTGGTGATTTACGTCCGATAGGTGTACGTCCTTCACCACCACCATGAGGGTGATCATTAGGGTTCATTACAGAACCACGAACAGTTGGGCGAATACCTCTCCAACGGTTACGACCTGCTTTACCATAGTTAACTAAGCTGTAATCTTCATTACCAACTGTACCTACAGTAGCACGGCAGTTAGCCAATACTTTACGAACTTCACCAGAAGCTAAACGTAAAGTTACATATTTTTCTTCAATACCTAAGATTTGAGCTGAACATCCAGCACTACGAGCCATCTGTCCACCTTTACCAGGTTTTAATTCAACGTTGTGGATGAATGTACCTTCAGGCATGTTTCTCATTTCACAGCAGTTACCAACTTTGATATCTGTTTCTGTTCCAGAGATAACTGTCATACCAACCTTCAAATCTTTTGGAGCGATGATATAACGTTTTTCACCATCAGCATAGTTTAACAATGCAATGTTTGCTGAACGGTTTGGATCATATTCGATTGTAGCAACACGTGCAGGCACGTTGTCTTTGTTACGTTTGAAATCGATGATACGGTAAGTTCTTTTGTGTCCAGAACCTTGATGACGTGTTGTAATACGTCCTGTGTTGTTTCTTCCACCTTTAGATTTCAATGGAGCTAACAAACTTTTTTCTGGTTTAGATGTTGTGATTTCATCTTTAGCCAAAGTTGTCATTCCACGACGTCCAGGTGTCATTGGTTTATACTTCTTAATTGGCATAAACTTAATTTTCCTCCTTATCGCAATATTTATTCAGGAAATAGCGTCTTCTCCCTGATTATTCTTCAGAACCGAATAATTCGATTGTTTGTCCTTCTTTAATTTTTACAATAGCTTTGTGTACAGCGTTTGTTTTTCCAACATAACGACCTACACGTTTTGTTTTTGGTTTGCAGTTCATTGTATTTACTTTTACAACTTCTACATTGAATGCAGCTTCAACGGCTTTAGCAATTTCAATTTTGCTAACACCTTTAACTACTTCAAAAGTTACTTTGTTATCTTCAGCCATCATCTTCATAGTTGCTTCAGTGATGATTGGGCGGATAATTACGTCTCTGTAATCTTTCATTATGCCAATGCCTCCTCAACTTGTTTTACGGCAGCGCTTGTCATAACAACTTTGTTTGCATTTACTAAATCATAAGTGTTGATTGCAGAAGCAGCCATTACTGTAGCTCCAGCAATGTTACGTGCTGATAAGTAAACGTTTGTTGCTTCTTCGCTATCAGCAACAACAAACAATGTTTTCTTTGGCGCTTGGATAGCTTCAATAATTGAAACAAATGTTTTTGTTTTTGGTTCAGCAATTTCAAATTTATCCAAAACGCTGAATGCTGTTTCTTGAACTTTTTCGCTCAATGTAGATTTAACTGCTAAACGGCGAACTTTTTTGTTAATGCGGTATGCATAGTTACGTGGAGTAGCTCCAAATACTGTTCCACCACCTCTAAATTGAGTAGCACGGATAGAACCTTGACGAGCACGTCCTGTACCTTTTTGACGGTAAGGCTTGCGTCCACCACCAGAAACTTCGCTACGACCTTTAGTGTCAGCAGTTCCTTGACGACGGCTAGCCATTTGCATTACTAATGCATCATACATAGCCTGTTGGTGTGGTTCAATTCCGAAAACAGCGTCGTTCAATTCGATTGAACCAACAACTGCACCAGTTTGGTTAATTACGTCGATAGTAGCCATTATTGAACCTCCTTATTTGCAGTATAGTCAACTAAAGTAACAGGTTCTTTATCTCCCTTGCTAGTTTTAGCAGTACGTACCATTACGCAACCTTTTCTAGGTCCAGGAACGTTACCTTTAATTAACATATAGTTGTTTTCTGTATCAACTTTAATAACTGTCAAGTTTTGGTTTGTAGTAGTATATCCACCTTCTTGACCAGCCATAATAGTACCCTTCATGATACGTCCTTGACGTGAAGTAATACCGTTTGTAGCTAATGAACCGATGTGACGAATGTTCTTAGATCCACCGTGAGTCTTTGGACCTTGGTGAGCATTGTTACGAACGATTGTACCATTGTAACCTTTACCTTTACTTGTACCGATTACATCTACTGTTTCTCCTGCAGCAAAGATATCAACATTAACTAAATCGCCAACATTTACATCCATGTCGCAATCGCGCACTTCTTTAATGAAACGCTTTGGACTTGTATTTGCTTTTTTACAGTGTCCGATGTTTGCTTTAGTCGTGCGTTTTTCTTTGATTTCTTCAAATCCTAATTGAACTGCGTTGTAACCATCTGTTTCAACTGTTTTCTTTTGTAAAACAACATTTGGTGTTACTTCAACTACAGTTACTGGAATTAATACACCATCTTCAGTGAAGACTTGTGTCATTCCTAATTTTCTTCCTAATAGTCCTTTCATCATTGACACCTCCATTAAAGTTTAATTTCGATGTCGACACCGCTAGGAAGTTCAAGTCTTTGTAAAGAATCGATCGTTTCCTTGTTTGGTGCAACAATCTCAATCAAACGCTTGTGCGTACGAATTTCAAATTGTTCACGTGAATCTTTGTATTTGTGAACCGCACGAAGAATTGTTACTACCTGCTTTTCAGTAGGTAATGGAACTGGTCCTACAACTTTTTTAGCTCCGTGTTTTGTCGCAGCTTCGACAATTTTCTTTGCACTATCATCTAAGATTCTGTGCTCATACGCCTTTAAGCGAATTCTCATAGTATTTTTTGCCATGTTTAACTCCTTTCGTTTATTCTAGATAAACATGCTCCATGCGAATTACCTGGCCACACCCATGACAACGGATTTCAGTGGGTCAGCAACCTCGCACTTCATCGCAAGCTCCTGTATTCTAACACATATATTTCATGTGTTCAACCCCTAAATTAAAAAATTTTAATATTTCTTTTATAGCCTTTATTTATCGTGTTTAAACGCATTTTATTTTTCAAAAATTTAAATCTTATTTTCAAAAAGCTATGACAACTAATATCAGTGGGTCATAAATATCTTTTTAAACACGAAAAATATACCTATTTTTTTAAAACATGTAAAAAAGCACCTGTTTTAATCAACAGATGCTAGCCAATCCTCTAAATATTGACAATATATACCATGATTATCCACAAAACACATATGACGACATCCCGGCATTAAATGCCATTTTGCATTTTTTATACTATCATACATAGTTTTTGCGACTAATGGCGTACACAAATCATTTGTACCACTTATTATTAATGCAGGTACATCGATTTCATTCAACCGGTTTGTATATTCAAAATTCTTTAAGGCCCCCAGTGGCGTATACTCGTTTGGACCCCAACCAATCAAGTAAGCTCTTTGTCCCACTTTCTTTTCTCTAGTAACACACTCTGGTGTTTTTTCATCAAATGGTCCAGCACAATGAAGCTGCATATAGTGCTCATTAGCTAACTGATATTCCTTTGAATTATAATCCTCACTTAGAATAGCTCTTTGTTCATCCTTTGACATAAAGGAAATCATACGATGTTGTTCCTTAGCCCATAATGAAGCAGAAGATAATGTGCTTGATAAAATCAAAGATTTAAGTTTGGCATTCTTCTTTTCAATTGCATATGCAATAGCTAACATTCCACCCCAAGACTGTCCAAGCAAATGGCAAGATTCAATATGTAAATATTCTAACAAAGCAACAAGTTCTTCCATCCATGTGTCTTGATTCCATAATTCATCATGATCTTCTACATATGATTTACCACATCCTAACTGATCATACATAATCACTTTTCTTCCTGTTTTAGCTAAGCAATCAAGAACTTCAAAATAATTATGAGTTGATCCAGGACCTCCATGCAAACAAATTAAAGGAGTTTTATCTCCACCATCCACAATACGATAATATGTTTTAAAGCCTTTAAAGGGCATGTAACCTTCAATTATATTCATCTTCTTCTACCTTCATTTATTTCTTTTGTAGATATATATTTATATCTACATCTCCATTGATTCCATCTACCTGCCCTTTATTTGAATATTGCCACATATCAAACTTATCCTCCATAGGGCATGTTGAAGAATAAGAAGCCAGCCAAATTGAATACTTTGAGATTTTATCAAAATCATAATTTTGGTAAAGCCAAGTCAAATTTCCATAAATCATAGGCGTATATCCAGCTTCTTTTATTTTCTCACAAAATCTAAGCGCAAGATTTGTTTTTTGTTCAGTTGTCAAATCATCAATTCTTCCACCCTGCTCAAACTCTTCCATGTCAAATACGATTGGCATGTCTATCTTATAATTTTTAACTTTCCTTAATACCAAATTTACCTCTTGATCAATTTCATCATCGCTAACAGCACTAGAGAAAAAATAGGTTCCTACTTTTATTTTATTCTTAATTGCCGATTGAATATTAAAATTAAAATATTCATCCTCATGTAAGATTCCTTCTTGAGCCCCTCGATATCCTATCCGTATCATCGCAAAATCAATTCCATCTTGTTTTACTGAAGACCAATCTATACTTTGATTATGACTGGATACATCTATTCCTGTCGATTTATCATATGAGGAATCTTTATATGTCATCAACCCATTCTCCATTGTGAATAAATCCAAATCATAATAACTTTTCTCTTCAACCAAATTTTTTTGCCAAAATAACGTTCGGATGCTAAATAATCCACCAGTCAAAATAAGAATCGAAACAAGAACTAGAATCATAATTCTGCCTATTTTTATTTTTCTCATACGCCAATAACCTTTAATATCTCTAAACTAGCCATTCTAGACATGACTGGACTTTCAATCAAGCCCTTCTCAACACAAGCACAAGCATGCTCAATTTCACCTGTAAAATCTGACTTTTGTGATACAATCATTCGGTTCTCATTTATTAATGCTTCGATATTTTTCCAAAAGTTCTTACAAGTAATACTTCCCTTTGTACCATATATATGTGACGTATTTTCCATACTCACATCCCAACTTGTTGCAATATGTGCCACACATCCATTTTCATATTCGATCAAAGCTTCATCTTTTAATCGAAACACTTGCTTTATCTTACTATTTGCCATTCGATTTGCGTAACAAATGGGATAAACGCCAATATCGAACATGCACCCTGCCCCAGCCTGATTAAAATGCCATTCAGAAATGGATTCCGTTAATCTTGTCGCATATTGTGCATCTATTGATTTCACTTGTCCAATCTCTCCATTTGAAATCATTTCAAATAATTTCTGATTCAATGGAGTAAACACTGTTTTATGTGCTTCCATTAAAAAACAATTTTGTTTCTTTGCATAATCAAAACATTCATCCAATTCTTTTGAAGATACGCACATTGGTTTTTCACAGATTACATGTTTAAAATTCTTCAAAGCCATTTGTATGTGCTTTGCATGCAAATAATTTGGCGTACAAATATAAATCATATCTAAATTTTGATCATGAAGCATTTGCTCATAATCATCATATGCTTTTTCTGCACTATATTCTTTTTTAAAGGCATTTGCCTTTTCCAAACTAGAAGAACACACTGCATATAAATCTGCATTATTCGCATATAGAATTCCTTGAATCACTCGATGACTAATTTTTCCAAGTCCATAGACTCCTATTCGAATCATTTTTTCATTCACCTTCTTTAAGATTACTTTAAACTATATCTCTTATTATATATATAGAAATAAGCAGTTAACCTCATTTGCTCACTATACTTATCTCTTCTGCCTATTTCTTTCATATATGAAGAATGTCCATGGAATTATTCCATGGACATTTTATTATAGGCTGTTTTTGCCATTTGCGCATAACCCTTATCACTTGGATGTAAATGATCTCCGCTATCAAATTCATCTTGCATCTTATGCCCATCACAAATATCTTTATCAAAATCGATAACACCATCAATCTCATCTGTTGTACGAATCCATTCATTGACTTCATTACGCAAGTTCTCTCTAAAATATGCATATGTACGCCATCCTTCAATCGGAATCAAAGTACCAATATACACTTTCATCCCTAATGATTTCGCATGCTTTACATATTTTCTTAGTCCCTCAATCAAATCTTGACTTGATGGAAGATCTTGCCATGGCCTAAACTCATTTTTCTCAACACCTACAGGATGAATAATATCATTGATTCCTTGCAGAATAATCAATGTATCACTTCCTGCAACATGCATTTCATGTCCAAAACGATAATCCCCTTTTAATCCATAGGCTTCATATTGGATACAAGAATACTGTCTTAAAATACGCGTTCCACTAACTGCTTTTCGAACAACAGACACCTTTTTATTGTTTTCCCACATCAACTTCTGTAGATAATCTGGCCAATCCTGAGAAGTAATTGAATCTCCATAACATGTAATTACTTGATTTTTAGCATCTGTAAACACCGCTACTTCGCTTAAGAAAAATACCCAAGGTGTTTTCATACTTGAAGCATGATCCATAATACCTGCATGAGAGAAATCACCTTCTCCAAAATAACCTGTACTTAATGGTCCTTGTGTATATACTCCACAGCGTAAATGTGTAAACTCTTTTAAATAGAAACTAATAGCAATAGTTTCTTGTTCATGCACTTTAAAATCTAATGGATCACTATAACATTGTTCTCCCACATCTAAGTGAAGTCCTTTAGAATCATTAAAAGTAATATCAACAATAGATGTTGGATCTAAATCACGTCCACTAATCACTCTACCTATTGTGATTGAATCAAAAACAACGCCTTCTTTTCCTGTAAAGTTATCTAAACAGATACGCACCTTGTCTCCTTCAAATGTAGATTTCATAGGATAGCGTAATGTAATATTTTTAGCATATTGACTTGGTTTATGTGTAACAATCGACATTGCCTGTCCATATATTGCTTTATATTCTTTTTCCATAGTTAACCTCCAAATTATTTATTATCTATTTCTACATCATTAACACTTATGTTTTTATCCATGAATAATCATACATGAAACATTGCAAAAATCCAAACATATACCTTATTATATTAAAGAAGTTGAGGAAATAATGCATGAGTAAATTAGAAAATTATTACGGTAAATTTTGTGAAGATAAAAGACTCTTATCAAGACATGGCCAAGTTGAATATACAACAAGCATGAAATATATTCACAAATATTTAAAACCTGAAAATCGTATATTAGATATCGGAGCAGGAACTGGCAGATACAGTGTTGCCTTAAGTAACGAAGGATATCAAGTCGATGCGATTGAACTTGTGAAATACAATCTTGGTGTTTTAAAAGCTAAAAAAAGCAATGTGAAAGCCTATCAAGGAACGGCTTTAGATTTATCACGATATCAAGACAACACTTTTGATATCACTTTACTATTTGGACCCATGTATCATTTATTTAGTTATGAAGATAAATTAAAAGCATTATCCGAAGCTAAACGTGTTACTAAAGCTAATGGAATTATTTTTGTTGCTTACGTCATGAATGAATATAGCGTTCTTGTTCATGGTTTTAGAGATGGACATATTAAAGAATCATTAAATAATGGTAAATTAGATGAAACATTTCAAACCCAAACAAACATTGATGATTTATATAGCTACATTCGCCTAGATACAATCAACAAATTAAATGAAGAAGTTGGTTTAGAACGCATTCAAATCATTGCTGCAGATGGTCCAAGCGATTATATGCGCCCTATCTTGAATAAGATGGATGATGAAACATTTGAGTTATTCATCAAATATCACCTTTCCACTTGTGAAAGACAAGAACTCATTGGCGCTAGCTCACATACAATAGATATATTAAAAAAATAATGTCACTTTTGTGGCATTATTTTTATATTATATATTCCATTGTTAAAACTACGAAACAGCATGCAACTGATACTTGAAATAGACTTTTATCTTTCCATGCCAAAACAGTCCCAACTATAAGTGCTGCAAGTCCAGCAAGTTGTGAATTTGTTTCATACAATATAGTAGGAAATGTCATCACCGCCAAAGTCACATAAGGAACATAATATAGAAATGACTGAATATATATATTAGTAATGGGTTTGTTAAAAAGAGTTAATGGCAATACACGAATTAAATATGTAACAACTGCCATTGTAGCTACATACATCATTGGATTAGACATTTTCTTCCTTCTTTCTAGGTTTAATAATGGCGGCTGCCATTGAAATAATGATTGTTAATAAAATGGTCCTTGTTCCACTTGAGATTGGCATATCTTTACAAACGTAGCTCAACAAGAAACTCACAACAACAAGAACACCTACAACTCGATCTTTCTTTGCCTGGGGAATAATAATAGCTAAAAACATGCCATATAGAGCAACACTTAAACTAGCTACAATTTTTGTAGGAAGACTATTTCCGGCGATGATGCCTAGTGCTGTGCCAAATGCCCAACATGGAAGTGCTACTAAATAGGTACCATATATATATTTATAGTTTACTTTTCCTTTATGGTTGATTGCCAAACCGAATAATTCATCGGTTAAATCAAAACCTATACACATTCTATGAACCAAAGTTGTTTTTTCTTCTATCTTTTGGCTTAGCGCAAAGCTCATTAAAAAATAGCGTGCATTGCTGACTAAAGTCATTATGATCATCTGAATAAATGTACCATGTGTACTAATCATTAAAAAGACAGCATATTCTCCGGCTGATGCATTGATAAATAAACTAGTCAAAAAGCCTTGTATTGGTGATAGGCCTACATTTTTAGCGATGATTCCAAGTGAAAAGGAAACCGCAAAATAACCCAATCCAACTGGAATACTGTCTTTGATTCCTTTTTTAAATTCCATAATTTCACTTCCTATTTCTTTGCATTATAAGAATTGTGTTGTTATTTGTAAAACAAATATTTATAATACTTCCATAAGGAAATATGATAGATATGAATCTAACAAAATACGATGTTTTTTTTAAAGTATTAGAAACAAAGACAATTAGTCAAGCCGCTAAAGAGATTGGATATTCACAGAGTGCAGTTTCACAAACTATCAAGGCTTTGGAAGAAGAATTAGAAACCACTTTATTCATTCGACAAAAAAGCGGTGTTTCCCTAAGTCAAGATGGACTTGCATATCTCCCCTATTTAAAATCAGTTCAGGCAAGTCTTGATAATCTTCGTACTAAGAAAAAGGAAATGAAAGGATTGAATCAAGCTATATTAAAGATTGGTACATTTACAAGTGTGTCTAGACATCTTTTACCTTCTTTAATGGAAGAGTTTATTCAGATTTATCCAAATGTACAATTTGAATTGTATCAAAGTGAATATACAAATATTGAACAACAATTATTAGAAGGAAGTCTTGATTTGGGATTCACTTGTATTGATGCAATCCAACAAGTTCAATATCAAGAATTGTATTATGATGAAATGTTTGCGCTAGTTCCTCAAAATCATGTGTTGGCTAAATATAATGTTTTAAGTATGAAACAAATCGCAAAATATCCTTTCATTCAATTAGATGAAGGAGAATATTCTTTACCTATTAGTATGTTTCATTCTTTAAACTTACCTGTTCAAATCAAACATAAAGTATATGATGATTCCACAATTCTAGCTATGATACGCCAGAATTTAGGCATTTCAATTCTTTATCAAAATGCTTTGAGCGATTATGATGATTTGTGTTTGATTCCTATTCAAGAAAATCTATTTCGTCATGTTGGAATTGCCTATAATAATTATGATACTTTGTCTTATGCAGGCAAAACATTTTTAGATTTCATTCTTAAAAAGACACCAGAAATCCTTAAAGACAAAGATAGTTTTCATGTTATTAAAATTTAACATTATTTTTTACTGTTTAGGTTGACTCACTTACTAATTTATATTATTCTTTTCACGTACATAAAGATATACGGTAGGTGAGGTTACCGCAGGGATTTGGATTTCCTAAGATTACTGCCGCAAAGTTGTGGAGACACGACTCGTTGGTCAGCAGGCAAAGTCGCAAAGGCTTGGCTTAATGTAATTATATGCCCTGTGATACTAAAGCTTGAACGGTGATACTTAGGTTAATGACGTCATTGTTTAGGCAATGACGTTTTCTTTTGTTTATAAGGAGGTGAGGTTTGTATGTGTACGGATCCGGATGGGAATAGTTTGAATTATATTAAGAAAGCAGAGGTACATAATCATGATGAACAAAGAAGAATTCATTCAATTACTAAAAGACAAAAAATACAAAACTGCACAACACACACTTTCCGAAATGAACGATATGGATACAGCCGCCTTTTTAGAAGAATTAGACGCGAAAGAATGTGCTTTGGCATTTCGCTTAATTTCTAAAGAAAAAGCTGCCGATGTATTCTCATGCATGAATTCAAAGATGCAGACATATTTGGTAGATATGTTTTCTGAAACTGAATTAAAGGAATTATTGGACGATTTATATATGGATGATACAGTCGATATGTTAGAGGATCTACCCGCAAACTTAGTTACGCGTATTTTGAAAAACTTGGATTCAACGAAAAGATCAACCATTAATAAACTATTAAAATATCCTGAAGACAGTGCTGGATCCATCATGACAACTGAATATGTCACATTAAAAAAGACAATGACAGTAAAACAGGCCATGAACCATATTAAAGAGATTGGTATCCATAAAGAGACAATTTATACTTGTTATGTCACTGAAAATAAAAGATTGATGGGTATTGTCACTGCCAAAAGTTTAATGACAAGTGATGATGATGAAAATATCACAAATCTGATGAACACAAATATTATTTCAGTACATACACATACTGACCAAGAGCAAGTGGCTCACTTATTTAGAAAATATGATTTAATTGCGATGCCTGTACTAGATAGTGATGGATGTTTAGTTGGTATTGTGACATTTGATGATGCCATGGACGTTATGGTTGATGAAACCAACGAAGATATTTCGCGTATGGCTGCCATGGAACCCAATGAAAAAACATATTTTGAAACTACAGTTTGGCAACAGGCAAAACACCGTATTTTGTGGTTACTTGTTTTGATGTTTTCTGCAACAATCACAGGAAGCATTATTACTCGATATGAAAATGCCTTTAGTGCTGTACCATTACTTGTGTCCTTTATTCCCATGTTGATGGATACGGGTGGAAACTGTGGTTCTCAAAGTTCCACTTTGATTATTCGTGGTTTGGCTTTGGGGGAAATTCACTTTAAAGAAATTTTTAAAGTTATGTTTAAAGAATTTAGAATTTCATTAATTGTCGGATCTATTTTGGCTGCAGCCAATGGCTTGCGTATTTTCATTCAGTACCAAAACTTCAATATCGCAATTGTTGTTGCTCTTTCATTAATGGTTGTCGTTATTATTGCCAAATTCATTGGTTGTATTCTTCCATTATTTGCGAATAAATTTGGTGTAGATCCTGCCATTATGGCAAGTCCATTGATCACTACAATCGTGGATACTTGCTCTATTCTAGTTTATTTCAATATTGCGGTTCATGTATTTAATATTGTTGTTTGAGAGGTGAGAAATCATCTCTTTTTTTAAACGCAAAAAAAAGAATCTCAAGCAAGATTCTTTTATCGAAAATATAATTATTTAAATTAGATATCCATATCTTTTTGAGCAGCTGTTACAATAGCCATCTTGTAGATTTCATCTGAAGTACATCCACGAGACAAGTCATTGATTGGTGCATTCAATCCTTGTAAGATTGGTCCTACTGCTTCATATCCACCTAAACGAGCGGCAATTTTGTATCCAATGTTTCCACTTGATAAGTTAGGGAAGATAAATGTATTTGCGTGTCCAGCAACTTTTGAGTTAGGGGCTTTTAATTTAGCAACTTCTTCACTTACTGCACAGTCAAATTGCATTTCTCCATCAATATCGAAGTCAGCAATACGACGTAAACGATCGCTTGCTTCAGTCATCTTAGCAACACATTCACCTTTTGCACTACCCATTGTTGAATATGATAATAATGCAACTTTTGGTTCTACACCAAATTGACGAGCTGACTTAGCTGTTTGCATTGTGATTTCTACTAAATCATCTGTGTTAGGGTTGATATTAATTGAACAGTCACCCATGATCAATTGAGATTCTTCTTTAATTAAAATGAAGCAAGAAGAAACTAATTTGTTTCCTGGAGCTGCTTTTACTAATTGTAATGCTGGACGTACAGTATCCGCTGTAGAATATGTAGCACCACCTAATAATCCATCAGCATATCCCATTTGAACTAACATAGTTCCAAAATAGTTTGTGCTCTTCAATGCTGTACGAACTTTTTCTTCGTCCATTTTACCACGACGTAACTCAACCATTTTACGAACCATTTCATCCATATGTTCGAAATTATTTGGATCGATTTGTTCGATTCCTTCAACATTTAAACTATTTTTTTGCGCACAACCAGCGATTTCTTCTGGAGTTCCTAATAATACTGGACAAACAACATCATTGTTTTTCAAATCAATAGCTGCCTTTTGTACACGTGGATCCCAACCTTCGGTAAATACGATTCGTACTCCCTTTCCTTGGACCTTTTTTTCTAATTCATCAATAATCATAACTTTAACTACCTCTTTTCTATCAAAGTATAGTCCAAAAACGCTTTATTTACCACAAAAACAATGTGAACTTTTTCTCATAGTTTATTCATAAAATGTGTATACGTTTAACGGCATATTGTTCACTTGTTATGTACATTATGTATAAAATGTAATTATTTTACATACAATTGAAAAATAATGTAAATTTATCTTGCATTTCTTTCTGTAAAGTTTTACACTAATAACATCACAAGAAGGGATAGGTGCAAATTATGAAAACAAGTCACTATTTAAAGAAGGCCGGTGCCGTATGTATGGCAGCTGCAATGATGACTGGTTGTGCTAGTGGATCATCTGGTACAAATGGTAAAACATTGACAGTAGGTTTAAACACTGGTTTCAATGGAATTTTCTCTCCATTGTATTATCAAACTGTATATGACGATTACGTTATTGAAATGGTTTATCAAAGTATGTTGAGCTATGATCGTGATAATCAGTTACAGCCAGAACTTGCGACTGAACAACCAACAATAAGCGAGGATGGATCAACATTAACATTCAAATTGAAAAAAGGAGTTAAATTCTCTGATGGATCTAAATTGGATGCAGACGATGTTGTATTGACATTTACAGCCATGGCTGACCCAAGCTATACTGGTCGTTTCTCAACATATGTTGATTACTTAGAAGGTTATAAAGAATATCACGATGGAGATGCCGAAACTCTAAGTGGTGTTGAAAAAATCGACGATTACACAGTTGCCTTCCACTTGGCAACACCAAGAATCGACGCCATCAGTCAAGTTGGTACATTCCCAATCATCTCTAATTCACAATTCAAGAAATACAAAAAAGGTGATACAAAGATGTTTGAAGACAAGGCTAGTGAACCAATTGGTACTGGACCATATGTATTGAAGAAATTCCAAAAAGATTCAGCTGCCACATTTGTAAAGAATGATAAATTTAAAGCTAAAGATGGAGAATACCAAATTGATAACGTTGTAATGAAGATTTGTGATACTTCAACAGAACTTCAAGAACTTCAAAATGGAACTGTCGATTTATTACCACAAGCTGATAATGCCGACAAAATTGGTACTGCAAGTTTAGACAAAAACTTAACTTACAACAACTATGCATCAAGCTCAATGCAATACTTTATTTACAACTGTGAAGCTGGAGCCACTGCAGATCCTGCTGTACGTCAAGCATTAACTTATGCGATTGACCGTCAATCATTTGTTGATAGCTATTACTCATTCTCTAAAGGAAGTAAGGATGTTAAGAAAACTCAACCTGGTTTCGTTCCAGTATTAATGGCTAACCCAATTTCATCACAATTAGGTGATATCATTACTGGTAAAGAAAAAGATGACAACATGACTTACTATGATTATGATATCGAAAAAGCTAAACAAATCTTAGACGATGCTGGTTGGACTGTTGGAAGTGATGGAAAACGTGAAAAAGATGGACAGAAATTAACTGTTCGTATGGTTTCTACAAAAGGTAAAGATCAATTAGACACAATGCTTCCAATACTAGAAAAAGCTTGGGGCGAAGAACTTGGCGTTGATTTCAAAACAAACTTAAGTGAATTCAACACAATGGTTGCGACTGTTCAAGGTGATGATACAGTTAACGATTGGGAAGTATCTTACATGGGATGGCAATTTGGTTCAGGTAATGACACTGGTATCAACTTATTATGCCAAACTGGTCAAACAGATAACACATCTCGTTTATCAGATCCTGATCTAGATGCATTATTAGATACTGCATTACATACAACTGATCAAGCTGCAAGTACTGCTGCTTATAAAGAAGCCTATGAAAAGATTTCTGCTTTATGTCCATATGTAGCAATCAATGGTTTAAGCTACTATGATCTATACAACAAAAAGATCAAAAACTTAGACACAGCTGCATTGTATGACTTCGTTAAAGCATTAGATAAAGCTACAATTGAATAACAATTAAAGAGATCTGTTGACAGATCTCTTTTTAATACATATAATTCAACTACATACAGAGTAAAAATATGTGCGTTAAGTGTCTTTAACACGGGGAGTTGGTTAAGGAACGAAAAGTTATTCTTGCGGTACATATTTTGCATCCCGCTGTTGTGATCGAAAAAATTAAAGACTTTCTTTTTTTGTATCGCAATATGGAAAAAAGGAGGTCTTTTTATATATGAATCAATACTTTGTAATGTTAAAAGAAAATGCACGTTCCCTAAAAAATGTTCGTGTCATTGTTGGGGTAGCTTTATTTTTTGCCCTAAACGTTATTCTGAACTTGTTTGGATCCATTCAAATCACAAACCAGCTAAAATTAGGTTTTGCTTCTATTGCCACGGCGGCTAGCTGCTTATTATATGGACCTGTTCCAAACTTAGTACTTGCTCCACTTTTAGATTTAGTCAATTACATGGTTAAACCTGTAGGTGCATATTATCCAATCTTTATGATTTCTACAATGGCAAGTGCATGTATTTTCTCAGCATACTTCTATAACTGCAAAAAAATCACTTGGGTTCGCGTCATTTTATGTCGTATTACATATGATGTAGTTGTTAGTTTATTCTTAAACACACTATTCACATCGATGTTATGGGGAACGCCATTTCTAGTTATTGCGAGTCCGAAATTAATCAAAAACTTAATTTCATTGCCATTCCAAGTTGTTATTTTATATTTAGTGATGAAAACATGTATTCAATTAAAACCAAAGGTGAACCGTTAATGGTCCACCTTTTTTTACTGCAATTTAAACATTTCTTTTTTTGCTCCACAAACCGGACACACATAATCATCTGGTTCATTTTCAAAATTATCTCCATCATAAACATATCCACAAACACTACATACCCACTTTTCTTCTTTTCTGTATGTAGGTGCTTTTGCCGGTGCACTTTGTTTTAATACATTATGATAATACGCATAGGTCATTGGTTTACCAGAATCACCTTTCTTAGCATCAACAACTTTTGCCAAGAATACAAAGTGTGTTCCTGCATCCATCTGACTTTGCACTTCACACATCATGTACCCTAATGCACCATCTATCACAGGCAATTCTCTAAATAAATGATGTTTCAATTTTGCCCATTTATCTTTATCTTTTCCTGTCTGAAAGCCCAAATCCGAAATGACTTGTGAATCTATTGTTTCAGGTAAAATGGATAAAGAAAAGCATTTACTTTTTTCAATCAATGAACAAGTATAATTATCTTTATTCATACTCAAGGCAATGAGCGGTCCTATTGTCGAAACCTGAAATACAGTATTCACAATACAGCCACATTCGCGCATGCCATCTTTTACACCCACGGCATACATACCATAAGAAAGATCATACAAAACTGTGTTGTCCATAAGAACACCTCCCTTGTTACTATTATTGTAGCAAGTTCAGCGGTTATATTCCATATAACTATTTTCCTTCTTCAACACATTTTTGTAGTTTATTCATTGTCTGCTTTAAATTTCTCATTTCTTCTATAGACACATCATAAAATAATGTTTTATTAATTTTTCCGATCTCTTCATCAATTATTTTTAAAATAGGCTGGCACTCCTGTGTCAACTTTAAATGATGTACTCGAGTATCTTTTTCATCTATACAAATACGAATGAGTCCTTTTTTTTCCAAAGAATCAACACTTCTAGAAATCAAAGTTTTTGAAACGCCTAACACAACCTTTAATTCCGTACTTGTTGTAATTGTTGAATTATTTTTTAAGATAATCAAAATAGAAATTTCATTTGGTGAAAAATTAAATTCTTGAAAACTATCTTTTATTTTTTTTGCATAATAATCTCTCATTTGATTGGATATACGCAAAAACTCCTCAATTGTAAACATATTATCGCTCCAACTCCAACAGAACAATTGTAAGTGCTAAAAAGGGGCGTGTCAAACATTGCCCCATTTTTCTAATACTTCTCCTACATAATAGAGAGAGCCACATAATAAACTATCTTCTTTTGTATCTAATAGTCTTGAAATCAACTCATCCACTGTAATAATTGGATACCCTAATTTTTCTAATGGATATAAACGAGCACTTGAAATTTCTACCAATGTAATATCTTTACTAATGGTACGTAGAAGTTCAATCATGTGTGGTGCATCTTTTTCTTTCAATACAGAAAAATAAATCTTTCCTTTAAAATCTTTCAAAGAATGTGTCAACGCCGTAATTCCATGTACGTTATGTGCTCCATCTAATAAAACCAATGGATCTTTTCTAAGAATCATAAATCGACCTGCCCATTGAAAGTGATCAATGACTTCTTGTATTTCATTTTCTTCTAGCCAAATACCTAACACATTTAATGTTTCTAAGGCAAGAGATAAGTTTTTAGCTTGATACAATGGTGGATTTAGATGAAATGTCATTCCATTCCATCTTAAAACATCTGTCTCTTGGCAATCGATAAAACATAGTGGCGTATTCATATAATCGGCAACAAGTTTCATTACTTTTTGACATTCTGGTTTATCTTCCGTTGTTAATGCTGGAACATTTGGTTTAAATATACCAGATTTTTCATAGGCAATCTGCTCAAAAGTATTCCCTAAATATTCTGTATGGTCAAGTCCTACATTAGTAATCAAACAAGCTTTATAGTCTAATGCCGTTGTTGCATCTAAACGTCCTCCCATTCCTGCTTCAATAATGCAGTAATCAACTTGTTGTTCTATAAAATAGGCAAGTGACATCCATAGATCCATTTCAAACATAGTCATCTTATGTAATGAGAATAATCCTTCATATTGATCATAGATTCTTTCCCAATCATCTAAAGAAATACATGCATCATTTACACGAATTCTTTCTGTATGATGAATCAAATGAGGAGATGTAAATACACCTACTCTATATCCTTTTTTCATCAACAGATCTCTTAACCAAATTGAAGTACTACCCTTTCCATTTGTACCTGCTACCTGAATCTTTTTTAAAACTATGTGACTTGGCAATGCATCTGTTAACCATTGCCTAAATTCTAATAGGTCGTGATTTTTTCCACGACAATTTTCCATTTTATTTATTTTCTCTTGTACATTCATGGTATTATTATATCACTAAAGAAAGAAGTGAATCACATGATTATGCATAATGACTGGGATCAATTGTTTGATCAAGAAATACAAAAAGATTATTTACTAAATTTGCGCTACTTTTTAGCTAAAGAATATAAGACTAAAAACATTTATCCTGCAAAAGAGAATATTTTTGCAGCTTTTAAAACAACTTCATTAAAAGATACAAAAGTTGTTATTTTAGGACAAGATCCATATCATGGTCCAGGACAAGCTCAAGGTTATTCTTTTAGTGTACCAAGCAACTTTCCTTTACCTCCATCTTTACAAAATATGTATAAAGAATTAGAAAATGAGTATCAAACTCCTGTACATCGTACTGGCGATTTAACGGACTGGGCCAAACAGGGAGTACTATTAGTGAATACCATACTTACAGTTGAAGAACACAAGCCTTTATCTCACCAAGATATGGGATGGCAGAATTTTACAAATGAAGCTTTGCGATGGATTAATGAAAAAGATGGTCCTGTTGTCTTCTTATTGTGGGGTGCGAAGGCTATCCAAGCCAAAAAATTATTGACAAATCCAAAACATTTAATTCTTACAAGTCCTCATCCAAGTCCTCTAAGTGCTTATCGTGGTTTCTTTGGAAATAATCATTTTAAGCTTGCGAATGAATATCTAGTTAAAAACAATGAAACGCCTATCCAATGGATATAGGCGTTTTTCTTATAATACAAAAAAGAAGCATCAATCTTGATACTTCTAGTCTTTCATTTCATTAAATACTTGTAATGCTAAACAGCCAAGTCCTGTATGGATTCCAACGGCACTTACCAAATCGATAACTTTGACTTTAGCACCTTCAATTTGACTTTCAATCTTTTGAGCATACTCTTTTGCAGCATCTAATGCATCAACGTGCGCAACAATAAATGTATAATTAGAATCTACATTCAATTCTTTTAAATGTTTAATAACACGATCTTGAGCACGTTTCATTGTACGAACTTTATCTAATACATCTACTTTTCCATTCGTACTTTTACAAATGTGTAAAACAGGTTTGATTTTCAATAAACCACCTAGTGCCGCAGCCATTGGTGTCAATCGACCTCCACGTTTCATATGATCTAAATCATCACACAACAACACAGTTTCACAACTATCCGCAATGCTTTGTAGTTTTTTAATAATTTCATCAATTGAAATATTTGCTTCATACATCTTTTTAGCTGTCTCAATCATACATCCTTGTTCAACCGCTGTACAATAACAGTCAACGCCTACAAATTTCATTTCCAATTGATTGGCAATCATTTCCATTGAATCTAATGTTCCAGATAAACCTCGACAAATAGGAACCGCAAAAATTGTGTCATATCCTTCACTTTTTAATTCTTCAAAACAATCTTGAATCTTTCCTAAACTTGGCAAAGATGTTTTCAAAACTTTCTTCTCATGTAATTTTTGAATCACTTCTGAATATGTAATTTCGGTATACTCATCTTTTGATTCACCATCACAAGTAATTTGTAGAGGTAAACAATAAATTCCTTTTTCTTTCCAATAGTCTGGATGCTGGCCAGTTCCGGTATCCGTTACAAATGCAATTTTCATGTCTAGGCCCCCTTTACTTTTTTCACAAATTGAATTCCTACAGCACCTAATCCTGTATGAACGGCAATAACGGCATACATTGGATCTGTATGGATTTGAATATCTTCTCCAAACACGTCATGTAGTTCATCAATCGCAATTTGTGTACCCTCTTGATTTCCTCCATTTAATACATAAAATTCATAATCTTGTGCATTCGCATCTTTTGAAATTACTTTAATCGCCTTTTTGATAGCTTTTGACATCGTTCTTACTTTATCAAAAACATCTACCTTCCCTTCCGTATTTTTAGATACTTCCAAGATTGGTTTAATTTTTAACATACCCGCAAGCTTAGCTGCCATTGGAGTTAATCTTCCTCCTTTAGCTAAATGATCCAAATCTTCGGGAATCAAGAATCCTCTTGAATGTTCAACACTTTCTTTTAAACGTGAAATAATTTCCTCTGGGTGTATTTCTTGTTCAACTAATTTTTGTGCAGATAACACCAAATATTTTTCCACACCTAGAGTTGTATATATATCTAATGTATGGATTTTAATTCCATGCCATTTTCCTGATGCTTGAATTGCCTGATTTGTTCCTGATAAACCATTCGATAATGTGATTAGAACAACATCTGTAATCCCATCATTTTTATAGGATTCTAATAAAGCTTCAATATCACCTAAAGGTGGCATACTTGTTTGAGGCATATATCCTCTTTCTAAGAATGAACTTAGTTCTTCAACCGTTAAATCCACCCCATCTAAATATGTTTTGTCTTCTATCTGAACCTGTAAAGGTAAAAAATCAATTCCTAAATCATTTGCTTCTTGTTTTGTTAATCCACAACCACTTTCTGTCAATACTCGAATCTTCATTAAAACCCTCCTTTTATAAAATCATCCTAATCCTAACACGAAATATTAATTTTCTCAAATGTCTGATATAATTAGATTGAGGTGATTTATATGAGCGCTTTCATTTCTTTTGAAAATGTTAAAAAGACTTATCATATGGGAGAAATCGATATACATGCATTGGATGATGTAAGTTTTGAAATTGAACAAGGTGAGTTTGTGATTATTGCTGGCGCTAGTGGTGCAGGTAAGAGTACCATTCTAAATTTACTTGGAGGAATGGATACTGTCAGCGAGGGAAAAATCATCGTCGATGGAAAAGAAATTAGTTCTTATAAAGAAAAAGATATGACACTGTATCGAAGATATGATGTTGGATTTGTTTTTCAATTTTATAATCTAGTTCAAAACTTAACGCTTCGAGAAAATGTCGAGCTTGCAACACAGATTTGTAAGAAACCACTTGATATTGATGAAACTATAGATCTTGTTGGGTTAAAAGATAGAACTTACAATTTTCCAAGTCAACTTTCTGGTGGTGAACAACAACGTGTTGCGATTGCGAGAGCATTGGCTAAGAATCCAAAACTTCTACTTTGTGATGAGCCTACTGGTGCTTTAGATTATCAGACTGGTAAACAAGTCCTAAAAGTTTTACAGGATACATGTAAAACACAAAATAAAACAGTTATAGTGATTACCCACAACTTAGCATTAACACCAATGGGAGATAAGGTCATTAAGATTCGTAGTGGAAAAATCGAAAGTATTACATATAATGAACATCCAATGGATGTCAATGATATAGAGTATTAATATGCCTGCTACTTATTTAAAGGATATTTTCCGAGAAATTAAAATCTCCCTAGGCCGTTTTCTCTCTATCCTTTGTATCGTGGCGATTGGCGTTGCTTTTTTTGCAGGTATTAAAGCCAGTGCTCCAGATATGAAGAATAGTGCTGATACATATTTTGATAAATATAATGTTCAAGATATTCAAGTCTATTCTACAATCGGTCTAACAAAAAAGGATGTAGCTGCTATCAAGAGAATTAAGGGTGTTAAATCTGTACAACCAAACTTTTCAATGGATACATTATCTCAAATTGATTCCACACAAATGGTTATAAAAGTAATTTCTTATGGAATTGATCAAAAGATGAATAAGATACGTCTGGTTGAAGGACGAATGCCTGAAAGAGAAAATGAATGTTTGGTTGAAGCTAGTTCTGCAACAAATAAGTTGTATGGAACTTTCCACATTGGAGATACTATCAAACTACAAAGTGGTACAGATGAAGCTTTATCTAAATCGTTGAAACATACAAAATATAAAATTGTAGGCACTTGTTACAATCCAAATTACTTATCTTATGAAAAAGGTTCAAGTAATATTGGTTCTGGAACTGTAAACTCATTTATATATATTCAAAATAGAAATGTTTTAAAGGATTATTATACAGAAGTAGATGTATGTGTAAAAGGTGCTAAAGATTTGGATTGTTATAGTGATGAATATTTTGATGTGGTTGATCCAGTATTAAAGAAGATCAAAAAGATTTCAAACAAACAAATCGATGCGCGTATTCAATCTTATCAATCTGAACTGGATGAAAAAAAACAGGAAGTCAATGATAAATTTAATGATGCTGAGAATCAATTCAATGATGCTCAAAATAAGATTGATTCAGGTCTTGCTGAGATTCAAAGCAATGAATTAAAACTGCAAGATTCAAAAAATCAAATCAATCAGGGATGGAATGAATATTATGCAAACATAAAAGTTTTAGATAATATTCCAACTCTACAAAACGCGATTGCTCAAATTGAAGAAAGTGAAAAAAAGCTGCCTGAATTATTGAATCAAAAAGAACAGGCTGAAAATGGTTTAAATCAAATCAATGCAGTAATCGATGATCTTTATGCTCAACGTAAAATGATACAAGATTCTATTGATTTGATCGATATGGCAATTGAAAAGGCGCAAAATACTCCTAGTACAGATGAACAAACTGAAGCTTTGAAAATTAAACTCATTGAAAATCTTAAAAATACAAAAACATATCTTGAGGGTAAATTAGCAACAATCGATCAAACTATAGCTAAAAAAGCTGAGTTAGAAGCAATTATACCTCAAATTCAGGATGGAATTAATCAAATTCAAGCGGCTAGCAGTAAAAAAGCTGAATTACAATCTCAACTTAATCAATTATTGAATGCAAGAAATCAATTAAATAATGCATATTCATCATTGGTTGATGGACAAGCTCAATATGAGGATGGAGTATCAAAAATTGAAGATGCGAAAACCGAATTAAATAAAAGTATTGAGCAACTTACTTTATCAAAAGCTGAGTTTAATATTCAAAAGCATGATGCTTTAAAAGAATTAAGTGATGCACAATTAGAAATTGATAAAATGGAAGGTAAGTGGATTGTATTAGATCGTGACTCTCATTATTCTTATCGTGATTATGGTGCTTGCGCAGATCGTATGGATGGTATTGCCAAAGTATTCCCTGTCTTCTTCTTCTTAGTAGCGGCTTTAGTTTGCATGACAACTATGACAAGAATGGTTGATGAACAAAGAAATGAAATGGGAACTTTAAAAGCTTTAGGTTATTCAAAACTGCAAATTGCTTCTAAGTATCTCATCTATGCATTGATTGCTAGTCTTTTAGGATCCATATTAGGTTGTTCTTTGGGAATGTATTTATTCCCAACCGTCATTTTCAACGCTTGGAACACATTATATAATATTGATCAAATTAAATTTTTATTTCAACCAGGACTTATATTATTAGCTAGTGGGTCTGTTACTGGTATTACTTTACTAGCAACACTTTATTCTATTTATAGTGAATTAATTGAAATGCCAAGTCAATTAATGAGGCCAAAGGCTGCAAAAGCAGGTAAAAAGATTCTTCTGGAACAAATCCCATTTATTTGGAAGCGATTGTCTTTCTTACAAAAAGTGACGGCCAGAAATATTTTCCGTTATAAAAAAAGATTCTTTATGACCATCATCGGTATTGCAGGATGCTCTGCATTACTTGTAGCTGGCTTTGGTATCAACGATAGTATTTCGGATATTGTTAATCAACAATATAATGTCATTTATCATTATGATGCAACTGTGGCAGCTAAAACAAATGAAATCACTTCTCAAATACAATCTTTAAAGGGTGTTAAGGATGTTTATGAAGAAGATCATCTTGCAGTAACTACTAAAATAGAAAACAAAGATATTTCAACTACAGTTCATATTATTTCGAATGATAAGAAATTTAAAGATTTCTGTACTTTATTTAATGGTAAGAAAGGATTCGATCTTGATGATTCTTCTGTATTGATATCTCAAAAAATGGCTACTAAATTAAATAAAAAGGCTGGAGATACAATTAAATTTAAAGATGCAAACAATAAAGTCATTAAAGCTAAAATAAAAGGTGTATTTACAAATTATGTTGGTCACCATATATATGCAAGTGAAACTTTATACAAGAGTTGGAATACAAACGCAAAGACAACACACACTTACTTAATCAAATCTAAAAAAACGACTAAGAAATTTGAACGTAACTTAGGTAATAAAATTATGAATGTTGATGGTGTACAAAGTGTAACTTTCTATTCATCTCTACAAAAAAACTTTAAAGATATGATCAAGAGTATTTCTTATATTGTAGTTGTTCTTGTTATTTCAGCTGCTTGTCTTGCCTTTGTAGTTTTATACAATCTAAGCAATGTTAATATTTCCGAAAGAAAACGTGAAATTGCGACAATTAAAGTACTTGGATTTACTAGAAAAGAAGTAGATGCGTATATCAATAGAGAAACAATTCTATTAACTATTTTAGGTTCATTGATTGGTTTAGGTATCGGTGTTGGATTACATCACTTGATAATGAACTTAGCCGAGATGGATGATATTATGTTTGGTAGAACAATCAATTCAATATCTTATGTGATTAGTTTTGTGATGACGATTGGTTTCAATGCAATCATCAATTTGTTCATGCATAGAAAATTGAACAAAATTCAAATGGTTGAATCATTAAAAGCTGTGGAATAAACCCACAGCTTTTTTTGCATTGAAAAAGCCCTCAAAATGAGGGCAATGTTAACTAGATTTGTGCAATACGCATCATATTTGTGTTACCTGATCCGATTGGATATCCAGCAACAACAATGATGTGATCTCCTGTTTTGAATCCAGCTTGTAATGCTAAGTTACGAGCTAAATCAATATCATTTTCTTTTGTATTTTGAATACTTGAAACAACTGGAGTTACACCATTAACTGGTAATAAACTACGTTGAGTTACTTCATCAAATGTAACAGCTAAAATAGGAGCATATGGACGGAATTTAGCTAAACGACGAGCTGTATTTCCACTTTGCGTAAATGCAATAATGCATTTAATATCAATTGCCAATGCAGTATCAGCTACTGAAATACCAATTGCATCATTTAAAGTACGTTTACTTGATTTAACGTTAGCTTTTAAACGATCTTTATAAGGAATCATTGGTTCAATAGCGTTCGCAATCTTAGTCATTGTTTGAACACATTCAACTGGGTAATGACCTGCAGCTGATTCACCGGATAACATGATACAATCTGTTCCATCCATAATAGCGTTAGCTACGTCACTTGCTTCTGCACGTGTTGGACGAGGATTTTCCTGCATAGATTCTAACATGTGTGTTGCAGTAATTGCTGGTTTACCTACTTCATTGGCAATCGCAATCATACGTTTTTGATAAATAGGTACTAATTCTAAACTTACGTCTACACCTAAATCTCCACGTGCAACCATTACTCCATCTGCAACCTCTAAGATTTCACGGATGTTATCAAAACCTTCCTGGTTTTCAATTTTAGGGAAGATTTGAATCTTATCTTTATTTTCATCAATTAAGATTTGACGAATTGCTAAAACATCATCTTTACGACGTGTGAAACTTGCCGCGATATAGTCAACATCCATTTTACATCCAAAACGGATGTCAGATTCATCTTTTTCAGAAATAAATGGCATACTTAATTTAATACCTGGCAAGTTACATCCCTTACGGCTCTTTAAGAAATGTGGGTTATTTACTACGCCATGGATACGATCAGGAGTTACTTCTGTAAAAGTAACTTTCATTTTACCATCATCCATTAAAATGTAGTCACCAGCTTGTACGTCATTGAATACTTCTGGACAACGTAATGTGAATCTTTCGTGGTTTCCTAAAACTTCTTCTTTTACTAAATCAATTTCATCACCTTCGGCAAATTCACATCCACCATTTTCAAAATCACCTAAACGAATTTCAGGACCTTTAGTATCCAATAAAATTCCAATAGGCTTTCCTGTTTCCTTGCTTACTTCACGAATACGTTTAACACGTTCTGCATGTTCTTCATAGTCTCCATGAGAGAAATTCAAACGTGCAATGTTCATTCCAGCTTCAACAAGTTTTGTTAAAACTTCTTTGCTTTCACTAGCTGGACCAATAGTACAAATAATTTTTGTTTTTTTGCTCATTTTTTTATCCTTCCTTTTCATCTATCCTAAACCAAACGATCAAATAAGTTCATTAGTGGTTTACGAGATTCTTGTGGCATGCTTAATGCTTCTTCAATTGGATACGAAATAATTTTATTGTCTCTAATTGAGATACATTGTCCTCCGATGCCTTGCATTAATAAATCTACGGCTTTTTCACCCATTTGTGATGCTAATAAACGATCAAATGGGCATGGCGATCCTCCACGTTGAATATGGCCTAAAACAGTAGCTCTACCTGAAAAACCAGTATTCAAACTTACCTTCTTAGCAAATTGATCAACATCAGTGATTTTTTCACTAATAACGACAATCGCATGCTTTTTCTTTTTGATAATATCGATATCTCTTAAACGATCTAAAACATCTTGTTCATCAAATCCAGTATCGCTTGTTACTACAATTTCTGCACCACAAGCAATTCCAGACCATAATGCTAAGTCTCCACAACGATTTCCCATAACTTCAACAATAGAACAACGGTGATGTGAATTCGATGTATCTCTTAATTTATCGACACATTCCACAACAGTTTCTAATGCTGTTTGGAATCCAATTGTGTAATCAGTACAAGTAATATCGTTATCGATAGTACCAGGCAAGCCGATACAGTTAATTCCCATTTCAGTTAAAGATAATGCACCACGATATGAACCATCTCCACCGATAACGACAACGGCTTCGATGCCTCTTTTCTTTAATTGAGCAATTGCTTTTTTTCTGACTTCAATATCTTTGAACTCAGGTAAACGTGCTGATCCTAAAATAGTACCGCCTCTATTTACAATATCTCCAACAGTTTCACGAGTTAATGGTTCGATATATCCTTCTACCATCCCTTTATAACCATTGTAAATACCAAATACCTCTAGACCACTATTTAATCCAACGCGAGTTACCGCGCGTATTGCAGCATTCATTCCCGGCGAATCACCACCAGAAGTTAAAATACCAATTCTTTTAACCATAATATGTCCTCCATAGACTCATTATTAATCATCATAAATATACCACATAACGAATGTTAAAAAAAGACAAAATTTATCTGAAAACGCTTTTAGGTAAAAAAGATTTGGCGATTTAATAACTTTTGTGAATAATTTAAATTTTTGTTAACAATTATTAAAATCATGTATTATTAACTTTATATATTTTTAATGTTTTAGCTATTAAAAAACCAAGTCTAAATAAAGACTTGGCTTTTAATTTTATCTCAAAAAAAAAGGACCCGGCAGCTAGCTATCTTCGCAGGGGCAAGCCCAACTATTGTC
>ERZ773227.491-NODE-491-length-37305-cov-8.798765_pt1 | contig 37305 bp, 33 predicted proteins | sample MGYA00580525_ERZ773227 | MGnify/ENA primary metagenome ERZ773227 (study PRJEB29015, sample SAMEA2737782) | human gut metagenome | biome: human gut; feature: human-associated habitat; material: faeces | place: China | collected 2012 ... | reverse complement strand
ATCAAAATACCGTAACTCAGGACATGGAAGAAAAAATACTTTCCATGTATGCCAAGGGAATGACAACTGGAGACATTGAATCCCACATGCGTGAATTATACGATATTGATATTTCTGACAGTACAATCAGCAGGATCACAGATAAAATCCTGCCGATTGTAAAAGAATGGCAGGAACGCCCTTTGGAAGAAGTGTATGCTGTAGTATTTATGGATGCAATCCACTATCACGTCCGCAGTGAAGGACGTATTGTAAAACGTGCGGTTTACATTGCCCTTGGTATCGATATGAATGGGAAAAAAGATGTTCTTGGAATGTATGTTGGAGAAAACGAAAGTGCAAAGTTCTGGCTTTCTATCATGAATGGATTAAAAAACAGAGGCGTTGAGGATATCCTAATTGCATGCGTTGATGGTTTAAATGGATTTCCACAGGCAATCGAGGCGGTTTATCCAAAAACAGAGATTCAGCAGTGTATCATTCACCAGATCCGCAATTCAACGAAGTTTGTCTCCTACAAAGATATCAAAAAACTGATGGCTGATCTGAAGCTTGTATATGCGGCTCCAACGGAAGAAACAGCTTTAAATGAGTTAGAATTATTCAAAGATAAATGGGATTCCAAGTACCCGAAAATCTATAAATCCTGGCATGATAACTGGGCAACACTGTCCACTTATTTCAAGTATCCAGAAGCTGTAAGACGTTTGATTTATACCACAAATGCCATTGAAGGATTCAACCGTCAGCTTCGGAAAGTGACCAAAAGCAAGACAGTTTTTCCGTCAGATGATAGCCTTTTAAAAATGCTGTATCTGGCAACTATGGATATCACGAAAAAATGGACCGGACACAGGCAGGACTGGGGGCAGATCCATTCCCAGCTGGAAATCTATTTTGAAGAACGTCTAATCGGACGCAACCTGTAAAAACAGCTTGCTTTAGGCAGGTTTTATTGACATACCCAAAAACTCCTGTATAATGCAGATATGGGCAGAATCCGGAAAATCGGCTCTGCCCATTTGTAACTATTCACAAATCTTATATCAGTTTTTAACGTTTACACAAAACTTGAAACGGTCTCTGGGGTTACTACTTTGATCTTTTTTGTTCTTTCTCTAGTTCCTCGTATACCATATCCCATTCTTTTTCTTCACGCCATTCGTCGTTTCTCTCTATTATGGCTTTTCCGTCAGAATTGTATTTTGTATTATGGATAGCCATTTTATACGATTTATCATTGTATTGTTTCATATTGCTCATCATTTTCTCCTTCACTGCAATTCATTGAACATGCTCTCTATTCCCTTTACAACGTACACTATATTTCCCATTTGTATTACTACTCTTTTATTTATAGTATTGCTAAATATTTTTTATCTACATAATTCTATTAAGAATTCTATAGAAGTTCTTAATTCTTCCTTAGTATACGTATTGCCTGAATCTGGATGATCTATTGCATTTCGAATGTATGTACTTAACGTTTCATACTGAGTATTTCTGTATTGGGAACTTTTTCCATATTTATTCGCATCATATAAAGGATGATTTTTTATATAGTCATCGCATTCTTTTATCCCATGTTTTTGAGTTTTTGCCTGAAGATATCCATATAACTGGATATGATAATCTATCGAAACTATATTAAACGCAAGGTAATTTGTTTCTGCTGATGTAATTGTAGGCAAAACTGATGGAGCTGTTATTCTTACAGGAACTATGGCATTTTCTTTTTCTTTTAATACAATAATTAATGTATTCTGGGGATTTTGTAACGCTGATTTTATTACATATTCAGAATGTGTTGCAAAAATCATTTGCGCCAACTGAATGTTATCTTTTATAAAAAGTTTACTATAGTAATCCAGTATTTTTTCCTGCCATCTCGGATGCATGCTTAGTTCCGGTTCATCAACCAATACTACACCACCTTTTAGCGAATTCATATTTCTCAAAAGTTGTGTTCCTCTAAATACAATTTGCTTTTCTCCAGTACTAAGGCAGTCAACCGGTATACTTTTACCATTCTTACTAAAAATTATCTTCTTTTCGTTAGGATCTGTCTCATCCACTTCTTTAAATTTCATCCGTTCAAAAAAATCATTAAACGCTAATTCAAATCGATATAGCTTGGATTGCTTCTTAAATTCTTCAAAATTAATATTGGCACCATTTTTTGTTATTTGCATCCATTCAGCATTATCTTGTGAAGACAAATCCACTAGCAACTGTTTTATATTAGTAAAATCCTCTCTTTCATCATCATTATACTTATTATCATCAATTTGCTCTGTTGTAGAAGACTTTACTATATTTGTCTTAAAACCTGAACGTGCTTTTGAATAGGCTATACCATAATGCCTAATATCTTCTAAATCATTATTAATGGTTTCTCTATTATTATTTTTATTAGAATAAATCCCCTTTTTCTCTCCTGTTTTTAGTGACTCTCTTTGATGAAAACCTAATTTATGGTTATCTTGATCTCCGTAATATATTCTGAAATCGTCATCTTCAATTTTATACTCAATATAATCAAACGGGGTAACAGCTCCCAAATTCAAAAACTCACTTATTGTATCTAAAATTGTAGTTTTTCCAGTGCCGTTTTCTCCTGCTAAAATTATTGTATTATATATTTTCCCATTATCCTTTGTAAAATCCAGTTCAAGATTTCCCAACACAGAATGATTTTTCCATTTAATTTTTGATATCATATTTTTCCTCCGAAAATTAGTCTTTCTGAAAATCATAATAAATATGTTTTTTATCCGCATACCGTATTATTTCACTGCTCATATATTGATTACATTTATTGCCTATAATTATTCTTGATGTTGTCATCCCGAACTCTGTAAGTGGTTTGGCAATTCCTTTATACCCCCTTCGCTCCTTTATATTGTATTCAACACGTCCTCCGTTAAACTCTGCAAGATCATACGGACAATATAATATTCTTACCTCTTTCTCCCGAGTCGAGTCGAGTCTAGCATTCAAATTATATGAATTTTTAACAACCCAAGGAATAATGGATAATGCCATCCCCTCATTTTTTATTGCCTCAATAATCATCTGCGTAAAATCAATTGCGCTTTTATCACAATACTCAACTGGATACAAAAAGTCATAATCTCCAACATTATATTCTACGCAAACACCATTGCCTCCCGCTGCATACTCTCTCCACATATAATCTTCATATGAATATGTAAGAGAAAAAACGTCATACATCTCTGTGAGATAATTAGTGATTAACTTTATGTAATCTTTACTGCAACCCGTTTTGCTAACAACTTTCTTTATTTTGTAATTAATTTGAAACTCGGTGTCATCATTTAGCGTCTTATAAAATGAAAACCATATCTTTTCTTCCATTAATGTTTTTAACTTGATCTCGCTATGTTCTTGGAATGATATAAATTTGTAAACCTTGTTATCTTTTATAAGCGTTTTTAAGTATTCTATTTTATATGGCGTGGCTAAATCTGGCTTGTTTTTTAAATTACCCATATGTAACAAATATTCATCATAAAATTCTATGCCGTACATATAATACCTCATTTCAATAAAACTAAACACATATATTATATCGTCATTTTCTTCTCATTTCCATAACAAAAACGCCCCAGCCATCGCCAGAGCGCCTCCAAACTAACTATTCTCCTATATCGCTTTAAACATCTTCTGTGACACAGGCTTCTCTCCTTGCGTCCGTTCCAATTCTTTTCTGGCATTCTGCAAGTCCTCCAGCCGCTTCAATCATCCTCTGCATCCTCAAGGCCCAGATGCGTATAAGCCAGCTTCTTACGTTCTTCTCCTGTAACTTTAAAATCAATTTCTGTAATCATTGCACATACCTGCCTTTCCTTTTTGGTATGTACATATATCACTCTACCAGGCCAATTAGCCAACACAATATTTGAAAAAGAGCTGCCCTATTTCAAGGCAGCCCTACTTTTACACAAATCGACAATACTTTTCGCGCACAGCATTTTAATATTTTTACTTAATTTCAGCCATTCGAGTTGCTAAAACCAAGTTAACACAATACCCCCTGTGCAATTTCGCGAAAATATGCGTGAGAGGGGGCATCGGTCTTTACTAAAAAAGTATGTAGAGATTTAGATTGCCCCTATCCCATTAAATCAACATATATTCCTTGATATTTTATTTCTAACTGATTCTATCTGTTTCCTAATTATGAGTTGTTGATCCATATCCTTTTTGATTTTTGAAACAATGATTTCCTGTTCATTAAGGGATACATTAGGTATCGGTAACTCTTTTATAACAACTGGAAAAATATTTGTATTATTTCCCAATCCTTTTTTATATATTTCTATCAAATACTGAAAAAAAGATGTTCTAAAATAATAATATGCAAAATATGGATTATAATTTTCTAATCGTATTCTCATTGTAAAATCCGCAAATATACCTTTGATATCATCTTCAATCAAAGCAACTTTTCCAATAGTTCCTTCTCCTGAACGTGCCATAATAATATCATTCTTCTTTACACTTTTATTACAATTTTTATCCGAATATGACACATCTACTATCGCAGCCGTTTCCGAGTCGAATCTCCATTTTTTTATTGTTGCCATTGATATATATGCATATTCTCCATGATCGTTGTAATCTTTTGTTGATATGCTTGCTCCAAGCTCAATCGGCTCACTTAGAAAGTGTTTTATTGATAGATCACTCATTTTTCTTAACTGTTGCATTACAAATCGGCCAGCTGGTCTATGATACTTAACACTGAATCTCATGTCTTGGTTATTAGAAAATGTACTTTGCATCAAATTATACGAATTCTTTTTCTTTAATGTTTCAAAAGTATCATAATCAAAATCAAACTTTTCACCAAAAACAGCATCAATTACTGCTGTTTCATCTTTTAATGACTTTTTTAATTTTACAATTTCTTCTTCAAATGTCACTACATGATTAACGATTGTATTTTGCTTTTTAATATTTATTTCAGGAATGCATATTCTTGATAATTCTTTTTTAGACAAATATTTCGATGAAAAAACGTTATCAAACAAATCCTTGATAACACAATTGAAATACCATAGCAAATACTTTTTATTTACTTTTGTCTCATCCAACTTTACCCAAAATACATTTTGATTAATATAAACATCCCTATCAACAATAAAAGCTAATCCAACAGTCATTGCATTTGAGATTAATAATGAGCCTTTGGGTACTAATACCATATTGCCACATTCCTCTACCGCTACATCAGTTATTTTTTCTTCTGTATCAGGATTAAGTATATATAAATCAGTATCAACATCCGTCAATGTTATAAAATCATAGTCCCCCTCCCAGTAATCAACTCTAAATTTTGATGGGGTTCTTCCTGACTTAATATCTGTTTCATAATTTTTATTTTCCAAAAACTCCTTTAACGGAATACCATTCTTATATAAATTTGAATAGTCTTTTAATCCCATTTTGTAATCATCCGAAAATTCAAACAAATGAATAGACTTCATTCTTACGCTCACATTTTCCACCTCAGTTCCAATTAAGTTTTCTAAGATAATCCAAAACAGTCAATAAAGTAGATTCACGCAAAGCAATTTTTTCGCTTTTATAATTTTTCAACAAGCCAATTCTAAACATATCAATAAGATCTTTATTTGTTCTTTCCGCGTACTCTTCTTTTAATTCATAATATTTATCATAATATTTATTTACAAACAACTCTATTCTTTTTAAATCATCTTTAAGTTTTATTTCTTTATCAACAGCATTTCGTATTTTCTTATTTATGCTACTAATTTTTTTACCATCTTTTTCCTTACTGAGCTTATCTTGCTCTTTTTTTATTAATACTTCTACTTCGGTTATCTTGTTCTGGTATTCCTCCTGAATGCAGTCAAAATTAATTATTTTAGGTGCATATTCTAACGAATATAAATCATTTTGCGTTTCCTTTTCTCCTCGCTTTGTACGTTTATATCCAATGTTATCTACTTCTGCCATAAACACTTCATAATCAAAGCATCTTGAAACTTCACTAAATACCCACCATGTATTTACATATCCAAATACATCAACTGTATCTTTGTCATATGAACATAAATCTCTCAACTCTAATCTGTATTTTTCTATTAGACTATCAACATCCAATTCTTTGTCCTTTTCTACCAGAAAATCCTTTAAAAATTCACATATTAATGTATGTTCTTCATTTGCAGACATATCCTTGATAGAAGGCAAATTTTTCTTTTTCTTTAGTCCATCATGTACTAAAACCAAATTTTCAACTCTCGTTTTCTTGTGTTGATAATCATTAGAAACTTCATCCCATTTTATATCCCATAACGCAACATCTTCTGCTTTTTTCTTTTGTGCAAAAAGAATACTTGTCTTAGTAGATGTATATGGTTCAAAGGCAGTTTTGGGTAATGAAACAATAGCTTTTACATTAAAAAATCTATATATGAATAATCTTATATATTTATTTTCTGTTGTATCGAAAACACTATCAGGCAAAACTGCTGCCAATCTTCCTTCTTCTTTTAAAAGCTGGTACCAACGTTCTATAAATAAATTTTCTGAATTCTTTTTGTCACTAAATAAAAATCTATTATTGTAGTCATTTGCATCTTCTCCATCACCAAAAGTTAAACTAAAAGGAGGATTTGTAATAACAAAATCAAATTCCTCATTTAAATAATATTCTTGATTACAAAATCTGACTTTCTTTTTGTTATTTAATTTATTTTCAAATCCTTGTATAACTCGAGCAGGATCATGATAAACATCGAAATTATGTAATCCATTCTTGTTGAAAATATTTGCGTTTCCATCTCCATGAAGTATCATATTAACTTTTGTCGCAGTGGTTAATTCAACATTGCTTTCTATCCCATAAATAAATCTATTTGCCCATGTATTAATTTGATTTTTGTCTTCTTCATCTTCTATAAAAAGTTGTTTCTCCAATACGCTTTTTATAGGTTTTGCCACTTTTATTTCATTACTTTTTTCAAGGTAATACTCTGAAATGGCCTTCATAGCTTCAAGCAAAAATGTTCCGGATCCGCACGAAGGATCGATAATATATGGCAATAGAGTATCTGGGCTCTTTTGTGATGTAATTCTCTCCAAAGCAACCTCTTTAATTCCGAGTGCCTCAATGATAAAACGAACTATATTTTTATGTGTAAAAAATTGCCCTTTTGACTGTTTGAATTCATTCTCTATAATACTTTCGAAAAAGTCTCCCAACAAATCACTTTGATTTTTATTTTTTGTAATAGATACCCCTTCTAAAATATGTACAACCCCCATTATTTTAGACATTTCTACTTTATCCAAATCAATAAAATTTGACTTTTCGATTATTTCAACCGGCATATTTAATAGCGATTCCTGAGCTTCTTTATATTTCTTCTCAAGCCTTAAAAAAGTAGTTTCAGCATTCTCTAGCACCGTTTTTTTGCTCTTCATATCATACTCATACATAAACTGAAAAGCATACTTTTCGCCATCTATACACCATAGCTCATCATATATTTTTGCAAGAAAAATGTGCATTAGATAAAAAAAGATATCGTTATAACTAGTAGATCCACCTCCCCATAAAACATTATGCAATTTACTTTGCAACTTAACGAAATCATTTTTTTCTAATTCCATATCAAGCGGCTTATATTCTTCGCTCTCATTCGATACATTGGCATAATATGCATGCTGAACTATTCCATAATTTAAAGGTATTCTAAATGAATCATCTAGAGGATTTGTTTCTTTCCACTTTTTATATGAAGTTGTTTCCACATAATCTATTACATACATTTTTTCATGTAATCTATTTTCTTCTAAACCATAATAAACTAAATAGCTCACTTTCCCTTCTTGATTCTGAATAGCTGCCATATTAAATAGTTGAGTTTCAATCTTTGCTTTATTACTTTCATATGTTTCTGGTGCTTTACATTCAATAAATAAAAAAACATTTTCAGGTATTTTTTTATCTCTAACAATAATATCTATGAAAGCATTTTTGTCCTTTGGTTTTGATCCAATATTATAATGTTTCTCTAGCTCTATACATTCAATTGGATATTTCATTTCAGTAATTAACTTAACAACCAGATATGCTCTTACATAGCCTTCATTTTCAAATTTAATTGGATTATGACAAACTATTTTATCAGAATAAATTATTTTTTTATTCACTTCATCTACTGTCACTATCTCATGACTAGGATCGTTCATTTCGATATATTTTAATATTTTTCTTTTTAATCTATCTTCCATTTTTTCTCTTTCCCATGTTCATTATAATATTTATTGCTTAATATTTTTTCTGCTTCTTTCAATACTGTCCGTCTTACAAATTCACTATAAGAAGAGTATTCTTCTATTTTTGCAGCCAGTTTTAATCTTTCCAATTCTTCTTGACTCACTCTAATGCTCATTGAATATGTTTTATTCATATATTTCTCCTCTCATTTTATTAATTATAGCATCAACGTGGAACATTTGCAATACAACGTTCCACATACACGATAACATTTTACTGAACATTCCATCCGTATACTTCTCGAGTTTTCTGCTAATAAGCTCATATTTATTCTCCTATAAAAATAAATCCGCCTTCTCAATGCAATTTATCGTTGTACCTGCAAGCCTTCTGCAAAAGAGCTGTTGTACTTGAGCATATTCTTTCGGGCAACTTTCATTGCTTCCACAGATTCTTCTGCCTTTTTTATAGATTCTGCAATGGTTTTTTTCTCTTTGCCCTTTGCAACATCTTTCTTTAATCTGAGTTCCACAAGACCCTTTTCGACTTCAGTAATATTCTGAAGATATTGCTCATACACGCTGTTAGAAAACTCGACATCGTGTTCATCATTAAGGAAAATTTCTCGTACAGAAGTGAGCAATTTTGCCGATTGCATAATGGTATTTTTCTTACCTAAAAGTCCTGCTGAACCAACAGCACCACCGACTCCGGCACCAACCCCTATTCCAAGTGCAGCTCCGCCGCCAACGATAGCAATTGTTCCACCAAGCATTCCAGCACCGCCTGCTGCTATAGCACCTCCACCAAGATATGCAAGACAGGCGCTGGTCAATGCTGCCCCACTAAGCCCGGCAAAATTTGAGCCTACCAATGCCACAGCAATCGGTCCCGCAAAGGTACCCGCAGTTGCAACAGTAACTATTGCGATAACCGCAGTGATGGACAGAGACGTAATCACAGTCTTAAGGACCTCATTAAGTTCATTCATTCGCTTGTCATAAGACTTACGCAATCGTTTTACATATTCTTTTTCACAATACTTGCCCGTAAATTGCTCGTTTAGGAATCGGTCACCTTCGCTTTTTTTGAAACCGTTAATCGGATTGTTCAGATGCTTGTATTTTTTGCACGGTACATCATTACCTTTTTTATCTTTCTCCATTCCAAGCGGATAATACGGTTCAAACAACATTGCTTCAAGAAGAATTAATCGATACCACGGTTCATTAGGATTTTGTCCGGCAATGCACTGTTGCAATTCATCCATAGTGTACCAATGCATTTTCGCTCCAGGAACCTGTGTAAAACTCTCAAAACCATCAGAGATAAACTTCGCCCAGTCTTGAAGCCATGTAGTTTTCAGTTCTTTAACGCCTTCTCTGGTTATAGGAATGTTGGTACGCTCTATATCATTGAGTGTTTTGTAATATTCAAGGTTATAAAGTATCTCTGTCTGCTCCAACGAAAGACCGAGTTTATCCATCTGTATATCCATGTCTGCTCCTATTCTTTTATAGATATCTGCATCGGCTTTTCTGAATGTCTGCTGCTTTATATTCTCATACACATCTCGAACCTTTTTAACATTTCGAGCCTTAAGTCCCCAACTCACATCAGAACCGATAGCAACCGCAAATCTTCCCACACCTACATAATTAATGGATACCCAATATTTTTGTGTTGCAATTGCCTCACCCATATCAAGTGCAGTAAATACCCCCGTTGAAACAGTCAGCATACGTGCAATGGTCGGGTTGTTTGCGGGCTTAACAGAATTCCAGTCAATCTTCTTCATGTCTGCAAGGCAACTCACACATTTGCCCTCCATTTCCGCATCCTTACCATAATGCTAATTTATAATTTAGTCAATCATGCTTTACTAAATTATATTTTACTATATGCCATATATAAAAACAGACCGCGCATCCTTATTAGATGCGCGGTCTGTTCTATACGATAATCCCCTTTTGCTTTTGATACCTTTGGTATCATTTCTTAAATTATATAAAACATTTCATGAATTGTCAATAGTACTTTCATTTTTTGTCGTATTTTTCAAAAATTATAAAAGTACTATCGTCTCCCGCCACACTTCGCACAAACTCTCCAGCCTCCATGCCGCATTGGCCGGGCTGGTGGAGGGCAGCACCGTGGCTTCTATGCCGGTCAGGGGCAGCTGATATTTTCGATAAAGCTCTCCTGCTTTGTTACCGTTGGCATAGATCCGCGTGATCTGTGATTCCGCCAGGATCCTTCGAATATCCGTCGGCTCCACATTGCGGATGCTACTGTCGCTGGATCCCTTAATATCGCAGCTCTGGATCACATCCCATATGGCGATATGGTGGGTCAGCAGCATTTTCTTTTTCTCCTCTATGGTCTCCGGCACCGGTTCCCCGCACAGATCTGCCATCACTTTCCAGAAACGGTTCTGCTTATGTCCGTAATAAAAATGGTTCTCCCGGGATTTCACCGAGGGCAATGTTCCCAGGATCAGCACCAGCGAATCCGCATCGTACACCGGTGCAAACGTGTGCTCAATATGTTCATATCCTGTCATGCTGTTTTCCTTCTTCCTTATGGCTGTCCCTGTCTTTCAGCAGATATCGGGCCGCAGGAATTTCCACGATCAGAGTAACCGCTACCGCCACCGCCACAGACACCACGATAATCAGTATCTGATATTTCCACTGCCATACACGGTCACCTGTCATATTTGGCGGCGTATCCCCGCTCCAATAAGGAATTCTTTTTTCTTTCAGCCAGACGGCGATCATCTGATGCCAGAGATACAGATTATAGGAAAATTTGCAAAAAAGTGATGCCACCCGGTTGGAATATAGTTTCTGATAATATTCTCCCGCACAGGCTGTGCTGAAAAGGAACAATGCAAACAGGAACGACTGCACCAGCCTGCTCTGCAGCTGAACTGCCTGCAGATTCACATCCCCATCGTATTTATGAATCACCCCGTTCATCAGAAAAATGCACAAAACAGAGAGCACTGTTCCTGCCAGCTGCGAATATTTATTTTCTGTCACGTATTTCTTCCACATGACATACAGGATGCAGCAAAGCATGCCATTGGCATAGATTCCCATAAACGTCAGAATATTATTTCCATAATTTCTTTCTTTTCCCGCAAAACAGTTCAGAATTACCGCAGTACTTGTAACGGAAATCATCAACATCACACTATAAGTGGCAAAGGCCCACTTGCGGAACAATCTTGCGATCCACGGCAGCAGCAGATAATAGATCACTTCCATCTGTACCGTCCACAACACACCGTTAAAAGAGGTGGATATATAAGTGTCCGACCAGTTTGGTGCAACGCAAAATACATGTGTCACAATATCTTTGCACAATGCCCCCACATTCCGATATTTATGTCCCGGTAAAATATAGAAAAACAGATCGATCGCCAACATAAAATAGTAAGAAGGCAGTATTCTTGCTACCCTCTTTCTGTAAAATGTCTTCGTATCCGGCCAGTCCTCTCCCAGAACAATAGATCTTGCATAAGGATAAAAATTACAGAATGCGCTGAGCAGGATCATCATATCCACAAAAACGAATCCATATCTGACCCATCCGGCAAGGTTGATCTCCGTGAGTCCAATATATTTTGTGTACTCTGTTGGAATCCGAAGATACGGTGTCAGCCATGTCTGCTGCCAGAAATGAAACCACACTACCATCCCGATGGCTATGGCACGGATTCCATCCAGCACACCGATTCTGTTTTCTATTCTGTTTTTTTCATCCATGCTGTATTCCCGCCGTTTCTGATTTTCTGCCGCTTCCTATCTGTCATGTTCCAGTCTCCATCTGATACATCTGGTGAGATAATCCACGTAATCCGCATTCTTACACATTTCCTTGCCGGGAGTATCGGAGATCTTTGCCACATCCATGCCGTTGCAGGCAGTGGTCTTCATGACAATATTCAACGGTTCCTCGCAGGTATCATTGGCAATATAGGTTCCGATACCGAAAGCCACCGTCACCCTGTCCCGGAATGCCTTACGCAGTTCATCTGCCCGTGCAAAGTCCAGGCCGTCACTGAACAGCAGGGTCTTGCGCTTCGGGTCAATCCCCAGAGATTCATAATGAGATATCAGCTTCTCCCCCCATGCAAAGGGATCCCCACTGTCATGCCGCACGCCGGAAAACAGAGTGGAATAGGTCAGCTGGAAATCTTTCAGGAAACAATCTGTGGTGATCGTATCCGTCAAAGCAATTCCGTTCAAAATGCCATACTCTTTCACCCAGGCATCCAGGGCATACCAGTTGGAATATGCCGGATTGTGCTTGTGATTGCCCTGCCCGGTACACATGATCCATTCATGGGCCATAGTGCCTACCGGTGTCACGTTCCATTTCTTTGCCAGATAGACATTGGAGGTACCAATGCAGGCGGAGTCCTTATAATCCTTATTGTGACCCACCAGCTCCTGTACTGCCAGTTCCTGTGCCTCTGCAGAGAGACGGCGTCTCAGACCGAATTCACTGAAATTTCCAAGGCAATACGTTCCGTCCACCAGCTTCTGTAGCTTGTCTGCCAGACGCTCCCGGAAGGAGGCATACAGCTTCTCATAGTCATAATTCATACGGAAAAATACTTCATTAACAATAGCCAGCGTTGGAATTTCATACATGGAAGTATTCAGCCAGGAGCCCTTCGTCTCGATAGTCAGGCCACAGTCTGCCTCTGTGCCGATCTCAAAATCCTCATATCTGGGCTGCCACAGCCGTAGGAAATCCACATAGGAACCCTTGATCCATTTTACGTTTTCCAGATAAGCCAGTTCTTCTTCCGTAAAACGTAAGTCACAATAGGCCCGGATCTGCGCCTTGATTTCTTCTACCATTTCAGATGTGAAAAATACATCTGTATTCCTGCATTTGAAGGTCCAGGTAGTCTTATAAGCGCTGAACTGGTGGTAGATACACTGTCCCATAGAGAACTTGTACATATCATTTTCCAGTAAGCTGTTGATGATCTGTGGTAATTGCATGATTTTATCCTCTTTCTCTCTTAGATTCACAACTGTGTAAATATGATATGTTCTCTAAATCACATCCGCCTGGATCGGTCCCATAGCTGCGATGGCCGTCTGGTGCGTCTGGGGTGTCACACAGGCACAGGCCTTCTCAATGACACACACTCTCGCTTCCGGTACAAATGTCTTTGCCATGACCACATTGCTTAACACACAGATTCCGGTGCAGAATCCGGTAAAATCCACTTCCATGGGATATTCACCCTCTGCTGCCTCTCCTGCTGCCGTCACCTCTTCCCAGATTGCCTTCAGCGTATTCCCAAAATCCAGACTGCCAAAAGTAGGCTTTTTCACCGTAAGGATCTGTTCCGGTGCATAATGCTCCTGTACCGCCTTCATGATATCCGGATGGATCTTATATCCTTCTGTGCCTTCCTGTCCGTGCAGAACGGGCAGACGCTTTCCTTCCTGGGTGTGCAGATAATCCGCCGTATGGGTATCCTTTGTAAAGATCACCTTGTAGTATTCCCCGCTTTCTGCTGCCGCAACGATATACTTTACCGCCGCCTCGCACTCCTTGTTTCCCAGCGCCCCGGTGATGAATTCGTTCTGTGCATCCGTGATCACTAATACTTTCTTTGTCATGTCCCTCTCCTCTACTCGTTTTTCTATAATGATGCCGGGGCAAAAGCCCCCGACTTTGCACAAAAAGCAGGCAACCACATCCTGCGACTACCTGCTTCTATTACTTATAGAAATAATTTCTTCACTTTTTCTGCATCAAATACAACTTCCTTTACCCCGTCCACTTCGATCTGATACAGGGCATTGGCTGCCAGATGCTCCGCCGCCTGCTCAAGGTCACGGATTCCACTGGTGTTGGAATAGATCTCCACCACCGCATCCAGTCCCTCTTCGGTGAGTGTGCATTCGTCTGCCTGCAGTCCAATCCTTTTCAGCACCTTCGGCAATGCAAATCTGGAGAAAATGATCTTCTTCTCCTCCGGTGTGTAATCCGGGATGTCGATCACTGCAAAACGGGACATTAACGGAGCACTGATCTGCTCCTTGTCATTGGCAGTGGCGATGGGGTAGACACCAAAGGTGGGAACGGTACATTCCATATAGTTGTCCGTGAATCCCAGATTGTCAAGCAGTGTCAGAAGCACATCCGCCGGATTGCCGTTACCCTTGCCGTTTGCCGCCTTGTCCAACTCATTGATGATGAATACCAGATTAGACTCTCCCGCCATGGAAAAAGCCTCCATGATAATGCCCGGCTTGGCATTGGCATAGATTCTGGAGCTTCCGGTCAACTGCTCCGGATCGTTAATGGAACTCATGTCTAATGTTGTCCAGGGCAATTTCAGGATCCTTGCCACCGCATAAGCGATCTGGGATTTACCGGTTCCCGCCGGACCCACCAGAAGCAGTCCGTAAGCCGGTAAGGTGTGGGTACGGTTAATCTGGATAATGGTCTCCATGATCCGCTGCTTGACTCTCTCCATGCCATACAATTCCTCGTCCAGGATTCGTCTGGCTTCCATCGGATCAATGGCTTCGAAGTAATTGCCCTTCCACTGAATGTTCATCATGATGGACAGCGCTCTCTGGGCATGTCTTCTCTCTTCCGGAGACACCTCATGGGATCTGGCCACCGCCAGATTTCTTCTGGCCCACAGGCGGATGTTTTCCGGCATGGTCCTTCCGGCGCATGTCATGAAATCGGAGATACTCTGAAGGCTGGTAAGCTTCATATCATCGCCGTCTTCCTCTTCGTCCTCCCCCTGTTCCTCTTCTGCGGGAGCACTGCTGGCGAACAGTCTTTCCATCATGAACTGTAAAAATCCATCTTCTGCCGAAAGCTTGGTTCCGCCGCCAAATGCAGTCTCTCGGATCTTGTATACCGCATAGCCTTCTTCCCGGTTTTCCCCGGAAAGCCGGACATTGATGTGATTTTCTCCTAACCATCTGACGAGGCTTACGAATCTTGCATCGATCTGTAAAATGTCGGCATAGGCACTGCTGCCCTCTTCCCTGAATTCGAAATTCGTGCGTTTGTTCTGATTGCCGAAGACACCGATAGCATGGTGCTTCCACTGTTCGCTGCTGTTGTCCAGGATCAGGATCGGCTTTTCGGGACTTGCCGCAGCCTCATTGGAACGGAACATGGTATAGGTGCATACGGGATCCTGCTTCTTCTCATTTTCCGGGATACTGCTGAAATCAAATACCGGCATTGTCAGCCTCCTTTTTTCTCGCCTGAATCTTCTCCTCATCGATCAGCTTGAACTGCTTTACCAGATTGGTCATATTCTCGGACTGAGCCAGCAGTTCCTCACTGGTAGCGGATAATTCTTCTGCTGCCGCAGAGTTGGACTGTACGATCTCGGAGATCTGGTTCACACCGCTCTCCGCCTGATTCATGGCATCTGACTGAGCAGCTGCAATCTGGTTCAGTTCCTCAGAATCCTGTGCGATCCTGCGGACGCCTTCCACGATAACGCTCAACGTCTGGGACGCATGATCCACAGCTTCATTGCCGGCATGGATTTCCTCCAGTGTACCGCCGATCAGCTCTCTGGTATTGACAGCGGACTGTGCACTCTGCTCTGCCAGCTTACCAATCTGGTCTGCCACCACAGCAAAACCTCTTCCGGCCTCCCCCGCTCTGGCTGCCTCAATGGACGCATTTAAGGACAGCAGATTGGTCTGACTGGCAATATCCTCGATCTCACCGATGATGTTGCTGATCTTCTCGGAAGTCTCGTTGATCTGTTCCATGATCTCCATCAGATGATTCATCTCGATACGGCCTTCATCTGCCTTAGCAGAGTATTCCTGTGCCTGCCTGCTGGAATTCTTCGTATGTTCTGCGGTATTGTCTACCATAGAGGTAATATTGGTAATCGTCGCCTGAAGCTCCTGTACAGCTCCGGCCTGCTCAGTAGCGCCCTCTGCCAGAGACTGCGCCGCATCTGCCAGACTTCCGGCACCCATGGATACTTGGCCGGATACGGAATTTACATTGTACAATGCTTCGTTCATCTTGTATTTGATATCTCTCAGGGCTTCCTTCAATTCATCCAGATCCCCTGCATAGAGATCGGGGTAAAGAAATTTTACCGTCCAGTCACCATTTGCCATGGCATTCAGAGCCTGCTTGATATCCTCAATGATCATTCGCAGATTTTCAGCCATTGCAATGGCGGCACGATTCATCTCTGCCACTTCGTCCTCTGTCTTTACTTCCGGGAACTCTGAAGACAGATCACCTGCAGCAAACCCATCCAGTCTGTCTGCCAGCGCTTTCAGCGGTCCGGCGATTCCTTTGGCTATTCTTTTTCCCGCTTTTTCAGATCCCGCAAAGCCTACTCCGATGATCAGAAGGATTACGATAAAAATAACCACACGGAAAACATTCAGCTTGGCTTCCATGGCATTTCCGTTCGTTACACTGCTGTCCAACAGGCTCGTCATATCTGCATAGACCTGCTGGAACACGGGATCCATCTGTTCGCCTGCCATCTGCTGTGCCTGCATCCGCTTAGCAGAATCGGAAGCTGTTCCCAGTTCCAGTATCTGTGCCTCGATCTGCTGATAAGAAGCTACGCCGTCCTTGATCTGCTGGTAGGTAGCTCTTCCCTCATCCGTGATCATGTCATCTTCCAGGGCACTGATATAGGTATCCAACTGTTCCGCCGTCAGGTCATGAGCATTTTTTGCTGTAGCGATCAGTGTATCGTCATCATAGCCGATGGCGGCACGGGTCTCACTCCGCATCTCCGCGATAACGATCATCGCCTTACCGATGTCACCCTGCGCGAAACCGTAATGCTTCAAGGCGTAGGAATACTGATAACTCACGATTCCCATGGCCACACAGGCGATGACACCCGTCATGCTCAGCAGTATCGTGGTCTTACGAAATACTTTCAATAGGCGCTTCTCAATGGAGAGCTTGTTTAAACTGTTAAATCTGTCCGTTCTGTCCATTCCAATGTTCCATCCTCTCTGTAAACTGTGTGTAAAAATCTATCGTCCCCTCATACGGCAATAAATAAAACAGACGCAGCAGCAGGAGATTTTCTTCCCTCTGTTTCCCTTCGTCTTCTCCTGTCAGTCTTTCTTCCATGGCATGTAACAGGTCATGCCATTGTAAGGTAAATTGCTGATTGCGGGTCAGATCCGGAGTATCGATCCATTTACTGACTTTTATCTTGCTGCGGTTCTCCTTTGCACATTCCCCGGTCTGGAGAAAATAGGAAAATCCTCCGTTTTCATAATATCTTCCCAGCGGAAACAGTCTGCAGATTCCAGGCCGGTACGGATGGATGCTGCATCTTCCTTCCTCATCCAGATAAGCGCATGCTTCCTCTGTCCCCTGCATTTTCAGATTCGGTAAGATCACACCGTCCACCACATTGAGCTCCACCGATGCCGCTAATAGCTCCTGCATGCTTTTCCCCATTCCTGTAGTCATCCGGTACACATCATAGGGATCCAGGATAATGGAATTGCCCATGCCGTGACAACACCGGGAACAGCCATTGCAACCACCGCAATCCGCTTTTACCATATCATTTGCTTTGTATAATCGGCCGTCGGATATCTCCGCAAGGCTTACATTTCGCTTCATATCTTCACCATCAGCCTCTCTGTGCCTTGCGTTCCATGATCTCCTTCAGGCTCTCGGTGTAAGGCGCTCTTGCCACCCCGTATTCCGTGACAATTCCGGCGATCAGTTCATGGTCCGTCACATCGAATGCCGGATTGTAGACCTTTACACCCTCCGGAGCCATGCGTTCCTTGTACCACATCTCAGTAACTTCTTCTGCCTTACGCTGCTCGATACAGATATCCGCTCCGGTTGCCGTCGCCATATCAATGGTGGAAGTGGGTGCACAGATATATACCGGCACTCCGTATTGTTTTGCTACCGCTGCCACCACGCTGGTACCGATCTTGTTGGCCGTATCTCCGTTAGCCGCCACTCTGTCACAACCCACGAACACTGCCTGTACCCAGCCCTTGGACATGACGGAAGCAGACATATTGTCACAGATCAGTGTCACATCCACGCCTGCGGAATGCAGTTCAAACGCAGTCAGTCTGGCTCCCTGTAACAGCGGTCTGGTCTCATCCGCAAATACATGGAAGTTATAGCCCTTCTCCTGTCCCAGATAAATAGGTGCTGTTGCAGTACCATATTTTACGGTTGCAAGTTGTCCTGCATTACAGTGAGTCAGGATGCCATCTCCCGGTTTCACCAGTTCCAGGCCAAATTCTCCGATTTTTCGGCATACTTCCACATCTTCTGCTCGAATCTGCAGTGCTTCGTCATGCAGGATTTCCTTCACTTTTGCGACAGTCTTGTGCTCTTCTCTGCCAGCCTTTACAGCCACGGCATTCATACGCTTCAATGCCCAGGACAGGTTGACTGCGGTGGGTCTGGAAGAATCCAGATATTCCTTATATTCGGTAAATTTCTCATAAAACTTTTCAAAATCTTCGGTCTCGATGCGGTTTGCCAGCAGATAAATACCCAGTGCCGCCGCTACGCCGATGGCCGGAGCCCCTCTGACTTTCAACAGATAAATGGCATCCCAAATTTCCTGTGCCGTATGTAAAGCGATCAGTTCGATCCTGCCGGGTAATAAGGTCTGGTCTATGATGATCACCGCATCCTGTGCTTCATCCAGTGCCACGGTGTCGTAATCGAGAATTGTTTTTTCTTTTTCCATAGATACTCCTTTATATATGTTTTCGTAATTGTCAGATCCTTACGGTATCTTCCCGGTTAATTTTCATGCCGGATAATATCGGCAAATTCTGCTTTTGCTGCCTTGGCCAGATCCTCCGGTGTCAGACGGATCTGAGATCCGATCTTGCCGCCGCTGACATAGATCTGCTCCTGTGTCTTTGCGCTTTCATCGATTCTGGTCACGTACTGCTTTTTCATGCCAATGGCAGTACAGCCGCCGCGGATATAACCGGTAATGGCGTTAATGTCCTTTACGTGGATCATTTCAACGCTCTTTTCCCCTACCGATTTCGCTGCCTTTTTCAGATCCAGCTCCGCCGCAATAGGGATAACGAATACAAAATAGTTCTTGCTGTTGCCAACGGTGACCAACGTCTTATAGACCTGTTCATAGGGCAGGGATAATTTGTCAGCTATCTGAAGACCGTCCACGAATTCCTCACACTCGTAGGTGTGATGGGTATAAGGAATCTTCAAAGATTCCAGGATCCGCATTGCGTTGGTCTTTACTTCTTTTTGTTTTGCCATAAAACTACTCACGCCTTTCAACAACCTGCAAACTTTGAGCCGAAGGCACAAATTTGCAGGTGAAAAATTTATTTTTCACCTTGTTACCCTTGGTATCATTTTATTTTACTATTTTGCTTCCCTCAGCGCAAGCATACAAGGCAAGAAACTTGCACAAGTTGCATCAGTTTTTTGCAGAAAAGAACTCCGCCCGACTCCCGGACGGACCGGGGAATCAGGCGGAGTTCTTATATGTTTTTAATCCGTTGTTACGAATTAGTTTGCTGCCTTCTCAGCCTTTGCAGCCTTCAGCTGCTCGGTCAGAGCGGGAACTACCTTGTTCAGGTCGCCTACGATACCGTAGTCAGCCACATCGAAGATAGGCGCGGTCTCATCCTTGTTGATGGCAACAATGAGATCAGACTCTTCCATACCTGCTACATGCTGAATAGCACCGGAGATACCGATTGCAAAGTAAATCTGAGGACGAACGGTCTTACCGGTCTGTCCAACCTGCAGATCCTTGGGCTTCCAACCATTATCTACAACTGCACGGGAGCAGGATACGGTACCGCCAAGAACCTCTGCCAGATCGTCCAGGATCTTGAAGTTCTCTGCGCTGCCAACTCCACGTCCGCCGGATACCAGGATCTTAGCATCCATGATATCAACGGTATCGGATACAGCCTTAACGACTTCCTTGATGGTTACATATTTGTTGTTCGGAGTAAATCCGGGATTGTACTCTTCGATTACAGCCTTTGCACCTGCGATAGGAGCGATCTTCTGCATAACGCCGGGACGAACGGTTGCCATCTGAGGTCTGTTGTCGGGGCAGGCGATGGTAGCGATGGTGTTACCACCGAATGCAGGACGGGTCATCAGCAGCTGGTTGTGCTTCTGCTCCTGTCCGGGAATCGCATTGAGAGGGAAATCACCAATCTCAAGTACGGTACAGTCAGCAGTCAGACCGGTCTTAACTCTTGCGGAAACGGTAGGGCCGAGGTCACGTCCGATAGCAGTTGCACCTACCAGAACGATCTCAGGCTTATATTTCTCGATAACAGATGCCAGTGCATGTGCATAAGGCTCGGTTCTGTAAGTCTCCAGTTCGGGATCGTCCACAAGGATTACCTTATCTGCGCCATACTCAGCCAGCTTATCTGCCAGATTCTTTACATTATAACCGATCAGAACCGCGGTTACCTCGGTCTCCAGCTTTGCAGCCAGCTCTTTACCTTTGCCGAGCAGCTCCAATGCGATACCGCTGATCTCATTGTCTACCTGCTGGGCGAACACATATACACCCTTGTATTCTTCAATATTATTGGTTACCATGGTTTGCCTCCTATATTAGATGATGTGCTTTTCTTTGAATTTAGCCACAATGTAAGCTGCTCCGTCTTCAGGTGAATCGGGAACGATCTTCTCACCTGCGCCCTTACGAACCTTATCGGATGCCTTTGCAATCTTGGTAGGAGATCCCTTCAGGCCAAGGTTGCTGTCATCAACATCTTTCAGATCAGCTCTGCCCCAGGTAGTGATCTCTGCCTTGCATGCATCGAAGATTCCGCCGGGAGTCATATAACGAGGCTTATTCAGCTCGGACAGTGCAGTGATCAGGCAGGGCATCTGAGCCTCTACTACATGATATCTGTCATCATACTGTCTCTGAACGATCACCTTGTCTCCCTCAACCTTGATGTCCTGTGCATAAGAGATTACGGGAAGTCCCAGATGCTCAGCGATCTGAGGACCAACCTGTGCGGTATCACCATCAATTGCCTGACGACCGGTAATGATCAGATCATAGTCAAGGTTTCTCAGTGCACCTGCAATGGTAGTGGAAGTAGCCCAGGTATCAGCACCACCCAGTACTCTGTCGGTAACCAGAATTGCTTTGTCAGCGCCCATAGCCAGCGCCTCACGAAGAGCATCTGCTGCCTTGGGAAGACCCATGGTCAGTACGGTAACTTCTGCGCCGAACTCGTCCTTCAGCTTCAGTGCAGCTTCCAGACCAGCCTTATCATCGGGATTCATGATAGCAAGCATTGCGCCTCTGTCAAGAGTTCCGTCAGGATTGAATTTAACACCGCCCTTGGTATCGGGCACCTGCTTAATACAAACAACAATCTTCATTGTATTTTCTCCTTACTTTTCTAATAAAATTTCCGACAAATGCCTGCTTGCTTATTTCAGCAGATCTGCGGAGATAACCATTCTCTGAACTTCGGAAGTACCCTCGTAGATCTCGGTGATCTTTGCATCACGCATCATACGTTCAACTTCGTACTCTCTGATGTAACCGTAACCACCGTGCAGCTGAACAGCCTTGGTAGTAACTTCCATAGCAACCTCAGCAGCATACAGCTTAGCCATAGCAGCTTCTACAGAGTAAGAGATCTTAGGATTGGTCTTGTACTCGTCCTTCTTGCGTGCAGCCTTGTATACCAGCATCTTGGCAGCTTCCACCTTGGTAGCCATATCAGCCAGCTGGAACTGTGTATTCTGGAATCCGGAAATGGACTTTCCGAACTGCTTTCTTTCCTTGGTGTAAGCAACGGTTCTCTCCAGAGCGCCTTCTGCAATACCCAGAGCCTGGGAAGCGATACCGATACGTCCGCCGTCCAGAGTGTGCATTGCGATCTTGAATCCCTGTCCCTGCTTACCAAGCATATTCTCCTTGGGGATACGGCAGTCGGTGAAGATCAGCTCGTAAGTGGAGGAACCCTTGATACCCATCTTCTTCTCTTTGGTACCGAAGGTAAATCCGGGAGTACCTTTCTCAACGATAAAGGAAGAAATCTCCTTCATCTTTCTGCCTCTCTTCTCTACGATACCGGTAACTGCGATAACAATATATACATCAGCTTCTTTACCGTTGGTGATGAAGCACTTGGATCCGTTGATGACCCACTCGTCACCATCTAATACAGCCTTAGTCTGCTGTCCCTGAGCATCGGTACCTGCACCGGGCTCGGTCAGACCGAAAGCACCGATCTTACGGCCGCTTGCCAGATCGGGAACATATTTCTTCTTCTGATCCTCAGTACCGAAGGTCATGATAGGATCGATACACAGAGAGGTATGTGCGGATACGATAACGCCGGTGGTTGCACAAACCTTGGAAAGCTCCTCAACACACATAGCGTAGGTCAGGGTATCACAGCCCTGTCCGCCGTACTCCTTGGGAACGGGAATTCCCATGAAGCCGTACTTAGCCATCTTCTCAACGGTCTCTCTGGGGAAGGTTTCGGTCTCGTCAACTTCCTGCGCAAGAGGTTTTACTTCGTTCTCGGCGAACTCTTTGAACAGCTGTCTCGCCATCTCATGCTCTTTGGATAATGTAAAATCCATGATGTTAATCCTCCATTGTTATTTATACTTGGTTGTAATTATGAACTTAGACTGTCCAGAGCCGTATCCGGCTCCGAACAGTTATTTTACCTTTTGCTTACTGTGCATCCACAGGAGTCTTGGTGCGGTCTGCATTGTATACATAGAAGCCCTTGCCGGTCTTCACACCAAGGTTACCGCCGCGAACCATCTTACGGATCAGAGGGCATGCACGATACTTGCTGTCGCCGGTCTCGTTGTACAGAACATCCATGATGGCAAGGCAGATATCCAGTCCTACGAAATCGCCCAGTTCCAGGGGTCCCATGGGATGATTAGCGCCCAGCTTCATAGCTGCGTCGATACCTGCGATATCGGATACACCTTCCATCTTGATGAAAGCTGCTTCATTGATCATAGGGATCAGGATACGGTTAACAACAAAGCCTGCTGCCTCGTTTACCTGAACAGGGGTCTTGCCGATCTCTTCAGATATCTTCTTGATGGTGTCTACGGTCTCTGCGGGAGTATTCACACCTGCAATTACCTCAACCAGCTTCATACGGTCTGCGGGATTGAAGAAGTGCATACCGATCAGAGGACGGGTCAGTCCGTTGCCGATCTCGGTAATGGAAAGGCTGGAAGTGTTGGAAGCAAATACACACTCGGGCTTGCAGATCTTGTCCAGCTCACCGAAGGTGGTCTTCTTAACTTCCATGTTCTCAAATGCAGCTTCTACGATCAGATCGCAGTCTGCACACAGATCTTCCTTCAGGCCCGGAGTGATCTTAGCTACGATAGCGTCAACAGCCTCCTGAGTCATCTTTCCTTTTTCTACCAGTCTTGCATAGCCTTTTACGATCTTGGCCTTGCCGCCGTCAGCCCACTCCTGCTTGATATCGCAAAGAGCTACTTCATATCCGTCTACCTGGGCAAATGCCTTTGCAATGCCCTGTCCCATAGTACCTGCACCGATAATACCTACTTTCATGGTAAATCCTCCTGATTTTATACTTTTATATTCGTAATGATTAGCAGTTCTTAAAAGGCTCTTTTACCTTCTCCTTGTTCTTGTCAAGGAAGAAAGCCATACCATACTTCTGATCTTCTGTCTCGAAGCAGTCACCGAACAGCTTCTCTTCGATCACTACTGCCTGATCCATATCTGCATCCAGGCCTTCGTTAATAGCCTTCTTGCAGTTGCGGACTGCGATGGGAGCATTCTTTGCAATGGTGGCTGCCATCTTCTGTGCTGCTGCCAGCATTACTTCCTGTGCACTCTTTACCACATTGCCGTCTGCATCTACTTCTGCGCTGTAAACTTCGTTTACCAGACCGATTCTGTAAGCGTCTGCTGCCTTGATATTGCGTGCGGTGTAGATCATCTGTTTTGCCATGCCTGCACCTACCAGACGAGCCAGTCTCTGGGTTCCGCCGAAGCCGGGAGTGATTCCCAGTCCTACCTCGGGCTGTCCGAAGACTGCATTGTCGGAACAGATTCTGATATCACAGCTCATGGAAATCTCACATCCGCCGCCCAGAGCAAAGCCGTTGACAGCTGCGATCACGGGAATGGGGAAGGTCTCGATCTTGCGGAACACATCGTTACCCTTCTTGCCGAATGCCTCGCCCTCTGCCTTGGTCAGGCTGCTCATCTCTCCGATATCTGCACCTGCCACGAAGGACTTACTGCCTGCACCGGTGATCACCAGACAACGAACCGTTGCCAGATCTACTGCATCCAATGTAGCGTTCAGTTCATCCAGTACCTGAGAATTCAGAGCGTTCAGTGCCTTTTCACGGTTGATGGTGATGGTTGCCACATTGCCATTCTGCTCATACAAAATGTAATCCATGTTTTTACCTCATTTCACATTTCAATCAGTATTTTCAAAACCACACTAAGGCGATAGAGATTCTACCGCCCCAGCGAATTGTTATTCCATTAGTCCTCGATCTTAACGATGGTGGAGCATCCCATACCACCGCCGATGCACAGAGTAGCCAGACCGGTCTTGGCACCTCTTGCCTGCATCTCATGCAGCAGAGTTACCAGAATACGGCATCCGGAAGCTCCTACGGGATGGCCCAGAGCGATAGCACCGCCGTTGGGGTTCAGCTGCTTATCTACATCGATGCCCAGTTCCTTACCAACTGCTACGGACTGTGCTGCGAATGCTTCGTTAGCCTCGATGATATCGAAGTCTTCGATCTTCATACCGGTCTTAGCCATTACCTTCTTGGTAGAAGCTACAGGGCCGATACCCATAACCTCGGGACGAACACCAGCCAGAGCGCCTGCTACGAAAGTAGCCATAGGCTTAACGCCCAGCTCCTTAGCCTTCTCTTCGCTCATAACAACGATAGCTGCTGCACCGTCGTTGATACCGGAAGCGTTACCTGCGGTAACGAATCCACCGGGATTGATGGCACGAAGCTTAGCCAGACCTTCGATGGTAGAACCATGACGAGGGCCTTCATCGGTATCGAATACGATGGTCTCTTTTTTCTTCTTAACTTCTACGGGAACGATCTCTGCCTTGAAGGCACCGTTCTTCTGAGCTTCTTCAGCCTTTAACTGGCTCTTTAATGCGAACTCATCCAGTTCTTCACGGGTAAGTCCCCACTCTTCGCAGATGTTGTCTGCGGTCTTGATCATATGATAATCATTGAAAGCATCCCAAAGTGCATCTTTGATCATGGTATCAACCATGGTTGCGTTACCCATACGATATCCGTAACGTCCCTGAGGAATTGCGTAAGGAGCCATGGACATGTTCTCCATACCACCTGCTACTACGATATCTGCATCACCGGCCATGATCATCTGTGCTGCCTGGTTCACACAGTTCAGGCCAGAACCACATACCACGTTCATGGTAACTGCGGGAACTTCGATGGGAAGTCCGGCTTTGATAGCTGCCTGACGTGCTACGTTCTGTCCCTGGCCAGCCTGGATTACACATCCCATATATACCTGGTCAACTGCTTCGGGAGCAACGCCTGCTCTCTTCAGAGCCTCCTTGATAACGATTGCGCCCAGCTCCGGTGCAGGAGTTGTGCTTAAGGTTCCGCCCATGGTACCGATTGCGGTACGGCAAGCGCCTGCTAATACAACTTTCTTTGCCATTTGTTTGTCCTCCACTTTTTGTTTTCGTTTGGTTTGCTTTCTGAAATGTAGATTGTTATTTTTTTATCATTTCACTGTCCCCATTTTAACATAGCGAAATCTGTTTTGCAATGCTTTTGTCAAAAAAATAACAAAATAACAAATGAAATTTTTAGAAATCAGAATTCCCGGATTTTTGTAGTGCGGATCCACTCTCTTGTTCCCTCGACTTTCTGCACTTCCTGCGTGTGTTTTGCCAGAAAACAGGTCAGCGGATAGACATCGATCCAGATCTCGTTGTCACTCTCTTTCTGTTCTTCATCAAAGACCAGTTCCAATCCCCAGTGCAGATGGGTTACTTCTATATTATTTACATTTTCTGTGGTACTGTAACCGGTATGTCCCATATAACCGATCACATCCCCCGCCGTCACCACGCTGCCTTCTTCCAGTCCTTCCGCATAGGGGTAGTTCTGCCGCAGATGTGCATAGTAATAGTAGCGCTTATTATCAAAGCTGCGGATACCAATGCGCCAGCCGCCGTACTGGTTCCAGCCCAGGGCTTCCACAGTGCCGGACTCGACAGCAATGATAGGTACACCGACGAGCCCCATCATGTCATGGCCCAGATGCCTTCGTTTATATCCGTAGCTTCTTCCCGCCCCGAAATCATCATAATGAGTATAATCAAATCCTCTCGCAATGGGGCAATAACCTTTTAATCCGTATTTTTTCTGCCAGGTGCTCTGTCCGTCTTCTCCGATCACCTCTGCCTCGTATTCTCCCACCAGTCCTCCCAGCGCCGCGCTGTAAGCTTCCAGATAATACGGATAGTATTTCATATCTTTTGTGAGAGTTTCTATCTCTGCCTCTCCCTCCGCCAGCTTCTCCGACGTCTCGTTCAGGATCTTCAGCGCCTTTTTGTCAAATTCCCCTCCGGTTCTGGCTGCGGTATATGCAAGCAGCGGGATCCACTCCACATGATGTTCCGTGTCAAACGTATCCACATCCCAGTCATATGCCTGGCAGAGCGCTTCATAGGATACGGTAAAGTCCACCCATTTGATATAATCCTTTCCCGCAGCCGAGGTCGCGGTGACCACCGCCTGTTCCATGCTTTCTGTCCGCCCTGTCTCCCTGAGCAGAAATGCTCCCATCATTATAAATAGAAGCATCACCTCTGCCCGGATCCATGCCCGCATTCTCTTTTCTCTGTCCATTCCCTGTCCTGCTCTCAGTTCCTCCTTACAGGTTATGTTTCTGATTTTTCCGGTATTCAGACAATTCGAAAATCTCCGGGGCATATCATTTCCCATACAACAAAACAGCCTGCCGGAAACTCCGGCAGGCTGTAAATTTGTCTTTATTTAATTTTCTGTCCGGTTTTATACTTCCGGCTCGATCAGTCCGTAGGTATCGCCCTTTCTCTTGTACACTACATTTACCTGATCTGTCTCTGCGTTGCAGAATACGAAGAAGTTGTGTCCCAACAGTTCCATCTGAATGCAGGCATCCTCGGGATACATGGGCTTGATATCGAACTTCTTGGTACGAACGATCTTGATCTCGTCATCGTCTGTGTAATCATTCTCTACATAGGCTTTGCTGAAAGAAGCTGCCGCCTGCTGTTTGTCAACGATCTTGTTCTTATATTTTTTCAACTGTCTCTCAATGATCTCTTCCACCAGATCAATGGATACATACATATCGTTGCTTACCTGCTCCGAACGGATAATGCTTCCCTTTACCGGAATGGTCACCTCAATTTTCTGACGTTCTTTTTCAACGCTTAATGTTACATGTACTTCTGTGTCGGGATTGAAATACTTGTCCAGCTTGCCGATCTTTTCCTCCACTGCTGCTCTTAATCCTGGTGTAACTTCGATGTTTCTGCCAACAATAATAAACTTCATGCTGATCATCCCTTCCAAGTATTTATTTACAAGGTTTTATGTAGCATCCCTTGTATTTATTGTATAGTCATTATAGCACAATAGCACAGCTTTTTGCAACAATTTAAGAAGTTTTTTACTTGTTTTTGACATTCTGTATGTCAACCCTAAAATCGACAAATCCTGTCATTTTACTATTTTTATTACATGTTCACAAAACATTTGTTCCTGTTTTTTCGTAAATTTATCCCCCTTGCAGTGCCGGTTTTTCTGTGGATAATGTGTATAACTTGGTGTATAAGTAACTTTTATCCTATTTTCTGGCATTTTGGATGTGGATAACTTATTTTGTATTTAAATTTCTTTTCTGTCGTTTTTACGTTCGTGTCACTTTTTTTGTATACTTTGTATAGTTCCGTTTTGTCAATCCCCATTTCATCGCGTAACAATATTTTGACAAATTGCACAATTCGTTATACAACTTATAGTTTTTTGCCTTATCGGCACTTAAGTTCCACTGTCCCCACAGCATCCTGTCCACATGGAAAATAAACCGACCACATGACACGGTGCAATCGAGTAGTCTCGCTCATCGTATACACAAAAAAGCACTGTGTGTTTCCACACAGTGCCTTGTACTTTCTGTTATATAATCAGAAGATCCGTCGAACTGCCAATACCTTCTTGTAATCCGCATTAGATACGATGATACCGGTCTTGGCGGTAGATGCATGAACGATCTGGCCGTTACCGATATACAGTGCCACATGGCCGGAGTAACAGATCAGGTCACCTGCCTGTGCATTGGCAAGTCCGTCAACCGCAGAACCCTGGCTGCGGTCTGCAGAAGAGGAATGAGGCAGACTTACACCGAAGTTAGCATATACACTCATTACAAATCCGGAACAGTCGGTGCCGTTGGTCAGGCTGGATCCGCCGTATACATAAGGGTTACCAACGAACTGTAATGCATAGTCGGCAACTGCGGTACCCATCTCGCTGTCTCCGCTGGCCGCATAAGTAACTGCGGGAGCGCTGCCGGAAGAGCCAGAACTCTTGCTGCTTGTGGCTGCCTTGGCTGCCGCTGCGGCACGTGCTCTTTCTCTCTCTTCTTTCTCCTTTGCCAGACGCTTTGCTTCTTCCTCTTTGGATTCTGCTTCTACGAATTCCGTATGCAGGGAAACAAATTCTGTAGAGACCCATCCAAGACCTTCCTCGGTATCTACCTGTACCCAGCCATCGGTCTCATCGGATACTACCAGATCGTCCTCCAGAGGAACCAGACCCAGCACCGATGCTTCCAGCGAAGGCTCGGTACGAACTTTCAATGTGGTGGTGTTAACGGTTGCCAGTCGGGTTCCTACCTTCTTGGCAAGTTCTACTGCTTCGTCGCCGGTCACACAGTACTCGGCTTTTACATAACCGGTTACGGAACCGGAAGAAATCTGATACCAGCCGTTCTCTTCGGAAATGAAGAGGCCAACGGAATCGTCATACAATTTACCGACGATCTCACCTTCCTCACTGGGCAGGCTTCTTACATTTACATAATCATTCACCTGTGCGATTACCAGATTCTTGAAGGACTCCTCCTCGGATGCTTCCGGGGTAGTATCCATCTGATCGTCACGGATCACAGTCTCAATAATGCTTTCAATCTGTTTCGTGCTGTTGGTACCTGTGGAAAGGCTCTCCAGCTTGTTGCCCTTTGCCAGGGTCAGCTCGATACCGCCGCTGGGCAGTACAGATGAAGATGCTGCTGCATTTGCAGTGATATTCATTCCGGAAAAAGCCATAACCGCTGCCATGGTGCAAACGGTAATTTTTACAGATTTACGAACCATTCTATCCTCCTGAAACTCTTGGAGCTGTCTCAATTTCTTAACTTATTTCTTTACATTTTCAAATCATTTGTTACGAATTTGTTACATCCGTTAACAAATATATCACGCGAACTCCCATTTGTCAATATAGTGAATTAATTGTCAATGTTGTCAAAAATTCCCATTTCATGCGGGTTTGCGGTGTTTTTACATAAAAAGAGCCACCATCCAGGTGACTCTTTTCTTTAAATATTCTTCGGTTTTCTTCCGAATTTCTTAATGAATCTATTACTAATCTGTGTCTGTTAACGAAAACGGTTGCAGTAATTTCCCGCGCTGACTGCTGCATTGGCACCGTCTGCCACCGCTGTTACGACCTGGCGCAGAGGTTTCTTACGGATATCTCCGGCCACATAAATGCCGGGGCGGCCGGTCTCTCCGGTCTCATCCGCAGGGATATAACCGTCTTCCCCGACTGCTACCAGTTCCCGCAGCAGTTCCGTGTTGGGATGGATGCCTACAGCGATAAAGATGCCTGCTGCCTCCAGATCTTTTTCCGCTTCTGTCTTCACATTTTTGATACGCAGCTTTTCCACCATGTCCTCGCCACAGATTTCTGTAACCACATGGTCATAGAGAATCTCCACATTAGGGAGACTCTTTAATTCCTCCTGCAATACCATAGCCCCCCGCAGACTATCTCTTCTGTGGATCAGATACACCTTTTCGCAGGTTCTTGCCAGATAGATGGCATCTTCCAGTGCCACGTCACCGCCGCCGACCACAGCCACCGTTCTGCCCCGGAAAAAGGCACCGTCACAGGTAGCACAGTAGGATACCCCCATGCCGTTCAATTCTTCCTCGCCGGGTACTCCTAATCTGGCATGTTCCGCACCGGTGGCAAAGATCACCGTACGGGTCTCCAGTTCCTGGTTGCCCGCATAGACGCATTTGTAATCGCCTCGTTCTTCCACACTGTGTACCGTAGCCTCCAGGAACTCCGCTCCCAGTTTCTCTGCATGATGCCGGAACGTCATTCCCATATCGAATCCACTGATGCCGGGAAGTCCCAGATAGTTATCCACCTCATAGGTATTGAGGATCTGACCGCCGCTCATGGGCTTTTCTTCTATAATAAGTAGATTCAGTCCCGCTCTCTTACCATAGACTGCAGCTGACAGCCCTGCGGGACCGGAGCCGATAATGATCAAATCATACATAATTTTTACTCTCCTTTTGTCCAGTGTAGCAGTTCCCCTATGGAAAAGCAAGTCCATCTATGCTACACTCGTTTTACAGGTTTTTAGCATCCGGCACTGTTTTATCTCCAAAGGGTGCCGTAGAATTCAGAAAGGATACTTTACATGAATACAATAAAGAACGCACCGTTGGCTCTTGTCACCGGTGCCTCCCGCGGCATCGGTAAGGCCATCGCAGAAGCCCTGGCCGAAGCCGGCTACCATCTGATCCTCACCTGTAGCCATACCTTGCCAGACCTTCAGGAAGTGGCTGCCTGTTTAGAAGAAAAATATGGCATCACCTGCACCGCCATGGCTGCGGACGCATCGGAACCCGCTGCCATCAAAAAAGTTTTTGCCTCCCTGGACCATCTGGATGTACTGGTCAACAACGCCGGAATCTCTTACATTGGTCTGCTCACGGATATGAGTGTCGAAGAATGGCAGCATGTCCTGAATACGAACCTGAGCTCCTGCTTCTACACCAGCCGTCTGGCAGTGCCTCTGATGCTGCTGAAGCACAGCGGACGCATTATCAATATTTCCTCCGTCTGGGGAAATGTGGGAGCTTCCATGGAAGTGGCTTACTCCGCCTCCAAGGGTGGTGTGAACAGCTTCACCAAAGCACTGGCCAAGGAGCTGGCTCCCAGTAATATCCAGGTCAACGCCATCTCCTGCGGTGTTATTGATACTGCCATGAACCACTGCTTCTCCCCCGAGGAAATGAACGCCCTCCGGGAAGAGATTCCCGCCGACCGTCTGGGCCAGCCGGAGGAAGTCGCAAAACTTGTCCTCCAGCTCATCCAGGCGCCAACCTATCTCACCGGACAGATCCTTACTCTTGACGGAGGCTGGCAATAACACTCTCCACCGATTCTCCCGGTACCAGTGATGCCACGATCCGCTCCATCTCTTCTTTGGATCCAGCATCCCGGCACCGGAGGATCAGATGTTCCTTCTCCGTCTCTGTCAGTGCCGCATAGCCTTGCATGGCCTGTTCATTCATCGCCAGCGCCATGCCGAATCCTACCGGCAGTTCATTCAAGGGAAACGCTTCTGTTCCGCCGCTTCCCCCAGTCAATCCATCCATTGCAAACTCCTTTCCCGCGTTCTGCGAAGATGCCTCATTTTACAGGCATCCTGTTTTTGCATAACAATCGTGCACTTGATCGATAACATAATTTTGCATATGTTATCGATCAAGTGCTACTGTTTAGTCTGTGCAGGAGGAATCTGCGATATACAAAACGAAAACTCGCTCTTTGTAAATGAAAATCTCACGAATAACGGTATTCTCCGCCATCCGTGAGATTTTCAGTTTGCTTTCTGTCTGTCAGGTATCCAACATTATTTTCCGGCAAGATATTCTCTCATATGTTCTCTGATATGCTCGAACTGTTTTCTCGTATGAGAATTTTTCGACTCAAAATTCATCAGTCGATCCAGATACCCCTGTCTCTTCACAATACGGCAGCTCTCGGGATAGACCAGCTCGTACACCAGTGAAATATGTCCCACCACATTATCCACCGCTGTTTTCTTCAGGGAACGCAGCACAGCGTGCTCCTCATCAAAGCTCTGCAACACTTCCGGTGTCACTTCCTCCTGATATAATACCTCGGTGTCCACATTGTAGATCTCTTCCAGAGGGAATTCCACATTGACCTTCAAGATATCAATCTTATCCGCATCCCGTAAGATATGGCAGAACATTGCCGTACGTTCGTCCAGTCCCTCCGGAATCCGGTAGGCGCTGTGATAAAACACCGCCGTCCACAGAAGTTCATCGTAGGAAGCATCTTCTACGAAATCCCGGATACTGATTCCGGCATCTGCCTGAATTTCCTCGGGCAGGCTTTCTTCGCTTCCGGAAGCAAGTCCGTGTTTCTCTTCCCAGACCTTACCAAATAAAATCCTTGCTCCGTATTTCGCATGATCGATGGAATCTGCATCGGTGAAGGTACCATATACCCGCTGCTGTTCAAAGCGTCCCACATCATGGAGCAGTCCGGTCAGCCACGCAATGTCCACCTCTTCCTCCGGAAGGTCCAGAGATCTGGCGATCTGCTGACACAATCCGCAGACCCGGTAGGTGTGTTCTATTTTCAGGCGGATCATGTCCCGGCTGCTGTCATAACGGTCCGTGTATTCCTGAAATGCTGCCAGTGCTTTTTCTCTGTTGATCTTCATTGTTCGTTGCCTCTTTTGCCTCTTATCTCTTATATCATGTTTCATGACTCATGACCTGTTCGGTTTTTTCAAATCCATTCCTTCTTATCTGATGGTTTTTGTCTCTGTCAGGCCTTTTTCTCTGTCGACGATACATAGGCCAGCTTGTATACCGCTACACAAATCACTGCAACCACCATCAGCAATCCCAGCTCCAATGCCCATGTAGGAATCGTGGAGGCACACACCACAGTCAGAAAGTCCACTGTAAAATGCAGTCCGAAGGCTGCTGCCAAATGCAACTTTCTGCCTGTCTTCACCGCACTGTATACAAGAATCGACAACGCGATCTGCAGGGCGATCGCACTGATCCGCTCCACCGGTGCGAGGTAGAACTGGTAAGCCGGCGTGGTCCAGAGAACAGAGAGCTGATGGTAGGTTACCTCCTGTTGTGCGGGCTCCAATGCCGTCATAGTCTTCTCCATCAGGCCACCGTTAATCATGGCTGCGGTAAGGAGATTGCTCATAGAAGACATACCAAGGATCAGAAAAGCCTCAATGCCGCCATGTCCGGCGCCGTACATCAATGCATTTTCCCGGGTAAGGTGTTTTTTCAGGCAGAATTTCATGGCGATCCACCGGCCGCACTCCTCAAAAAGTGCTGCTGCAAGCCCACCGTAAATCGCATACAGCCAGATATTGTCCCGGATCACGTCTCCGGTCACCGTCAGCACAATGGCATGACAGATCTGCTCTAAGATCATGGCAAAGCCCACGAAGATACCGCAGCCGATGAAAAATGCCGGCACCCACGCCTTTGTCTTCTTATAGATAAAGATACCTAAAAATATGGGTAAACTCACGGATAATAGCAGAGATATCACCATTCCCAACATGCTTGCACCGCTTACGGTTCCCCAGATCATTGCTGTTTCCGTTACACTCTCAACTGCCATATATTCTCCTATCTGAGCGCCACGGGACGCTCTGCGCACTTGTTATTTCACCGTCTGCTGCCGTTTATATTCACCGTTCCCTCTTGTAAGATCCTCCGGAAAAAAGTAAGAAAACCTTCCTCTACCGCCACCCGGTCAACCGCTGTCTCAGGCAGATCATAGAAATATTTTCCGGTTCCGGGATCCAGGGAAATGCTGTCCAGCGGAAACCCCTCTCTGCGGATGCTGCTATGGGGTACATCCGTCAGCCAGAATTTCTCACTTTCCATGTCAGGCTCCATCGCCTCATATACATGTTCCTCATCCTGCACATAGCAGATAGCATTGCGGTATTTTGCCGTAAGCCTTCCATAGCGTTTGACCAGTCCGATATAGTGCTCCAGCATCTGCTCATCCGTCAGATACACACCATTCACCGTACGCACATGTACCCCGGGCTGGACCGCCTCCGGGACATCTTCAAAATACAACCCGGAATCACAGGAAAATACAGGCATACGAAAAGCTTCATAATAAGCATGGACCTTCTGCCTGGCATTCTCCAGAGGCGTATTGCCTGTCTCCGGGACATCGGGAATTTTCATCCCCTGTGCCCGCAGATCCTGCAGACTGATCAGTTCAATGCCAAGTCCGGCTATGCGGTTCTGCATGGCAGCTGCCTTGGCTGGATTGCCGGTACCGTATAACAGTTTCATAAGCAATGTCCTGCTTCCTTTCCGGTCAGATCAGTGCCGGTGTCTGTGCCAGGACAGAGATAATCGCAATCGCCGCCAAAATCACAACAACTACCACTACTGCAACAATGATCTTCTTTTTCATATATGATACCTGCTCTTTCTAAACCTTTTATGTTTTTGCATTCCATGAACTAATGATGACATATTTCAAGGACATTTTCAAGGATTATGAAAATATTCGAGATGGCTCCACTTTCTCGCCCGGCCAGGATTTTCTGAGTGCCGCATAGGAAACCAGGAAATTGGCAAGCCAGCCGGCCGGCACGGCAAGCCAGACAAAGTCAATGCCAAAACGCGGTGCACAGATCAAAGCCACAGACAAGCGAATCGCAAGGTTTACCATATTGGCAATGAGGAATGGCCGCATGATTCCCAGTCCGCGAAGAACTCCATCGGTCGCCATTTTAATCCCCATGAAGATAAAGAAGTAACCAAGCCATCTCATATAATCTCCTGACACCTGATAGGCCAGAGCTGTTCCGTCTTTTCCAAGAAATAACGAGGAAATCTGCGTGTGCAGCGTTTCAATGACAAGAAAGGCAACCGCCGCAAAACACACGTCCAACACCAATGCCGCATGATAACCTTTTTTGATACGCTCGGTTTTGCCTGCCCCAAGGTTCTGGGAAACATACGGCGAAACTGCATTACCGATGGACACGAAGATCAGGGAGAAAACATTCTCCACCCGCATCGTCGCCGAATATCCTGCAAGAGCCTGTGTGCCGAAAGGATTTACCACTGCCTGTACGATCATCATACCGATCGACACGGTAGACTGCTGCAGAACCGAGGGTACAGCGATCCGAAGCATCGAGCGCAGCTTGCGCCCATCAAACCACTGAAACGGGCTTTGGTATCGCCGCATCCGGTATAAGAAAATCAAAAGTGAAAAAACAGCGGAAATACCCTGGGCAATCAGAGTTGCAAGCGCCGCACCGAATACGCCAAGTCCCAGACCGGCTACCATCCAAAGATCCATCACAATATTCAGGATGGATGAAAAGATCAGCAGCCCCAGCGGAATTTTTGATTCACCGATGGAAGTGAACATGGTGGAGAGAATATTGTACATGAACAAAAACGGAAAGCCCACAAAATAGACCCGCAAGTACAGTACCGCTTCCTCCAGAATATCGGCAGGGGTCTGTAACCCGCTCATCATCGCATGGGAAAAGCAAAAGCCAAAGACACCAAGGATGATGCTCAGAAGTAAAAAGCTGATCAGTGATGTAGACACAATGGTTTTCATTTTGCCATACTCTTTGGCACCGAAATAGCGGCTCACAAGCACACCAGCACCGACACCGGCACCCAGTGCCACACAAATGAAAACATTCGTCAGGGCTGCACAGGCACCCACCGCTGCCAGTGCAGAGGAACCCACAAACTGACCGACGATAATGGAGTCAGCCATATTGTATACCTGCTGAAAAAAGCTGCCGAGAATCATCGGCATTGCAAAAACCGTCAGCGCTTTCAGGGGCGCATCGGTAATCAAATATTCATCTTTTGACATGATCATATTCCTCCACAATTTCCGGCTTTTTATCAGAAAGTACGAGCATAGCAAGTGCGATCGGTATAATGATTAGATCTGCAATCGAAAGTACCGCAGGAATTTCTCTAAACAAGAAAAAGCCCAATACCATTGCTGCAGCCGGTTCACAGGAACACAGAATGGATGCCTTTCCCGCCTCCATATAATCCGGTGTTGCCTTAAGGAATCCGCTTTGTCCGTTTTGATCTTGCGGATAGAACCGCCGTGTACCGGTCGGTTCGCACGGTGGTGTGCGAGGTCGGCTTTCTATGCAGGAGAGCCTCCTGCCCGATTGGCTATATCAAACCGGACAGCACGGCTGTCATCCAATCCGATAATACCTTTTCATAAAATCCAGAAAGTGAATAGCCTGCTCGGACATACGCCGTATGGACGGATACACAATGTACAGCCGGCGCAGGAACGCTGACCGTCCGAGGGGGAACAGCAGCAGGCGTCCCTGCTGTGCATCGGTCTGCACAGTTGCGCGCGACAGAATGGAAATGCCCATGCCCAGTGCGATGCAACGCTTGAGCGCTGCCGCGTCATCCATGACGGCAATGACATTCAGTTCATCAAGCGACAGACCGTGATTTTGAAGGAAATACAGTGTTTCCTGCTTGGTGCCCGAGTTGTCCTCGCGCAGCAGGAACGGTTCGCGCAGGAGCGCTGTCAGCGGGTCCGGCTGGCTTTGATAGGCACGGAAATGCGGTGTGTTCGGTGCGGCGATTACCAGCTCGTCCGAGGTGACCGGCAGAAATTCGCAGTTGGTCTCCGCGGTCTTTGTGCCGACCAGACCGATATCGCAGGTGCTGTCTGCGACCTTGTTTATCACATCCAGACTGTCCGAGCAGTTGGTGCGGAACCGGATCTCCGGGGCCTTCTCGTGGTACGCTGCCAGCAGCTCGGGCAGCAGATACAGCGATGGCACGGATGATACGCCGATA
>ERZ773227.469-NODE-469-length-38187-cov-4.681999_pt1 | contig 38187 bp, 35 predicted proteins | sample MGYA00580525_ERZ773227 | MGnify/ENA primary metagenome ERZ773227 (study PRJEB29015, sample SAMEA2737782) | human gut metagenome | biome: human gut; feature: human-associated habitat; material: faeces | place: China | collected 2012 ... | reverse complement strand
GGACTAGGTACTAATGTACTTTTTTTATTGTGTCCGTTTTACAGGGTCCATTTTATAAAGTACAATCTTTTTATTTATCTAATTTCATGACCATTCTTACAATTCCATACATTGCTGCATATAAGACGGCAGCAACTGGCCAGATAATATAGGTTAAATTCCATTGTTTAGTCCATAAGCTCCAACCAAGATAAATAGCCGTCACAAGACACCAATATGCACCTGTGAATGTTTCCGTTTTCTTCTTTGCGAGCTTTTCTTTTTTTGTGAAGTCACCTTCTTGAAGCAATGTATCATAACTGCTTTTAATTGTGCATATGCGAATTAAAATATTCACACCAACGGAAACCAAAATTAGTAATACAGCTAAACATAATGTACACGCATAATCAGATGCTTCCATGCAACCTGCAATAATCAACGGAATTACAGATAAAATACATAGAACAACACCACAAGCTAACAAAAAGGAGTAATGTTCTTGATAGCTTTGATTCTTTTCTTTGACAAGTCCTGTTACACCATATTCTGTTTCAAAGGGTTCTTGTTCCAAATATTGTAAAGGGCTCAATTTAATTCCTGTTTTAACAAATATAAACACTGCAAGTGCAACCATTCCTAATAAAATCGTACACGCGACTGCAATGGCTAAGCCATTATTAAAAGTTGAAACTAGGAACAAAGGAATTGGACTTAAGATACATAATGTTGTCGCATTCGCAAGCATAGGTGCTGCTTTTTTCTTTTCATTCATATATGCATTTGCTTCTTCCATTGTGACACGATGTAATTCACAATCTGTATCACATGATATATCTATTTTTTCTTTCTCAATTTCATCTTTTAATAAGTAATCTGTGCTCACTCCAAATAAGTCAGCTAACTGAATGATCTTTTTTAAATCCGGAATAGCACCAGCACTTTCCCATTTTGAAACCGACTGTCTAGATACGCCTAGTTTTTGTGCCAAATCTTCTTGTGTCCATCCATTCTTTTTTCTTTCTTCAATTATTTTATCAGCTAGAATCATATTTCTTCCTCCTTAGCCAAAGTTTACTAAAATTTGCGGTTGCATTCTACCAACTAGACTTGTCAATTTATCAATTTACAGTTGCATAGACTAGAAAAGACTTGATTCAAGTCAAGTCTTTGTCTTATGCCACATATTTTCTTAATATATGATTAAGCTTTTGTTCATCAATCGGTTTTGAGATTGAATCATTCATAATTGTTTGATCAATACTATATTCTGATTGTGCACTCATGGCAACAATTGGAATAGATGGATTGATTTTACGAATACATTTAGCCGCTTCATCCCCATTCATTTTAGGCATCATAATATCCATTAAAATTAAAGTGTATGTATTTGGTTCTTCCTTAACTTTTTCTACAGCTTCTAAACCATTCCAAGCCTTAACTACATTGGCGTGTACCGCATTCAAATAAAATTCAGCCACTTCCATATTGATTTCATTGTCTTCAGCTAAAAGAATTCTTTTATCATGTAAATCTAATGTCGAATTATCTTGTGTATTGCTTGTAGAAGTACCCAATTGGTAAGTAAGAACGACCTTGATTTGTGTACCTACACCCACTTCACTTTTAACATCAATATTTCCACCAAGCTTATCCACTAAGCCCTTCACAATCGACATACCTAAACCAGTTCCTTCATATCTTGTTCTGGCATCTTGTTTAGCTTGTGAAAAAGGTGTAAACAAGTGATTTTCAATATAATCTTCACTCATACCAATTCCTGTATCTTTGATTTCAAATTCAAATGTAGCTTTTGAATCATCACTCGATATTTCTCTGACATACGTATCAATCGTGCCATTTGGCTTATTGTACTTAATCGCATTTGTTAATAGATTTACAAGAATTCGTCTAAGCTGTAATGCATCCCCAATTAAATGCGTATGGACTACATTCTCCATATGCTTGTGATATGTAATATTTTGAATTGACACTTGGGCATCAATCAAATCATTTATTTCTTCAACCAAATGATTCAAATCAAAAGACTCATTAACAATTTCCATATGATCTGATTGTAACTTTGACATATTTAAAATATCTTCAACCAATTCATTTAAATGGTTTGTCAAAACTTCCATCTTATTTAGAGAATCATTCAACTTATCCATATCACCCCAGTTTTTACGAATGATCTGCATCATGCCTAAAATACCATTAATTGGCGTACGAATATCATGGCTCATACGATTCATAAAATCCGTTTTCGCTTTACTTTCTAAATCTACTTTTTGATATGCTAATTGTAACTTTTTCTTTTCTCTATCTTCTTTCTCATGAAATGCCGATGTATTTCTGAACAAAATAATAGCACGTACTATATTACGTTCCTTTTGAATATCTATATCATAAATAACATCTTCACTCATCAATATCATTTCTTGAATCCAGATCACACCTTGATTTGGCATTTGAATCTGATATTCAACCGTAACATGTTTGTCCCCTGCTCTATATCGATTTAAAAGGCTTTGACTCGATTCAACAACGCTAAAGCTTCCCAAACAATCCTCTAACACATTCGCTTTTATTTGTTTAAAATATGCATTATAATCACATGGTAAATTTTGCTTTTTATCTACACACATATAATTGTCGTAAATACCATCGATTTGATTCTGCGTTAAATTCACGGAGAAAATTGATTGTGCCATTGCCATCAAAGCTTCAATATAATGATCGTTTTCTAAAATAGACTGTTTCAACTGATCATAATAACGCATCAATTGTTGCTTCTCATCCATTTCAATTGTGTCATAATAAATTTTAAAACCTAACGCAAAATGATGCAGATGATTCTTTTCATCGCTGTCTAAATAAACGGCTATAATTTTCCCTTTTAATTTTGTACGCTTAATTTCATGACAATATGAAATTTCAAATACAGGATTTTTCTTTGTGAGACACTCATTTAAATAGTCAAGCTGTAACACATGACGATACTCTTCCTTCTTATTCTCTTCAAACAATTCATTTAGAATTTGCTCAACAGCACCCGAGTAGATGCCATCTTCTGCTAAGAAAAAGGAATAGCTAGCCCGTAAAGTAAAATATGCATCGATTTTGGCATCACAATAAATACAATCCGAAAAATTATACCCTTTATCTTTTAATTGTTGTATAACACGAAGAATCAAATCACGTTTTTCTGTAGCCTCTTTAATTTTTGCCTGGTTTTTATCAATATACATATTTTTATCCGCCTGACAAAACAATTCGCGCATTGTTAATTTTGAAAAATCATTTGAATACGCAAAACCAGCCGCATAACTTAATGGCATTTCTGAACATTTAGCACATATTCTTTTAATATTTTCAAGATTTCTTATTACATCTTCTTTTTTAACATTTTTAAAAATTGCAATGAATTCATCACCGCCACAGCGACCTACAAATTGATTTTCATCCACACCTTTACGAAGACTTTTCGCAAACAAATGGATATATAAATCACCTCTTTCGTGTCCTTGTTGATTGTTGATGATTCTAAGATTATTTAAATCAAACACACAGATTGCCATATTTTGTTCAGCTTCTAAAGTTAAAATCTCTTCACACTTATTTTTATTTGGTAAACCCGTAGCTTCATCTAAATATATTTTGCTTTTTAATTCTCGATTCGCCTTCGCATAACGCAAAGCTTTAAGTAGTTCATACAAAATCATAAATACTAAGATAACAATATCAATAACCGTCAAAGTTTCAAATTGTTTAAGTCTTGTTGCAATCCTTTGAGAATACGATTCTGCAAGACCTGTGGCTACATCACATAGAGAAAAGAAAGTTTCACTCTTTTGAATAATATTCGTATTCTCATATCCAACTTGTCGAACAAAATCAATTTCTTGTTTTAAAGTATCAAAATACGCATCTAATTCTTCCATCTTTGCCTGAAAAGCCTTATCATCTAAAGATACTAAATCTAGTTCTTCACTACCAAAACGAAGTCCTTTTATATAGCCTTTGACATCCGCAATCATATCATCTTGCGGCATTCCTGCATCTTCCAATTTAATAATTCGCTGTGTTTTTCCACGTACTAATCCCGCATAATTGACTACACGTGCTGTTCCTTGAATACGTGAAACCATAAGTATGATAATTAAAATGAGCACAATTAAAAGACTGGTTAAAGCCGTCATTAAAAAACGTATTATTTTTGAGAAACGATTCTTTTTTCTTATTCTTCATACATTTATTGTATTAAGAAAATGAAATTATCACAAGAAAAAGGATGAATTCATTTATTCATCCTTCGACTAATCCATATTACAATCCATATGCACATTCCGACAACCATGAAACTAAATCCAATGAGTGCCAAAACCATCCCTTCATGCTTTAAGCCATCTACTCCTACATATGCGTTTATTTTCCCCTTTAAAAGCAAGAAAACAGTTCCTGCAATCAAAAATAAATTCGCAACAAATGCAGGTGTAAATACACGATCCTTTTGATTCATTATAACATCCCCTTATTGTTACCGATGTATTATATCATTTCATTCCTTTATTAAACCTTAAATTTCTCTTAACTTTCTTAGCATTTGATTGTACAATAGATAAGAATAAAAGAAGGAAGGATTCTTATGCAAAACATTGATGAATTAGTTGATTTACACGAATGCCCTCTATGCGAAGGTGGTTCGATTCTTGAAGAAGAAGGAAACGGATTCTATGCACAATGCATGGATTGTGGCTGCTATACAGTTCACGTTGATTATAAAAACGAAGAAGATCGTTTAAAAGCGGCAAAAAGAGCTGCTGAACTATTTAATACAGGTAAAGTATTAAAATCAAATCCTGGTGAATAAAGAAAATGAGTGGAAATCCACTCATTTTTTTCTATTTAATTGAATTTTGATCTAACCACTTACCTCGAACCATACGAATAAAGAATATAATACCTCTAAATACCAATTCGAAAGTCATTGTAACCCATACACCAATAACACCATATCGTTTGGTGAAGATGATAATTGGTAAAACCCGCATACCCCACATACTTAAAGCATTTAGAACAAAAGGACGTTTACTATCTCCAGCCCCACGCAATGCACCCATGACTACAATACTAATTGCAAACAATGGTTCTGAAAAAGAAACAATTCTTAAACATTCACTAGCTCCATCTATGACTTCTTGACTAGTTGTCAGGGTTGAAGCTAAGAATGGTGCAAACGCAAACATAATAACACTCATAAAGATGACAAGGACAAAAGATAATAAGGTTGTTAAATACGCAAAGCGTTTCGCCATATCTTTCCGTTTTGCCCCAATACTTTGTCCAACCAATGTTGTTGCAGCTCCACCAATTCCATAAGCTGGTAGATAACATAAGCCTTCTGCAGAAACCGCCACATAATTAATGGCTACACTAATTGCACCCATACTCGATACAACACCAGTCATTACAACTTGAGCTAAAGATAGTGTGACTCTTTCAAGGCCAGCTGGAATTGAAAGATTGACTACATTTTTTAAAATTTCTTTATTAATCTTCCATGATTCATCACCTAGAAGACGCAAAGATTTTTCTTTTTTGACGACAATATACATCAAGATGAAACCTACAACCATTTGTGCCATCCCTGTTCCCAAAGCAGCTCCTGCAACACCTAGATTTAATATGTAAATAAAGAAATAATTAAAAATAACATCAAAAACACACATCGAAATATTCATAAGACTTGGAAGCACGGCATTCCCTGAGCATCTTAACATGCCTGAATGTAACATAGCCATCATATTAAACGGAATAAAAGCACCTACAATCGCTAAATATAAAGTGGCATCCCTACAAATAGAAGAATCCGCCCCTAATAAAGTAGGCAAATAAAAACTGGCTACCACCACAATCAAAGCCATACATAAGCCAAAAATAACATTAAAAAGTATTGACTGACAAACAACTTGCCTAGCTAGTTTATTTTTACCTCCACCTAAATATTGAGCTACCTGAACGGAAAAGCCTAATACAGCCGCTGTACAAATACCACCAAATAACCATGTCGTACTAGCAACTACACCGATGGCTGCCGTAGCCTTATAGCCTAAAGATCCAACCATGGCTGTATCGATATAGCTCATGGCCGTTCCAACTAATTGTTCTAATATAGCAGGTACAGATAATAAAATGACAATTTTTAATTGATCTTTAAATTCTATTTTTTTGTTTTCGCGCATCTGCGCCGTTATTTCCATCATGTTCATAAACTGATTATACAAAGAAAAAAGATGTATGTCACCATACATCTTAATCTTCTACCTCTTCACGCCACATTTTAGCACCTAAATGAGCTAATTTACCATCCAAGTTATCATATCCACGATCAATATGATAAATATCATGAATCTCAGTAACACCATCTGCCATCAAGGCTGCGATCACAAGTCCTGCACCACAACGAAGATCTGTTGCGGTTACTTTAGAACCATGTAACTTTGTTTTTCCATTGATAAATGCGCTTGGTGTGTGTACATCAATATTTGCGCCCATTTTATTCAATTCTGCACAATGTTTGAAACGTTCCATATAAATTGTTTCAGTTACTACAGATTGACCTTCACATTGTGTCAATAAAACAGTAAATGGCTGTTGTACATCTGTCGCAAATCCAGGATATGGCTTTGTCAAGATTTCTGTACGTTTTAATGGCTTGTCAGTCTTAAATACATGGATAAAATCCGAACCAACTTCCATATTGATTCCCACTTCTTGAAGCTTCATAACAATGGCTTCTAAGTGCTGAGGAATAATATTCTCAATTCGCATATCATTGGCCATAGCTGCTGCCATGATCACATAAGTAGCTGCTTCAATACGATCTGGAATGATTTCATGAATACATCCTTTTAAGTAATCAACACCATCGATTACAAGTGTACTTGTACCCATACCATGAATTCTTGCACCCATTTTATTCAACAAAGTCGCAATATCAATGATTTCCGGTTCACGTGCCGCATTTTCAATAACAGTTCTTCCTTTTGCGTAAACAGCTGCCATCATAATATTGATTGTAGCCCCTACACTTGAGATATCTAAGAAAATATTAGTTCCTTTTAATTCTTTCGCATTCAGTATATAACATCCATTTTCATATTGGATATCTGCACCTAAGGCTTCAAACCCTTTCAAGTGAAGATCAATAGGTCTAGGACCCAAATAACATCCTCCTGGCATTTTGATTTCTGCATGTCCAAATTTTCCTAACAAGGCTCCCATAAAATAGTAGCTTGCTCTTAACTTTGAAACAGCTTTAGATATCATCGGAATATTTTCCATATGAGTAGGATCTATATATAATGTTTCTTCATCTCGCTTTTCAACATAAACACCAAGTTCATTTAATAAAACGATCAAAGACTGTACATCTGAAATATTAGGTACACCATAAATAGTGACTGGCTCATTTCCTAAAACACATGCTGGAATTAAAGCTACAGTTGCATTTTTAGAACCACTAATACGAACTGTTCCATTTAAACGATGTCCACCTTCAATTTTAATGACTTTTTCCATTCATTTTCCCCCATTTCAAGGTAATGCCTATCTATTATAGCCTATTCAATCCGGATAATCTAGAAAAATATTGTAAATTCCAAAAGCCATCTATTTTAAATGTTTTTCCATCCAATCTGTGATTTCATTTAAACGACGCAAACGATGTTGTGGAAGTCCCGTACGAGATAAATCATGGTTTTCTCCATGGAACAGGCACATACGCGCTTCAATATTCTGGTCTAATAATGCATTCAACATTTGTAGTCCTTCACAAAGTGGACAACGATAGTCCTCATCTGAATGAATAAATAAAGTAGGTGTTTTTACATTACGTGCATATTTCAATGGTGAATGCCACCATAATTTTTCTTGATTGTCATAATATGTAGCCGATTGCTGATCTTGTGCAAAGTATGGTCCAATATCACTTGTCTGAGAGAATGAAATCCAGTTTGCGATACTTCTTTGACTTGCTGCACACGCAAAACGATCTGTATGACCAATGATCCAGTTTGTCATGAATCCACCATAACTTCCACCAGTGACTCCAACTTTACTAGCATCGATTTGAGGATATGTTTCCAATACTTTATCTGTAAACTGCATTAATTCATCATAATCAATCGTTCCATATTTTCCGCGAATATCCATAAATTCGTTGCCACGTCCATCTGAACCATGAATATTACAGAAGAATACAAAATATCCCTTACTAGCCCATACTTGCATTTCATGATAGAATACTTTTCCATATACAGTTTTAGGACCACCATGAATATCTAAGATAGCTGGATATTTTTTAGTTTCATCATAATCTTTTGGCAACAATACCCATCCTGTTAAATCTTCACCAAAACTTACTTCTACTGGATCTGCCACATACGTATCTTCCATCTTATTAAAGTCAGATAATTGAATCACTTTTCCATCTTGAACCTTATATAATTGTTGAAGACTTGCTACATCGGCTCCAATAAAATACAATGTGTCATCTTCAAAAGCGAAAGCTTGAATCGTTCCTGACCATTCAAATACCAATTCAATCTTTCCATTTTCTAATTTATATAAATTATTATGATCATAAATGGTTGATACAAAATATAAAGCTTGATTCTTTACTAAAGTGGCATTTCCTGCAACTAGAGCACAATCCGTACCTACACTGTTACCAACACATTCTTGCCAATCTGCAATTAAATTGAAGTCTTGATCAAAGAATTTTGGATTTTCATTCAAACCATATTTTTCATGTGTACTCGCAACAAGAACTAATTTACCATCTACAAAATTAAAGTCTTGAATGCTTCTTTCTTTCGCATCTACAACTGTACTTACTTCACCATCATATTTATAAAGATCTTCGTACAAAGCTTGTTTGCGTGTCCAGTTTTGACCTGTATAATACAAAGCACCATCATGAATTTTAGCATTCGACACATCAAAAGTACCTTCTGTAACACAAACAAGTTCTTTTGTATCTAAATCATATGTATATAAATGAGTACGATGTTTATTTGTGATACCCTGACCATTCATATAGAAAGGAATCTCATCAAATACTTCATAATCACTTTCTTCTTCAACAAGTTTTTCTTTTGTCAATAATACAAGTGTTTTCTCGTTTAAATATCCCAATACATTCATTCCTGGTTTATCAAAACGAGCAATTTCTTTAGCTTCTCCACCATTTAAAGATAAACGATATAGAGAAGTGGATTTTTCAATATTTTTACGATTTCCACAGAATAGAATCGAATTCTCATTTTCAATATAAAAACTTCCTTCTTTTCCAAAAGAAGTTAAATCATATACTTTATCATTCTTCACACATTTTAAAGTATATTCATAGGCATTGTCTTTTTCTGCTGCTACTCCATCAACAAAGACTTTTACGCCATCCTTCACTTTTAAATTTCCATAAAAGTGATAAGACAATAAATCATTAATTTCAACAGACTTCATGTTTTCCCCTCCAAATTATGCAAAAAGCAGGCTTAAAGCCTGCTTTATTTAAAAACTTTAATTATTCAGCTTTTCCAGCAGAACCAAAGAAGTTTTCCATCATTTCTTTACATAATGCTGTGATTGCATCAGCACCTGGTTTTAATAATTTACGTGGATCATATCCTTTTCCTTCTTGGTCTTTTCCAGCTTCGATGTATTTACGAGTTGCTTCAGCAAATACTAATTGGCATTCAGTATTAACGTTAACTTTAGAAACACCTAATGTGATAGCTTTTTGAACTTGTTCACGAGGGATTCCTGAACCACCGTGTAATACTAATGGTTTACCATTTGTAACATTTTGGATTTCTTCTAAACGATCAAAGTTCAATCCAGCCCAGTTTGCAGGATATTTACCGTGGATATTTCCGATACCAGCTGCTAAGAAGTCTACGCCTAATTCAGCGATAGTTTTACATTCTTTAGGATCAGCTAATTCACCAGCAGAGATGACGCCATCTTCTTCTCCACCGATTCCACCAACTTCACATTCAATTGATAATCCTTTTGAGTGTGCTAAGGCGATCATTTCTTTTGATTTTTCTAAGTTTTCTTCAAATGCATAGTGAGAACCATCGAACATTACAGAAGTAAATCCTGCTTCGATAGCAGCTTTTGCACCTTCATATGAACCGTGGTCCAAGTGTAAAGCTACAGGAACTGTAATTCCCATTGCATCGTGGATTTCTTTTACCATAGCAGCAACTGTTTTGAAACCACACATATATTTAGCAGCACCTTCAGATACTCCTAACATAACTGGTGATTTAGCTTCTTCAGCAGCAGCCAAGATAGCTTTTGTCCATTCTAAGTTATTGATGTTGAAAGCACCAATCGCATAGTGCCCTTCGTGAGCTTTGTTGATCATTTCAGTAGCAGATACTAACATTACTCTATTCCTCCTTTAAACATTTCTGTCATACCTATTCTACTCCATATCGCCTAATTTGAAAAGTGAAATTATTAACTAACGACGTGATTTTCCAGATAATTCAACAGGTATAGACAAAGTACGAATTCTTTCAAGAATTCTTAGACTCGCAATCGTGTTATTCGGTTTATTCGCAAGACGATATTGTTGCTCTAATTCTTCCATAGAATAATTTGATGTAAAATATGTTTTCATCTGTTTATTCATACGCTCATCTAAGACTGGCAATAAGATTTCATCTCTTGTCCATTGCGTAATACTCTCAGCTCCAATATCATCTAAAACCAAAACATCACTATATCGCAAATGATTCATTACTCTTTGGCGATATTCATTATCTGTCATAAATTGTTTCAATTCTTGAATCAACAATGGTACTTGTACAAAAGACACACTCTTATTATTCTTTGCATAATAATTACAGATTCCCTTCATCAAATATGATTTACCAGTTCCAGGATTTCCATACAAATACACACCTTGATTTAATGGGATACTACTTACACTTTGCGTATACGCAAGTCTATATTCCTTTTCTTTGGCAGCATCCAAAAAAGAAGCATCATTTAAATCAATCAAATAATCATTTAAAGACATGTGTGAAAAGCGAAACCTACTCTGATGAGCCAATTGTTTATCACGATTTTGTTCATATTGACACGAAGCATAGTATTCATTTAAAAAGCCAGAATCATCCATTTTCAATTTTGTAACCTTACCACGAATCTTCTGAACACAATAATCAAGACCTTTACAGTTTCTACAAGCATTCACACTCTTTAGCCACTGCAACAAAACACCACTGTTTTCTTCTACAAAAGATGCATCTAAATGATTTTGTTCTAAAAACATCAGAATTAATTCATTTTCTTTTAAACGAGCAATATTTTGTTGTCTCTCTAACATTTGTTCTTCGGAAAGCTTAATATTTAAGTTCACTACAATTTACCTTCTTTCAACATCTTTTGCAGTTCTAACATTTCTTGTTGAATCTGTGTATCTGATTTTTCTTCTTTTTGCGTATAAAACTTCTCATCTAGCACAACTTTTTCAGTATTTTTATCATTTTTATTTCCAGCAGGACTCTGATTGATGATACTCAAAGCCCTCTTTCTAGAATCTACTCCTAATCGTACCCAACTGGCCGCTACTTTTTCAACATAATTTCTAGAAAATTGCTGATTCGTTTGTTGCAAAGTATATTCAATCAGCGTATTTACTACTTCTATTGGAAATTGGAATTCTTTGCATAAGCGCTCAATCAATATCTGATCTGATTTCACAACTGGAATACCATTTTGTTTATTCTGTAGAAATTTAACTGGCGACATTTGATATGGATCTGAACCAATTTCTATAGCTTTACGATTACGCATAACCATATCTTTTAATTTATCTAAATCAAATACATGTGTTGAAGGATTAATACTTCTTTGTACATATCTACGCATATCTTTAGCATTGATTCCATATATTTTAGCCATTTCAGCTATACGATCTAAATTTTCACTTGTTCGAAAGCGCACAGGAAAAATTCGATCCATACCTTTGAAAAGTGTCGCAAAATCAAAGTCATATTTCTGTTTAATTGTCGGTTTTACTTTTTCATAAGCAATTTCTTTCGATTCATTCCAAGAATCTAAAATCGAAACATCTAAAGGACTTTCTACTTTTGTGTATAAAGAAGAAACCGTTTTATCTATATGAAGCATAGCCTTTATTTTATCAAAACATTTTGCTCCAACACACGCTAAATACAATCTTGAATATGTCTCATGACATAAAAACTTATTAGGAGATAAAGGAGCATATAGAAAGATCAACATATCTTCTTTATGAACATAAGTTTCAATCAAATGATATTGTTCCAAATAATTTCTTGCTTTATCAAATTGAGCAGCATTCATATTCAACAAAAGATATATATCTTCTAAATCAATTGGATTTTGAATCGAACCTAAAAATTCATACAAACAAACAGAACTTTTTCCAATCAAAGGACCATACAATAAGCTTAAAGATTGTCTTTGTTCACTAGATAAATGTTCTATGCATCGTATTTCAATCGCCATTTAAAATCTCCTCTTTTAATGCATCTTCAATCTGTATATGTAACTGCTCTACTGTGCCGTTATTTCGTAATACAATATTGCTTCTCGCTATTTTTTCTTCTGGATTCATTTGTGAAACAAGCCTTGCTAAAGCTTGTTCTCTAGTAAAATTACGATAGGTCTGTAGGCGTGATAACGCTACATCTAAATCTGCTACAACACACCATATTGAATCAAAATATTTTTGTGCAGAAATCTCAAATAAAATTGGCATCTCTACAAAGACGATAGAACTATCTTGTTTGTGAATCCATGTATGCATTTCATCAAAAATTAAAGGATGTAGGATAGCTTCTACTTGTTTTCGATGTTTTTCATTGGAAAACATATACGAAGCTAAACTTTCCTTGATAATTTGTCCATCTGAATCCAATTCAACTATATGTAAATCATTTAATTTCTTATAACCTAAATTTCCTTTTTTTAATAAATCTGCATTGACCTGATCACAATCTAAAACTGGATATTTATTTTTTAAATATCGAGAAATTTCACTCTTTCCTGAACCCATTGATCCAGTAATTCCAATCACTTTCTTTTTTGACAATTTGGACATAGATAAGTCCCCCTTTGTGATACAATTAATTTTTTTATCGTATGATGACACACTTTACATTGTGTCTGATCATGTACTTTTAAATAAAGTTGAAAACGCCCTGTTACTCCTAAGCTTGAAGTATAAGAACGAATGGTTGTCCCACCAAAACGAGTAGCACCCTGCAAAATTCTTTTTGTTTCATAAACGATTTTATCACAATCTTTTTTTGATAACTTACAAGCTCGACTTCTTGGATCTAAGCCTGACGCAAAACATATTTCATCCGCATAAATGTTTCCAACACCAGCCATGATTGACTGATCTAATAAGCATGATTTCAAATTTCGTTTCAATGAATGAATACAATTATAGAAATACATTCCATTTACTTTTTCATCCATATAATCATATCCAACATTTTTAAAACAAGCATATGAATGAATATCTTCTTTTTTAGGATACAAATACATTCTTCCAAACTTTCTTGTATCATGATATGACATGAAAGTTTGATTGTTTAATTTGAGTACGACATGAATATGTTTGTCATTTTGAAGTTTATCATACAAATAAAATTTTCCTTCCATACGCAAATGAACGACTAAATCATAATCATCTAAACCAAAAATCAAATATTTTCCAATACGATCAAATGAGCGAAAGGATTGTCCAATCACATGATTTTTAAAAACATCTATATCCACATTATCTATAATTTTAGGATAATACACAAATACATCCTCAATTAAAACATCTTTAATTTGTGTTTCTAATGTTTTTAATACCGTTTGTACCTCTGGTGCTTCTGGCATTATTTAGCCTCATACCAAGATTTGCCAATACTGATACTTGCCTTTAACGGAACCTTTAATTTCATAGCACTTTCCATAGTTTCCTTGACAAGTTTTTTCATCAAATCCAACTCTTCATCAGGTACCAAGAAAATCAGTTCATCATGTATTTGAAGAAGCATTTTTGATTTGATATTCTCATCTTTTAAAGCCTTATCCATTTTCAACATGGCAATCTTGATCAAATCAGCAGCACTACCTTGGATTGGTGCATTCATGGCAGCACGCTTACCGAATTCACGCGTCATAAAATTCTTATCATTAATTTCTGGAATCTCTCTGCGTCTATGGAATAATGTTTCTACGTAACCATTTTCCTTGCAGAATTCAATCAATTGATTCATATATTCATGAATTTTAGGATAACTTTCAAAATACATTTTCATAAACTCACCCGCTTCTTTACGTGTGATATTTAATTGTGATGATAAACCAAATTCAGTTTGTCCATATACAATTCCAAAGTTTACTGTTTTTGCAATTCTTCTTCTATGTTCATCCACTTCTTCTGGTAAACAATCAAAAATCAAAGTAGCTGTTTTTGTATGAATATCTAAGCCTTCATTAAACGCTTTTATCATATGATCTTCATCAGCCATATGTGCCAACATTCTTAATTCAATTTGTGAATAGTCAGCAGATAATAACTGATATCCTTCTTCAGCCACAAAAGCCTTACGAATTTCTTTTCCTAATTCATCACGAATACTAATATTTTGAAGGTTTGGTTCGCTACTTGAAAGTCTTCCTGTTTGTGTCATAGTTTGATTAAAAGAAGTGTGGATTTTTTGGTCTGGACGAATATGTTTTTTCAAGCCATCAATATATGTGCTAGATACCTTTGATATTTTACGATACTCCAAAATATCTTCAACAATTGGATGTTTTCCACGTAATTTTTCCAACACATCTGCCGATGTAGAACGTTTTTTTCCACCTGAACTTAAATTTAATTCATCGAATAAAACATTCGCCAATTGTTTTGGAGAATTGATATTAAAAATCATGCCTGCATGAGAATAAATTTGTTGAGCTAAAGCCTCCAGTTTTTCATTCAATAAAGCTCCATATTCATCCAAGAAACTTTCTTGAATAGAAATACCTTCTTGTTCCATAGAAAATAATACGTTTGCTAATGGCATTTCAATATCTTTATATAAAGAAATAACATTTTCATCTTTTAAAGACTTACGAATTTCATTTTTCTTTTCGCACAACTGTTGTGTCAAACTTTGATAAATCAGCATTTCTCTATTTAAGCTAAAAGCAGGTTCTTCTTTTGTCTTTTTTGAGACATCATGAAAAGATTCTGGCAAAGAAATATGAAGTGCTTCTAAAACTGCATCACTATCTGTAGCCGTGGAATTTAATAAGAATCCCGCAATATGCAAATCATCACTGAAAGTATTCCATTTAAATCCGTAACGATCTAATAAATGCATCATCTCTTTTGTATCCCATGTACTTATTTTTTTTGTTTCTAACAATGTTTTGAAGTTTGTATCCTCCAAAGCATTTTCTACAGAAGTATAATAAATTGTCTTATCAATTGGAATCATAAATCCATATAATTGTTGATCTAGATATGGCTGTTGCGTACATACAGGCATAATCATTAAATCTTCTACATCTAAAGCATCAAAATGATCCACTTCTTTTAATGGCCATTTTTCATTCTTTGTTTGTTTTGTACGATTCACTAAAGATCGCATTTCATATTTTTCATAGAATCCATTCACATCTTCTTGGATTCCTGCAAAATCACAATCATCTAAACAAAACGGAAGTTTCATCTTTGTATAAATCGTTGCCAATTCCAAAGACATAAACGCATTGTCTTTATCTTTTTCCAATTTTTCCTTTAATTTTCCCTTTACTTCATCAATATGAGCATAAACATTTTCTACTGTTGAATATTGATTCAATAAACGCAAAGCTGTTTTTTCACCAACACCCTGAACACCTGGAATATTATCAGCTGTATCTCCCATCAACCCTTTCATATCAATAACTTGATTTGGCGTAATACCGTATGTGTCTAAAAGATTTTGTTCGTCCATCAATTCCATTTCACTTAAGCCTTTTTTCATTAAAAGAACATGTGTACTTGAATCAATCAATTGTAGTAAATCGCGATCACTTGTAAGAATTGTTGTTTGGATATCTTTACAACATTTAGCCATACTTCCAATGATATCATCAGCTTCATAACCTTCTTGTTCATAGCGTTTGATGCCAGCCGCATCCAAATATTCTCTTACAATTGGAAATTGTACGATCAATTCTTCATCTAATGGTTTACGAGTTCCTTTGTAAGCTGCAAATTGTTTATGTCTAAATGTTGGTTTTCCTGCATCCCAAGCAACTAGAATTTTATCTGGTTCAATAATATCAATTGCCTTATTTAACATCATCACAAAGCCATAGACCGCATTGGTTGGAATACCATTGGATGTTGTCATTCTATGTGTATATAAAGTTGCATAATATGCGCGAAATAGCATGGAATTTCCATCTAATAATAAAAGTTTTTTCATTTGAATACCTCTTTTCTTCTATTTTAACACATATGAAAAGAAGGAAACGAATCCATGACTCATTTCCTTCGAATATTTTGCATGTGTAACTTTTCCATTCGTTTATAACGAATATCTTTTATAGTTGCATATCTATTGAATACAGTAATAATATAAAGCAATACAAATATCCAAACCCCATTAAATACCAATGTAAGAGCTTCTACATAAATAAACCATTTCATAAAGCTCATGGTTATGTATCCTAGAATTATTGCTCCAAAAAAACAAATCAAATCATATAGAAACATCATCAAAAAGACAATTGCAAATTGCACCCAATGATCTTGATCCATCATATCTTTAAATAGACCGATAAGCCATCCAAAAAAGCCAAACAGAAGCATTTTCACTAGCCAGTCAGAAGTAAAGAATAATCCTACACATAGACCACATAAACATGCATATAAAATTCGATTCATAGTTTTTTCATGACTAACGACAAGCATACATCCACAAAAACATAAATGACTCACTATAGATAATGAAGAATACGTAAAATCCACACTAAACAAAGATGCATTTATTTGGTCAAGCAGTGCCAGTATAAGTAAGAAAATAAATGAATAACGTTCTTTATTTATCATTTACTCTCCTCTTTTCCAATTACAAGACAATAGTCAAAACTTTTCATATTCGATACCGGTGAAACATAAACAGTAGAAATAATCGAATCATCATTTAACGAAACATCTTTTACTTCTCCAATTAAAATTCCACTAGGATAGTTTCCGCCTTTACCGCTTGTCGCAACTTTTTGACCTTTTGTCACCGTTGCATCATTGTCAAACAACGAAACACGATACGCCTTCTTATCTGTATCATACGATTGTAGAACTCCTTCTACACTTGATCCATCTTCTAGAGACATTTTTATCGCTATATCATTGTTTAAATGCTGACTGGTTAGTAATTGAACAGTACTTGTTAGTGTCTGCACACTATCAACTAAACCAATAGCACCATCACTTGTAACCACAAGCATATTTTTTTCTACCCCTTGTTTTTTCCCTGCAGAAATAGTTACCGTTTGAAGCCAAGATTCACTTGAACGTTCTAAGACAGATACGCTAATCGTCTTAGCATCTTCTAGTCCACCTTTCATATCGAGTAATGCTTCAAGTTGTTTATTTTTATTTTTTTCATCTTCATATGCGGTTTGATAATTCTTTTGTTCGGCTAACTGTTTGGATAAATATTCATTATCATCATAAGCATGCCAAAGATTTGAAAAATCATTTATAGCATTTCCGATAGAAGATAACGGATATTGAATCAAACCATACTTCAAATAAGTCCAAGCACTATAACCAATATTTGTGATTGAATTTTGTCTTAAACCAAACATTGCACATGCCAATATACATAAAACGACAATAATCGTAAGTAATCTTTTTTGAATTCGAGTAAATTTACGCATAATATCCCCCAAACTAACTTATATTATAGCGATAAACCTTCCTTCTTTCAATCGAGATATTTGTGCTCTTTAAATGAATAATATTGATTTTGTCCTACAATAATATGGTCCACTAAATGAACACCCATAGTTATTGCCACATGAACCATTTTATATGTAACTTCAAAATCGGCTTGGGATGGCGTACAATCTCCTGAAGGATGATTGTGTGCAATTAGTATTGAATTCGCATTTTGTAAAAACGCTTCTTTAAATACTTCGCGAGGATGAACTGTACTCTCATTCAATGTTCCTTTAAACAGGACACGATGAGCAATCAATTTACTTTTTGTATCTAAATATAAAGCGATAAAACATTCTTGTTGCAAAACACCATATTCAAACTCAAACCATTCAATTACATCTTCCGGCTTTAAAATAGAGGCATGATATACTTTTGATTTAATAACGCGCTTACTCAATTCAACACTTGCCAAAAGTTGTAAAGCCTTTACTTCTCGAATTCCTTGAATTTGCATCAATGTATTTACATGCATCTGCATTAATTTTGATAAACCTTCACTTTCTTTCAATACATCGGATGCGATTTCAAATACGGAACGATTTTTATTTCCACTTTGTAGAATCAAAGCAACGAGCTCTAAATCGCTCAATGATTCTAAACCATAGCGCAACGCTTTTTCTCGTGGACGTTGCTCCACTTCCATCTCTTTTACCTTCATATACTCTTATACGAAAAAAATTACACTTTTTTCAATTTATTTAATTATTTTACTTGCAAAGTTCTCAATCACATGGTATATTATTTAAGCGTCAAGCAGACATGGCGGTTGTGGTGAAGTTGGTTAACACAGCGGATTGTGGCTCCGTCACGCGCGCGTTCGAATCGCGTCAGCCGCCCCACTAAGAATTTTAAGCTTCGAGAAATCGAAGCTTTTTTCTTTACATTTGATTTTTTTATTTGTATATTAAATTTATGAAGAAATTATTACTTATACTTTTAAGTCTTACTTTATACGCCTGTCAAGCTCAAGTAAAGCCCACAAGCTCAACTTCAAAAAAAGCTTGTGATGTAACAAGTGAAGAAGAAACATGCAATTCAAAAGATGACTCAAATACTAAATTTAATGAAATTAGTTTTGATGAAGCCATTCAATATTTCACAAAAGAAAAATCAGGCGTATTGTATTTTGGATATTCGAGTTGTCCTTGGTGTAAAGAGGCTAAACCTGTTCTAAAGAAAGTAGCCCAAAAAAATGGTATTGATATTCAATATGTAAAGGTTAGAGATGACAAAAAGAATCGTCTTTATACAGATGATCAAAAAACAATTATTGAGCCATATATGCAAGATTATATGTCAAATAATGATGAAGGTATTTTAACTTTATATGTTCCATTAGTTCTTGTCATAAAGAATGGAAAAGTGATTGATGGCCATGAAGGAACATTGGATAGTCATGATGCGACCGAAAGAAAAATGACAAACGATGAAAAAGAGCAACTAACAAAAATCTATACAAAATTAATGAGTGAAGCAAACTAGCTTCACTCTTTTTATTTTCTTCGTACTTTAATTTGATCATCGAAGCTCAATTGTCCAATCAATAAACTAGACTTTGGATCATGCATCTTATAATTTGACATAATTTGTTTTGAATCAAAATTTGCATAACAATACTTACAACCATGTAAACATGAATTATATGCACCAATATCCACCATATTCACACAATGACAATCTCTTGCCTTCCATTCTTTATAGAATTTTCCTGTTCTTTCAAAAGCATATTTAATGCTGACGCAGCAATCGTTTTTATCACCAATATGATATTTATTTTCCATACAACTAACTACTTTTATGTCATTCTTTTCAAAAGCTTCTTTTAATGTAAGATATTCCTCATTGGATGGTTCATGATAATCCAAATGGTTATTTCTTACGTTTTTATAATCATCTACAAAAGAGACAATCATTTTAGAAACATATCCATTAAGCATCATGCATAATTTATTAAATGCACGAATATGATAATCAACATTATATTTCGAATTTAAAAGAATCGGATCATATCTAACACACACATTTTCTTTTCCTAAATAATCTGATAATTCTCTTACACATTCAATAATTTTTCGTTTATCTGGTACATGAGATTCAATATCATCAAAGTATCCAGTGATAGTAACTTGTAGCTGGATGGGTACAGAAAATAGATGTATTGTATCTATCAATGGCAAAGGATTCTTTGTACAAAATACAATCATATCAATATCTGATACAAAAATACGACTAACCAATTTAGGATTAAAAGGATTTCTTACATCAAAATAGCCTTCATTCCATCGTTTCACAAACCAATCCATATAATAAGCTACAACATCTGTTCTTCCACTTACATTTATAATCATAAGTTTATTAAACAAAGAAATTAATTAATAGTCAACACAAAGAAAAAAGTCATTCTAAGATGACTTAAATTTCTAAATGGCGGTCCAGATGGGACTCGAACCCACGATCTCCTCCGTGACAGGGAGGCATGTTAACCACTACACCACTGGACCAATCAACTTTCTAAAAATAAGATGGCGGAGAAGGAGAGATTTGAACTCTCGCGCCAGTTTCCCGACCTATACCCTTAGCAGGGGCACCTCTTCAGCCACTTGAGTACTTCTCCAAGAATATTTCCAGATACTTATTTTTTAGAACAACCTACGTTATCCGTAACGCCCGTTTATAATAACATGGATAAAAATTTATTGCAAGCAAATTTTTTAAAAAAATACAAAAAAATTTAGAGGTCAAAAATTGACCTCTAAACTCTTACTTTCCAAACAATGTTTTATTGTCTACTTCCGCTTTAAATTTAGCTAAAGCTTCATCTAATGACAATGTAACACTATCTTTTTTACCACTCTGACGAATTGTAATTGTGTTGTTTTCTTGTTCTCCATCACCAACTACAATTTGGTAAGTAACCTTTTTTAGCTGTGCCTCACGAACACGGTAACCTAATTTTTCGTTACGAGAATCTACTGTAGCACGCATTCCTAAAGCTGTTAATGCATCACATACTTTATTTGCATATTCAACATGTTTTTCGTGGTGTACTGGAATCACAACAAATTGACGTGGCGCTAACCATAATGGGAAGTGTCCACCAAAGTGTTCGATCAAGATACCAATGAAACGTTCAACTGATCCATAAACTACACGGTGTAACATAATTGGAGTTTTCTTTGTTCCATCTGCATCTACATATTTACATTCGAATCTTTCTGGCAAATTCATATCTAGCTGTACAGTACCACATTGCCATACACGTCCTAAGCTATCTTTAATATGGATATCCAATTTAGGTCCATAGAATGCACCATCTCCAGGATTCACTTTATATTCTTTACCTGCATGAACACAAGCTTGTGCCAATGCTTTTTCTGAAGCATCCCAAATTTCTTCTGAACCAATATATCCACTTTCTGGACGAGTTGATAATTCAATTTCATATGGTAAACCAAATACTGAATAGATACGATCTACCAATTGTAATACTTTCTTAACCTCTTCTTCCAATTGATCAGGAGTTACAAACAAGTGAGCATCATCTTGTGTAAATGTACGTACACGGAACAACCCATTCAATGCACCACTTGCTTCGTGACGGTGTACTTGTCCTAGTTCTCCTAAACGCAATGGTAAGTCTTTATATGAGTGTAAAGTTGAGTTATATACTAATAAAGCTCCTGGACAATTCATTGGTTTGATTGCAAATTCACGATCATCTACCATTGAAGTGTACATGTTATCTTTATAATGATCCCAGTGTCCACTCAATTCCCATAATTCTTTTGACATCATAATAGGAGTTTTAATAAATTGGTATCCTTCTTTTGCGTGTTCTTGATACCAGTATTGTTCCAAAATATTACGTAAAATCATTCCATCTGGCAAGAAGATTGGCATACCAGGCGCATATTCACTAATTGTAAACAATCCCATTTCTTTTCCTAACTTCTTGTGATCACGTTTTTTAGCTTCTTCTAAAGCTTCTAGATGTGCTTCCAACTCTTCTTTTGTGTCAAAGCAGATACCATAAACACGTTGAAGCATTTTATTGTTAGCGTCACCTTTCCAGTAAGCACCAGAATGTTTCAATAATTTAAAGTTTTTGCACATCTTAACAGTTTCAACGTGAGGTCCACGACATAAGTCCACAAATTCACCTTGACGATAGATTGTGATATTTCCATCTTCTAATCCATTGATCAAATCGACTTTATAAGGATCATCCTTGAACATTTCTAAAGCATCTTCTTTAGAGATTTCTTCACGAACAATTCTCTTTCCGTCTTTGGCAATTTTCTTCATTTCTTTTTCGATTTTTGCCAAATCCTCTTCTTTTAATTTTACATCTCCTAAATCCATATCATAGTAGAAACCTTCAGAAATAACAGGTCCTACCCAGAATTTAGCATTTGGATATAAACGCTTAACAGCTTGAGCCATCATATGAGCACATGAGTGGTTCAACATAGATAAATGTTCATCTTCTAATACATTAACTAATTCCATTTTACTTTCCTCCATTTTTCCATATAAAAAGCGACAGCCATCAAAGGACGTCTGTCGCACGCGGTACCACCTTTGTTTATACAATTACTGTATACACCTCAAACCTTTTAACGCAAGAATTACGGCACACTTTTTCAAGGGCAATTCAAAGGGAGTAAATACATACCTTCGCAAAGTGCTTTCACCAACCACACTCTCTCTACATTTGAATAGAATGCATTCGTATCCTTATCACTATTGTTGCCTAGATTATAGACCGAAATACGAGGTGTGTCAAAAGAAAAACTCAAGAATTTTTAATGGCAATGTCCACCACAAGAATGGTTTTCACCAGATTCATGTTTTGTACAAGTCACATCAGTTGTAAATTCAAGCTTTCCACTTAAATATTTCTTAACAGCCTCATCCGCATTTCCGGTTACACCACCAAACGAATGGATCCCAAAACCAGCCAATGCAGTTTTAGCCCCTTGTCCAATGCCACCACAAAGTACAATGTTTACATTTTGTTCTTTCAATGCATTTGAAACACCAACATGCCCATGCCCTTCGACTGTAATTATTTCACTCTTAATAATTTCATTATGATCTGTTTCATAGATTTTAAATTCTGAGCTATGACCAAAATGTTGGAACACTTCTCCATCTTTATAACTGACTGCAATTCTCATATGTAAATTTACCTTCTTTCATATTCATTATATATTGTTTGCAAAAATATTTGAAGATAAGAAAAAACGCCCATATTAGGCGTTAATTGTCTTTGGTGGAGATGAGGAGAATCGAACTCCTGTCTAAGCAAAGTCCCACGAGACAGCGTTTACAGCTTTTTCCATCTAGTTATCCAAAAGTTTCGGATGGAAACAAAAATTCTTTTGGGTTAGCTATAGTTGATTCAAAATAAGTAGCTAGCCAATACTTATTTCTATCTTCTTTTCTTTAACACTCAGTCTGAAATAAGAAAGCGAAATTTCAGAAAGGGGCTGCGAAGCCAAACGTAGGCAATAAAATTAAGCAGCGAAAGCCATGCTTTGGTTCATACCAAATACATTAGCAAGTTTATTTTTAGCAATTAATTTAAGTTGGTTATTACACGTATCCTTCGTGGCTGTGGCTGAATCCAAACATTTACTCATCGAATGCCTGAACATCCCCAAGGAACATCAGTATAGTCTATTAATACTGATTTTTCAAGGCCTTTTGAATCTCTCTTTGCGCATCTTTTGCCTTTTGAGATTCGCGCTTATCATGAAGATTTTTACCTTTCGCCAAAGCTATTTCAAGCTTAGCCAATCCTTTATATAAATAAATTCTTACTGGTACAACCGTATATCCTTTAACACGAGCCGATTGTTCTAATTTTTGAATCTCTTGCTTATGCATCAAAAGCTTGCGATCACGCGTTTCATCATGATTAAATCGGTTTCCAAATTCATAAGGAGAAATATGCATGCCTTTAATGAAGGCTTCCCCTTTTTGAAAACTGATATAACTATCCTTTAATTGTACCTTTCCTCTTCGAATACTTTTAATTTCTGTCCCCAGAAGTACTAATCCAGCTTCAAATCGATCATACAATTCATATTCATGTCTTGCCTTACGATTCTCAGCTATTGTTTTTTGATTTTGACTCACTCTAATACCACCTCAATTCCATCTGGATTCTGCATAACCGATTGTACAAACTGCTGTACCCATTCTTTTGATAAATCATATTCTGATGACAATCTATGCGTTGATGCGATTGAATCATTATAATCATCAATCATATAAGTTTTCCAGTCATTAAATCCAGTATCAAACCACGTAATCAATGGAATAAACTTTGTATCTGTAAAAGATGTGGTCTTTGTATCTGGATCATAGTTTAAAGTAAAACTAGCCATACCTCCAACCATCGTTATATCCATATCTTGTGCACTCGTATAGTTTCCCAAAGAATAATATACTAGTGTATTTTGATTTTTTCCTTTAATAATTTTTGCCGGTTCTATCACATGCGGATGTGAACCAATTACTACTTCAACTCCAAGTTCATTTAAATAATTTGCTAAATCTTCTTGCTCTTGAGTAGGTTCTGTTTGATACTCATTTCCCCAATGCATAGAAACCATCTGAACATCACTTACTTTATTTAATGCTTCCATATCCTGTTTTATTTGATCTTTATCAATCAAATCTACAAGCCATGGTTTATCTTCAGGCAAACTAAAGCCATTCAATCCATATGTATAACCTAAAAAACCAACTTTGATTCCATTGATTTCCTTCACTAAAGTACGGTTTTTATCTTCTTGTGAAATATGTGAACCCGTAGTAATCACATTTGGATATTCATTATGAATCAAATCAATCTGTGCTAATAAACCATCGGCGCCTCTATCTAAAGAATGATTTGAACTTAAGCTCCACCAATCAAATCCTGCTTTATTTACTGAAGACAGAATTTCTGTAGGTCCATTAAAAGTTGGATATCCACTCAATCCATACGATTCTCCAATACATAGTGTTTCAAAGTTAATGTATGCCAAATCCGCATTTTGTGTATATTTATTTGTCATTTCATAATAAGAATCAAAATCATAGTATCCATTTCTGTAGCTTTGATACCAATACATTGCTTCATGATATAAATTATCTCCTACGCCTACAAATGTAAATGATTTTTTATCTTCTTGTTTTTTTGTAGAAACATTCTTTACAACCTTTGTCGCTTCTTTCGAATTTGGCGCGGGGTGCGTTAAAATAAAGCCTATTAAACTGAAATTGAATATACATAATATGATGATCCATGTCCATTTCTTTTTCATAATCTAATTTTATCAAAAAAAGCTTGTATTTTCCAAAAAAATTAGGTAATATTATAAAGCATTTGGGGTGTTAGCTCAGCTGGGAGAGCACCTGCCTTGCACGCAGGGGGTCATCGGTTCGATCCCGATACGCTCCACCAAATAAAAAAATACGCTGTAAGCACATTGCTTACAGCTTTTTTGTTTTATTCAATTTCTTCAAAAATACCCGATTTTTGATAAAGAACCCATTTACCAATATTTACACAATGATCACAAATTCTCTCTAAATATTTACCAACTAGTAATACATCCACTAAAGTTCCTGTATCATGTTCTTTTTTAGCTAGTAAATCAACATAGACCCCTTTAGCCTTTTCATATTGTGCATCCGCTTGATCATCCATTTTAATCACTTGATCAGCCGCTTTTTCATCCTTTTGAATAAAGGCTTCAATCGCAAATGTCACCATTTCTTTGGCAATCGTGAATTGTTGTTTAATACAGTCATCCACAACTAAATCTTCCATATTCAATGCACAAATAAGTTCGGAAACTTCTTTTTCCTGATCCATAATACGTGTTAAATCACGAATCGTATTTGTAGCTACCGTAATTCGACGTAAGTCTTTAGCAACAGGATGTTGAAGAAGAAGAATCTTCATACAAATTTGTTCTGCTTCTCTTCCTTGTTCACTCACTTCTTCATGCATTTGCGAAACATCTTGAACTAAAGTTTTGTTTCCATCTAAAATAGCGTGTTTACAAAACCATAATCCTTTTAAACAGTCTTGAGACATTTGTGTCATAGTCAATTCTAACTGTCTTGTTTGTTTTAAAAACTTTGTAGGTAAAACCATTATCCAAACCTCCCTGTAATATAGTCTTCCGTTTTCTTTTCTTTTGGTGTAGAGAACAATGTTTCCGTATCACTATACTCAATTAGATCCCCCAATAAGAAGAAGGCTGTTTTATCACTAATACGCATAGCTTGCTGCATATTATGTGTAACGATAACGATTGTATAATCTTTCTTTAATTCTAGAGTCAATTCTTCAATTTTACTTGTTGAAATAGGGTCTAGAGCACTTGTAGGTTCATCCATCAATAAAACTTCTGGTTGCATAGCTAAAGCTCTTGCGATGCATAAACGTTGCTGCTGTCCACCTGACATTCCTAATGCAGATTTATGTAAACGATCTTTTACTTCATCCCAAATGGCAGCTTGTCTTAAGCTTCTTTCTACAATTTCATCCAGTTCGCTTTTCTTTTTGATTCCAAAAATTCTTGGACCATACGCAATATTATCATAAATACTTTTTGGAAATGGATTTGGCTGTTGAAATACCATTCCAACTCTACGTCTTAATTCGATTGCATCCATATTCTTGTAAATATCCGTACCATCTAGACAAATATCTCCTGTAATCTTTGCACTTTCAACCAAGTCATTCATACGATTCAACGTTTTTAAAAATGTCGATTTACCACATCCAGAAGGACCAATAAATGCTGTTATTTCTTTTTCTTTAATATCTAAATTTATATTTTTTAAGGCATGAAAATCACCATAATATAAATTTAGATCATTGACTGTAAATTTATTATTCATACTTAACCTTTCTATTTCTCTAATCCAGCTTGCTTTTTAGAGATATGTCTTGACCAGACATTCGCACCAATACTAAATGCTAATACTAAAATCATTAATACAGCACTTGATAGATTTGCAAGTGCTCTATCTTGTCCGTTTGTTTGTAAGTTCCAAATTTGAATAGATAGTGTTTCAGCTGGTCTAAGTACATTAATTGGTGATGTTGGAGAAGTAAAGCTAAAGTTATTCCAACGTAAATCGCTTCCTGAACCAGTTGTATAAAGTAATACGGCAGCTTCACCAAAGCCACGACCAGCCGCTAAAATAACACCGGTCATAATACGTGATAGACATGCAGGCAATAGTACATGAAATATCGTTTGCCACTTTGTAGCTCCAAGTCCCATACTTCCTTGATAATAGCCTTCTGGTAAACCTTTTATTGCATCTTCTGTGGTGGTTGTGATCAAAGGTAAACTTAGAATGGAAATAGACAAGGCTCCTGCTAATAAACTTTTTGATAACCCAATAACAACTAAGAAAATCAAATATCCAAACAAGCCCACTACAATGCTTGGTAAAGAAGACAATGTTTCAATACAAGTTCTTAAAAAGCGTGTCACAAGACCTGGTTTGGCATACATAGCCAAATAAATACCGGCTAATACTCCAATCGGAACGGATACAAGTAATGAAATAAATACTAAGTAAATAGTGTTAAAGACTTGGTTTCCAATACTTCCAGATCTTGTGAAACCAAACATTTCTGGTTTTGCACCCAATAATCCCCCAATAATAACTTTTCCGGCAAAACCTACTAGAAGTAGGAAGAAGAATAAGGCAATACCATAGAAAATGATTGTCATAAACTGATCAACCATTTTTGCTCTTTTGATTCTAGAATCCATCTTTATTCTCCTTTCACTTTTGAAAACTTATGAATAATAGTAATAAACAATAACGAAATCAAGAACAACAACAAGGCCATTGTCCATAAAGCTGCCTTCATCTCTCCACCTTCCATCGCATTTCCCATTTGTGCTGCAATTTCAGTTGTTAGTGTTTTTGAAGTGGAAAAAATACTAGTTGGTAAAGCTGTTGTTTGACCTATAACCATCGCAACGGCTAAAGCCTCACCAAACGCTCTTGCAAGTCCTAATACAATACCTGAAATCACACCTGGTAATGCTGCAGGAATAACAACGCGATAAATGGTTTGCCAACGTGTTGAGCCAAGTCCATAAGCAGCCATTCGTGTTTCTTTTGAAACAGCTCGAATCGCATCACTAGCTACACTTGTAATTGATGGGAAAATCATAATAGATAAAACTAAACTTGCTGCAAGTATGGAGTGTCCTACCTGCAAATCAAATACTTTCTTTAAAAACGGAATCAAAACCGTTAATCCGATCCATCCATGAACAACACTAGGAATTCCGGCAAAGATTTCAACCATAGGACGATAGAATTTTTCACCAAACTTAGGTGAAATTTCTGTCATAAAAATAGATGATCCTAACGCAAATGGTGTGGCAATCAACAAAGCTAAACCACAAACACATAATGATCCAACAACAAAGATCAAGGCTCCTACATGTCCTTTTGAACTGGCATTATCCATAGGTGCAAAGTTAGCACTGCCAAGAAATTCTCCTAAAGTGTGATGAAATTTAAAAAATGTATCCGAACCTTTGTAAACCAGAAAGGCTCCAATCAATAAAGTTACGAATATTACGAACAGTCCACCAATTGTTACAAGAATCTGCCAGAAATATTCTTTACAAAACATGCTTTTACGACTCATCAAATTCCTCCAAACTAAATGAATAACGGACATATATTTCAATGTCCGTTAAAGAACTAGTAATTAGTGATCTGTTTTTTCCATTTTACTAGAAACACCATAACCTAATGATTCCATTTTCTTACCGAATTTTTCACCCATGATATAATCTAAGAATGTTTTTGTTGCTTCGTCTGGTTCTCCATTTGTATACATGTGTTCAAATGTCCAAACTTTGTAGTCACCACTATACGTATTTTCTAATGTTGGTTTGACACCATCAATTGCGATGGTATCTACATCGTCATTGTCTACCAAGTAAGATAATGCTACATACCCAATGGCACCCTTTGTATCAGTTACATTTTGTAACAATACACCAGAATCATCTGTTTCCATTGAGGCGTTGCTAGCTTCTTCATTTCCATCTAACGCATATTTTTGGAATGTGGCTCTTGTTCCTGATGAAGTTGGACGAGTTACTAAGACGATATCTTCATCTGGTCCACCAACATCTTTCCAGTTTGTTGTTTTTCCTGTGAAGATGTCAATTAATTGTTGTTTTGTTAAATCTTTAACACCAACATCTTTATTTACGATTGGAGCCATTGTTACAACACAGACTTGGTGATCCACTAAATCTTTAGCTTGATCCTTGTCTAATTTTTCTTCGGCTGCAACATCCGAATTTCCTAATGTAACTGTTTTATCAGCTACCTGTTTTAAGCCTTCTCCTGAACCACCAGCATCGACTGTAATTGATACATCTGGGTTTTCGTTTGAGAATTGTTCAGCTGCAACATCAACCAATGGTTTCAATGCACTTGAACCTGCGGCTGTAATTGTTCCGCTTAAACTTTTCCCTTTTGACTCGCTGTCATCTGATGCAATAGTACCTGAACTACATCCTACCATAGCTGCAGATAATCCTACGACGATTGCACCCTTTAAAAACTTATTCATATTTTCCTTGTCCTCTTTTCTTTCGACACACATATCATAATGCATGTTTGTTAAACAAAAAGAATGGTTCTGTTAAGCTTTTGTTAAATGATTTGTTTTAATTTTGAATACACTTGAATTTATTTTATGAACAAATCTCTTGAAATTAAATGTAAACAAATGTATAATCATGAAACGTAAAGAAAGGAAAGGTGGAAATGTTTTCACCGAGGTAACAATATGACACGTGTATATAACTTTAGTGCCGGTCCCGCATGCTTACCAGAATGGGTATTAAAAAAAGCTGCAAGCGAAATGTTAAACGCTCATAATAGTGGAATGAGCGTCATGGAGATGTCCCACCGTTCCAATGAATTCCAGGATATTATAGATACTTGTAAAGCAAGACTAAAAAGATTAATGAACATCCCTGATGAATATGAAATTTTATTCTTACAAGGAGGTGCTTCTTTACAATTCACTATGATTCCTTTGAATTTAGAAAGACATAGCGTAGATTTAATCAATACGGGCCAATGGACAAAGAAAGCTTTAAAAGAACATGAAAAATTAGGAAAGGTAAATGTAGTTGCGTCTAGTGCAGAGGATAACTTTACATATATTCCTAAAATCAAACAAGAAGATTTAAGTGAAGATTCTGATTATGTATATATTTGTGAAAATAATACAATCTATGGAACAAAATATAAAGAGCTTCCACCTCATGCAGGTAAACTTTTAGTTGCTGATTTGTCTAGTTGTATTTTAAGTGAAAGATGCGATGTTTCTAAATACGATTTAATTTTTGCTGGTGCTCAAAAGAATATGGGGCCTGCTGGATTAACCGTGGTTATTATTAAAAAAGACTTGATTGGCTTAGCTGATGAAAAAACACCAAGTATGTTAAACTACAAAACATATGCGGACAATGATTCTATGTTTAACACACCACCTACTTATGCAATCTATATTTGTGGTTTAGTACTTGAATGGCTAGAAACTCAAATTGGTGGATTGGAAAACATGGAAAAAATCAATCGTCAAAAAGCTAAATTATTGTATGACTATATTGATGCTTCAAAATTGTATTCAAATCCTGTAGCCAAGGAAGATCGTTCTTATACAAATATTCCTTTTGTGACGGGTGACAAGGATTTAGATGCTAAATTTGTTAAAGAAGCTAAAGAAGCAGGAATTGTGAATATTAAAGGTCACAGAACAGTTGGTGGTATGCGTGCAAGTATTTATAATGCCATGCCACTTGAAGGTGTAGAAGCCCTAATTGCATTTATGAGAAAATTTGAAGAGGAGAATTATAATGCCTAAAATAAAACTCTATAACAATATCGCACAAATTGGTTTAGATCAATTTACGCCAGATTACGAAGTAAACGAAAATATTAAAGATGAAGATGCCATTCTTGTTCGTAGTGCCAATCTTCATGAGATTGAATATAATCAAAATCTTAAAGCTATTGCTCGTGCTGGTGCTGGCGTCAACAACATTGATATTGATACTTGTACAAAAAAAGGAATTGCCGTATTTAATACACCAGGTGCAAATAGTAATGCCGTAAAAGAACTTGTGTTTGCGGGTATGTTACTAGCAAGTCGCGATATTTATCATGGTATTGAATGGATCCAAACACAAAAAGAAAATGAGAACATCGCAAAGGATGTGGAAAAACAAAAGAAAAAATATGCTGGGCATGAATTAACTGGCAAATCATTAGGTGTTATTGGTTGTGGTGCTATTGGTATTCAAGTTGCCAATCTTGCATTACGATTTGGAATGAAAGTATATGGATATGATCCTTATATGTCTGTTGATGCTGCATGGAATTTATCTCGTTATGTAAATCATGTCACAAATATTGATGATTTATATCGTCAATGTGATTTCATTACGATTCACGTTCCTTTAAATGATGGAACTAAAAACTTTATCAATAAAGATAGTTTTGACAAGATGAAAGATGGTGTGAAGTTATTAAACTTTGCGCGTGGCGGCCTTGTGGATGAAGATGCCCTATTAGAAGCATTAGATAATAATAAAGTTGCATCTTATGTAACTGATTTTCCTAGCCAAAAAGTACTTCAAAATGATAAAGTCATTGCGATTCCTCACTTAGGTGCTTCAACCGAGGAAAGTGAAGAAAATTGTGCAGTAAAAGCTGCTCAGGAATTGATGGATTATTTGACTTATGGTAACATTTCAAATTCTGTCAATCTACCAAATGCAAAGATGGATATGAATTCTCCTTTTAGAATCACTTGTATTCATGACAATAAGCCAAAAATGATTTCTCAAATCACAGATATTTTAAAGGATGCCAATATCGAAAACTTGATGAATAAATCTAAAAAAGATATTGCGTATACAATTATTGATTTAGACTCAGAAGTAGATATTTCTCCAATCGAGAAAATCAATGGTATAATTCGAGTATCTACATATAAGAAATAGGATGATATTATGATTGATGCACACATTCATTTAGAGAATGGTGATTTAAGCATTGAATATGTTCATAAGTTTATTGATGCTGCCAAAGAAAAAGGAATTACTCATCTTCAGATTTTAGATCACACACATAGATTCTTTGAATTTAAAGACTGTTATAAAAGAGTTTGTGAAGTATCTAAATTACAAGAAGAGTGGTTTTTAAAGAAACAAAAAAACTCCATAGATGATTATTTAAAATTAATTGCAGCCTTAAAAAATGAAACTTTTGACATTGATGTGCGTTTTGGTCTTGAAGTATGTTATACGCCTGAAACAGAAAGTTTATTATCCTCAATCCTTGAACATTATCAATTTGACTTTCTAATAGGTAGTGTACATTCTGTAAATGGCTATTTATATGATATGGATGCTTTTTCTAAAGAATTGCTTTGGGACAAAAATGATCCTTCTACTATTTATAAATCCTATTATGACTCTATTGAAAAATTAATCCAATCCAATCTCTTTGATCAAGTTGGTCATCCAGATGTGATTAAAATGTATTCTATTGATCCAGGCTACGATTTACATCCTACCTACCATCATATCGCTCGTCTGGCAAATGAATACAACATTAAAATGGAAGACAACACTAAAGCTCATTATTCATATCATCATCCTGATATTGGCTTAAATGCTGATTTCAGAAACATCCTAAAATCAAATAATGTACAAATTGTAACTGCAAGCGATGCTCATTATCCTAGTGATGTGGGACGATGCTTCGAATTATTAGATCCTAGATAAAGCCTAGGATCCTTTTTTCGCAAAGAAAAAGACAGAACTTAATCTGACTACTTTTCTTTATTGACTAAAAATACACTTAAGCTTACAAGTATCAGGGCAATTAGACTTGATAACTGGAAAGCTTGATTGGATTCATGTAGAACCACACTTGATAGAATAACACCAATGATTGGTGTTACACACATATAGACACCAATCTTACTGACAGGATTTACAGATAATAAAAGTCCCCAAATCGTATAGGCAATGGCAGATACAAGGGCTAAATGAATCAACACAAGAAGGCCTAGATTGAATCCAAATGTAATGTGTCCTCCCATCAAAAAGCCAGTGATAATTAGTAAAACGCCACCTAAAAAGAACTGGTATCCACTTAATAATACGGCATTTTGATTTTGTGTAAACTTCTTAATAAAAGCCGCTGATATGGCTCCGCATAATTGTGACATCAACACAAAGCCTTCACCTACAAATGAAAAACTAGCACTAGCTCCACTGATATTCATAAACAGAATACCTAAAAATCCGATAAAACATCCTAATGTCTTTCTTAATGTTAGTTTTTCATAATGAAAGATCAAGCTAGCCACCAATAAAGATATAAAGGCACTGGTTCCAGTAATAATCGAACCATTCACGCCTGATGTATGTGAAAGTCCTATATAGTAGAAAAAGTATTGTCCAGCCGTTTGAAATAGAGCTAATGTACATATACCTTGAATATTTTCTTTTTTAGCGACTAATACTTTTTTCTGTAAAAAAGAACCAAATAGTATGACTAAAAGTCCAGCTAACGCAAAGCGAATACCCGCAAACATTAATGTGCTTGGTACTCCTTCAATATCAAATAATTGATACCCCCATTTAATAAAGGGAGCTGCACTTCCCCATAGTGTACAACATAGCACGGCTAATAAAAACACATGGGATGGTTTTTTAAAAAATCCCCTATTCTCCATATCCTATTAAAACTTATCCTTCCCTTTTTTCTTCTAATTCCATCCACCGATTTGTCAAAGTTTCTAATTCTTCTTCTTTTTGCGTTCTTAAATCACTTAATTCTTTTAATTTCGCAAAATCACTTTGACATTCATTCATCTGATGGTCTAAATCTTCAATTTCAGTTTCCAACAATTCCATTTTCTCTGGCAATTGTTCTAATTCTTTTTTCTCCATATAAGATAATAAAGAACGTTTCTTCTTTTCGACTGGTTTTTGTACAACCACCTTTTTATTTTCATCTCTTGATTTCACTAAATAATCACTATATCCACCACTATATTGCTTAAATGTACCATCTTCTTGATGAACAAACACTTTATCTACAACGCGATCCAAGAAATAGCGGTCGTGACTTACAGTAATAATGGCTCCTTGGAAATTATCTAGGTAGTCTTCTAATACGTCCAATGTTAAGATATCTAAATCATTGGTTGGCTCATCCAATAATAAGATATTTGGTTCCTGCATCAAAACTCTTAATAGATATAATCTTCTTCTTTCTCCACCAGAAAGTCTTGATAGTGTAGTATAGTGCATATTTCTTGGAAACAAAAATCTTTCAAGCATTTGTGCTGCACTAAGTGTCATTCGATCGTATTCGATAACTTTTGAAACTTCTTCAATATAATCAATAACGCGCATATTTAAATCTACGCCTTGATCGGCTTGTCTGAAATATCCAATTTTAACTGTAGTCCCATATTCGATGGTTCCATAGGTTGGTTGTTTTAAGCCTGCAATGACATCAAGTAATGTGGATTTACCACATCCATTTTCACCAATAATACCAATACGGTCTTGGCGTAATACAACATAGTTAAAATCATGAAACAATTCTTTTTTAGGATATGTAAACCCTAAATTTGAACATTCAATTGTTTTATTCCCTAAGCGCTGCATAGCGGCATTGATTTTTAACGCTTCTTCTTGTTGTTTAAAACGTTTCTGACGCAATTCTTCAAATCTTTGAAGTCGACTATTCGATTTAGTTCCACGCGCTTGCACGCCCGCTCTAACCCACTCTAATTCCTTTTTATATAAGTTCTTGTGTTTATGTGCAGCTAGTTTTTCTTGTTCTATACGCGTTTCTTTATTTTCTAGATATACTTCATAGTTCCCATTATGAATATATAAATCACCTTGGTCTAATTCGATCATTTTTGTGCAAACACGATCTAAAAAATAACGGTCGTGTGTCACCATAAAAATTGCACTTTTAGAACGAATTAAATAGTTTTCTAGCCATTCAACCATATCGTTGTCCAAATGATTGGTTGGTTCATCTAAAAGTAACAAATCGCAACTTGTACATAATGCCAAGGCTAGTGCAACTCTTTTTCTTTGGCCTCCAGACATAGTTGACATTGAACTTTGAAAATTGGTAATACCTAGTTTCGTTAGTATGGATTTTAATTCAAATTCTGCCACAGGATGTTCATTTTTTGAATTCACAAGTTGAATTTCATCCCATACACAATCTGTTTTGAATTCTGGATTTTGTGGCAAATAATGAATCTTGATTCCATTCTTCTTAATAACGGTTCCTGAATCATAGGTTTCGATTCCTGCAAGTATCTTTAATAAAGTACTTTTACCTGTTCCATTCACACCAATCAGTGCTATTTTATCTGTATCTTCTATTGTAAAAGATGCATCTTTTAAAATGCATTTGTCATTTATATTCTTTTTTAAACTTTCTGTTGAAATTAACATAACATCACCTTGTGTATTATTATATAATAATTTTTGAGGTGACACGTATGAAACTAATAAAAAACATTCAAATTTATGCTCCTGAAAATCTAGGTGTGAAAGATGTATTGATTTCCGATTCTAAAATTGAAAGAATTGATGAGCAAATCGAACTAACTTACCCAATTGAAACCATTGATGGTACAGGCTGTGTTTTAACACCAGGTTTGATTGATCGTCATGTTCATATTACTGGTGGTGGTGGTGAAGCTGGATTTATTTCTAGAGCCAGACCCATTGATGTGCAAGAAATATTGGATGCAGGTATCACAACCGTCGTTGGATTATTAGGAACGGATGGTTACACAAGAAGCACAAAAGAATTATTTGCGAAAGCTAAAGAACTAACACAAAAAGGTGTACATACGTATATCTTAACGGGCAGCTATGCCTATCCTAGTAATACACTGACAAGTTCAATGGAAGACGATATTGTGTTTATTGATAGTATTCTAGGGGTTAAGCTTGCGTTAAGTGATCATAGATCGAGTCATATTACAGAAGATGAATTAATTCATTTGGCTTCTAGAATTCGTACAGCGAGTCTTATAGCTGGAAAACAAGCAAATTTAACAATTCATATGGGTGATGAAAAACAAGCCTTAGAACTTGTCTTTAAGGCCATAGAAAAAGCCGATATTCCTATTTCATTATTCCAGCCTACACATTGTTCAAGAAATCCTCATTTATTTGAACAAGCTAAAAGATTTACGGAAATGGGTGGAACTATTGATCTTACTTGTGATGGCAATGGTAAAACATTAAACTACATTCAACAAATCGAAAATACTGAAAAAGTAACCATTTCTAGTGATGCTCAAGGATCTTGGTCCACATATAATGAAGATGGTTCTGTCAAAGAGATAGGTATTACTCCAATATCGAATTTAAAAAACGAATTCATTTACCTAAAGAATAAACTCGGATACGAAAAAGCTTTACCATTCTTCACAAGAAATGTTGCGAATGTATTAGGATTAAAATATACTGGACAAATTAAAGAAGGATTTGATTGTGATCTTGTCATTTGGAAAGAGAATCAAATTCAAAAAGTTATCGTAAAAAAATAGACACTGATTAAAAAATCAGTGCCTTTTATTATTCATTAATTGAATTACTTAACGAATTGTACAATAGCCATTGGAGCTGCATCTCCACGACGGATACGTGTCTTAATTACACGAGTGTATCCACCATTACGATCTGCATATGCTGGTCCAATTTCATTGAATAATTTTTGAAGAGCTGTTGTTCCCTCTTCATCTACTTCTACATTACGAACATAAGCCGCTGCTTGTCTACGTGCATGTAAATCTCCACGTTTTGCTAATGTTACTAATGAGTCCATTACAGCACTTAGTTCTTTTGCTTTCATTTCTGTTGTTTCGATTTGTCCGTTTTCAATCAAAGATGTTGCCATGTTACGCAACAATGCTTTACGATGATCGGCTTTACGTCCCAATTTACGATTCCACATGGTATTTCCTCCTATCCGTTATTTTGTTTAAAAGACAATCCTAATTCTTTAATTTTGTCTTTAACTTCTTGTAATGATTTCTTTCCTAAGTTACGAACGTGAATCATTTCCTCTTCAGTTTTTTGAGTTAATTCATCAACAGTCGCAATACCAGCACGTTTCAAACAGTTGTAAGAACGAACAGATAATTCTAGGTCTTCAATCATTTTATGAGTAGTATGTGCCACAGGTTCTTCTGAAACTTCAACTTCTTTTTCTTTCACTTCAAGACTAGCTTCATCAACTGATGCTAAAATTGATAAGTGATCACGCAAGATTTTACCAGCTACAGCTAATGCTTCGCTTGGTTTTATTGTTTCATCTGTAGTAATTTCTAACTCTAATGAATCATACATACTTCCATCATCACCTTTAACTGGGTTAGCAACATAACTAACATTTTTAATTGGTGAGTATAGAGAGTCTGTATAAATAATACCAAGAGGTTGTCCTTCATTTTGGTACATTCTTTTATTTACATCAGAACGCACGAATCCACGGCCTAAACGAGCCTGAAGTTCCATATGCATAGAACCTCCTTCAGACAAAGTACAAATTGGTAAATCTTTGTTTAATACAGTAACTCCTGTTGGACATTCGATATCACCAGCTACGACTGTTTTTGGTCCTTCTTGGTTAATACGAAGTGTATAAACTTCATTATCATGAATATCAATATCTAAAATCAATTGTTTCAAGTTTAAAATAATTGAAGCAACGTCTTCTTTTACACCTTTAATACCTGTAAATTCGTGGTATACACCGTCAATACGAATACTGAAGATTGCACCCCCAGGAATTGATGATAATAAAACACGACGAAGTGCATTACCTAATGGTGTACCATAGCGATATTCTAATGGTTCTAATAAGAATTTACCTACTTTTGTTGTTTCTTCGATAGTCGAAATTTTATACTTTGTGCTCATTTGGACACCTCCTTAGTATGGTGACTATCCACGAGGTCGTTTTGGTGGACGACATCCGTTGTGTGGAATTGGTGTTAC
>ERZ773227.468-NODE-468-length-38219-cov-6.785950_pt1 | contig 38219 bp, 57 predicted proteins | sample MGYA00580525_ERZ773227 | MGnify/ENA primary metagenome ERZ773227 (study PRJEB29015, sample SAMEA2737782) | human gut metagenome | biome: human gut; feature: human-associated habitat; material: faeces | place: China | collected 2012 ... | reverse complement strand
CTCGATATTGACGAAACAACTGAGTCCCAGGCCGACGGCTGGGTCAGTTTTGACGACTACCTGGACACCACCTGGCAGGCAGGCCCGCCGCAGAAAGGCGCCTACATTGCCTTCTCCCTGCGTGTTGACACCCGCCGCATTCCCGCGGGCGTTGCCCGCAAGCATCTCGTTCTCGCGCTGAAGCGGGAAAAGGCGGAAAACGAAAAAAACGGGAAGAAATTCATTTCCCGCGAACGCCGCAAGGAGCTGAAGGAACTGGTGCAGATTTCCCTGCGCAGGCGTTTTCTGCCCGTTCCCAGCGAGTTCAACGTCATCTGGAACACCGCGAACAACGAAATCTGGTTCGCCTCCACGCAGGAAAAGGTGATTGAGCTCTTTGTGCAGCGCTTTCTCGCCACCTTCGAGCTGCACATTGAGCAGCTGACACCCTCTGCGCTGGCTCTGTCCATGCTCGGGGATGCCGCGGAGGAAAAAATCCATAGTACCGACACGCCCGACGAATCCCCAAACGGCATGCTGGGGCAGGATTTCCTTACCTGGCTCTGGTTCAGGTCAGATGTCGTCTCCACCTTTTTCCTCGCTGGCAACGCCCAGCCCTTTCAGGTTTCCATGGAAAAACGCGTGACCGTGACCAGCTTTTGCGGGACCGATCGGGAAACAACGTCCATGGCGACGTGGGTCCCGGGCGAGTCTCTGCTGGAGGCCCGTGTCGGACTCCGCCGCGGAAAGAAGGTCACCAGCGCCCTCATCCATCTCACAAAGGACGACTTCGGGTTCGATGTTTCCGTGAAGGCCGCTGACTTTTCCCTCAACGGTCTGAAGACACCCAAGATTGACAAGTCCGACCGTGATGATGATCCGGATGCGCTCTTTCTGGAAAAAGTTTTCCTCATCGAAACCGCCGTTACCCTCCTGGACAGCCTCTACCGTCAGTTCCTCGGCCTCCGGCTCGACGAGGGCAAGTGGAAGAAGACGACGGACGAGATGATGAAGTGGATGGGGGAGGTGCTGGCATGACAGCGAAGGAGCTGGCGCGGGCCGTATGGCCCTACATCAACGACGAGAAAAGGCAGAGGGCTGTCATAGCCATGGATGAGGGAAGAGTCTTCACGTACATACCAGAAGGGATGGATTACAGACTGATAGCTCAAAACTTCACCCACGCCCTGATGGCCATCCTCGAAGGGGGGATGGATACAAGGAAGGCTATGGAGACGGCCATATCAGCCCTCGTAGCTGAGGCCATGAAGATGCAGGGAGGACGCGATGAGATGCCCAGGTAACTCCATCGCCCACCGCGACTGCTGCATCGGCGTGAGCTTCCCGCTGGTCGCCCTGGAAAAATATCCAGACTGGAAGAAGAAGCCGGCCCGCCTCATCGAGGCGCAGAAGGCCCTCATGGAGATACAGGGACTTCTGGAGGTGGGAGCCCTCACCGCCGGAGAGCGCCGTGACATGCAGGCCGCGTGCGAGGCGGCCGCCGACGCCATAGATGCCTATGACGCCGATCATAGCCAGACGAGGGATGACGCCTATAGCTCTTGGTGCGTCATGTGGTTTTTAGGTGACGAGGCCTACGCCGACGCCCTCTATTACGGAGGCTTATGGAAGAAGAGGCCCGAGCTCTGGATAAAGGCAAAGCACCTCATCAGCCTCACCTCGGATCGGCTCTACCTTCACCATCAGGCAGAGGCCGAAGAGGCGGCCCGCATCTGGCACTGCCACGCTTCCCCGAGGAAGGCCCCTGGTCTGGAGGACATATGGGAGAAGTGAGCGAGCTGACTACTCTGCGGCAGATCCGGCTTGACATCCAGCGTCACCGGAAGGCTATCGCCGAGCTGGAGAAGAAGATGGATGACCTGCTGGAAGTGAGCAGCACTACTAGACCCTCGCGCAGAAAAACGATAAGTGCGTCTGATGCGGCGGCCCTCATCCGGGAAGGAAAACTCCGTGAGCGTTTATCAACGTAACGACGGCCGTTTTGTTTGCAAATTCAAGGAAGGCAATATCTGGAAACAGAAGAGCTTCCGCACCCGAGAGGAAGCGGAAGCCCTTCAAAAGGAAAAAAGCTATGACGAGCGAAGTAATAACAGGCTCACTGTGGCGGAGTCAATTCTTCTGTTCCTGTCGCGCACGAAGCATGCCAGAACCACAGAAGGCTACTACGCGCTTGTTCTGTCGCGCATGGGTGACAGTATGGCCTCAAGATACGTAGACAGTCTGACACGCCGTGACCTGGAACACTTCAGGGATGTGTTACGGCAGGAATGGAATCTTTCGGCATACTCAATTAATCGCCACGTGCAGAAACTCCTTGCGGCATGGCGGTGGTGTGCGAGTGAAGACTTCCTTGAAGCTGTGCCGTGGGAAAAGTACAGGCATCTGCCAGAGGGACCACACAGCCATTGGTGCGGAAGTTTTGACGACTTCCGCAAAGTATACGCCTTGTGTGCTCCCGCGCTCCAGTGGGCTATACGCACATGCCTTGCCCTGTGCCTGCGTCCGGGGAAGGAAGTCATCAACCTTAAATGGCGGGATATTGACCTTGCGCACGGCAGGGCGTCTGTCTGGATGCCAAAGACACGCCGGCAGAAGGTTGTTTTCTGTCCGCGCTGGTGGCTGGACGAGGCCAAACAGAAAGCTCAGGGAAGGAATCCGGAAGAACCTGTCTGCCCGTCCCCGCACGGAAAGCCGTACTCCACGATAAAATACTTTTGGCATATAGCCTGCCAAAAAGCCGGCGTTGCCCGGTTCCCCATGTACACCGTCCGGCACATGGCTGCCAGCCTGATGCTGGAGGCGGGAGCTGATATAGCCGCCGTCGCCGCGCAGCTCGGACACAAAAACATCACCACCACCGGGGCCTTCTACACTCACGCAGTGGCGGGGGCTCAGGAGAGAGCCGCGCAGGATTTGCCCGCTCTCCCCTCATGATTGGTGCAGAATGGTGCAGGTTTTTAAGCTAACCCACTGAAAACAGGGCATAAGGCGCTAAATATACTGTCCCGGGACAGGAACGCGTATTTAGTGAAAATTCAATGACTTACAACACATCCTGCACCAAACTTATGGTGCAGGCCGGAAAAGGCCGCCGCACAGCCCGGCAGAGGTCAAGCGCTTCTGCCGGGAAATTTTTATAAAAATTGGGTAAACGCTCCTAAAAACAAAAAAGGGCTGATACAATATCAGCCCTGACACTACTACCTAATGTGGTAACTATTTGTTGTTCATTGCCATATTGGGGTGCATATGACACAGCAGACGCCAGCAGTCAAGTAAGTCGTCAAGCTCCTGACTATACAAGCGTTCGGAGGAAGCATTATTCAGAATATAATCTATAGTCTTAAGTGCCTGCTTCTCTGTTTCTTCCGAAGCGTTCATGCGCCATTCCTTGTACTCCATAATCACTCCTGCACAAACTGCGATGCAATAGCCTGTAGTTTGTCCACATCGCTTTCATCAAAGATGATACCTAATACAGGTACAGTACCAGCCTTATGTACGGCGTCTTTAATACGGGCGAAAATAACATCCGGTTTAACAGAACCATCAGCATTCAGACTGTCAAGAAAGCCAAGGATAGGAGTAAACTGTTCAAGCAATGCTTTAGCTTTTGTCTGTATAACCGGCATAGCCAGGTACAATCCTACTTTCTGCAAGCCGCTGCTTTGAGGTATCAGCTCTGACTCTATGTAGGTACAAACAGCCAGGCTAAGATTTTCCGCCGTTATTCTGGACATGGCTAGCCTTCATTTGTAGCGGCTGCAGTGGGCGCCGTCCAGGAATTATACCTGCTCATAACTTCCGGACAGATGGCACTTTTGGGAATTACTGTCTGGGTAATAGCCCCAAGAGTAGTATTGATGGCCGCAACAGCATTATTAAGCTGAGAGATGCCACAGCCGCAAGTCTGTGCCACACCATCTATTTTGGCCCCAAGCTCAGCCCTGACAAGTTTTTCCCGCAAAGCGGCTGCCTCAGCATCACAAGCCTGCTTAGCTTCCAGGACTGCCACGCGCTCACGATTGGAAGCGGCTTCCTGCGCAATAGGAGTAACATAGGCAAAGACCTCGTCCCGCAGGTTTTTGTTCTCAGCCCTTGTGGCCTGATACAAAACTGCATCCTGATTGTCAGAATACTTCTGCGCAGTCAGTTCCGCTATCTTTGCATCCTTTTCAGCAATGACACTGGCGCAGTTATTACCACCTAAAATGCCGCCAAGGCCCCCGCCGTTACCATTAAGAAGAGACAAAGCCGTACCAGCAATGCCAAGTCCAAGGCCTGTTCCAGCTATGCCTTTGCTTGCGAATTCAGCCATAAATAATCCTCCTGTATGGTAGTAGTGGCCTCACTATACAGGAGGGAAGATCAGCAGGAAATATATCTGTGGACACACGTGCTACTTTTTGCCCAGCTTGGCCAGACGCCCCGCAGGAGTAACAAGAATAAACCGTGAACCACAGCGTTTGCAACGCCAGATACTCTTCCTCGCATATTCCAATGGATGCTGTCCAGTGGATTCATCAGGCATTGTACGCTGGCAATGCAGAGGCCCGTCAGAACAAACAGGGCACGTATAAGAAGGAGTCGCCGCAACAGCACTGGGCAAATGTGGAAAAGCCAAAACCATAACAAGAAGGAGAAGACTTCTCAGCATAATATTACTCCTTTATTTAATTTCGCCGTATCCATGCGAAGTTTTATCGTGTGTGACATTATGAAATCCTCTTCCAAGCATAAACCGACACATAAGGCGGCATGTTGTTGTGTGCGGTACCTCCGCCGGCGTTATAAATGCTACTGTGAGTATTGTTAAAATGTATTCTATCGTATCCTCCTTTATAGGCCTTTCCTTTGGGGTTATTCGTCCGCGTCGAGAAGGGTCTGCACAGCTGCTCTCCAGCGGGTGGGAACCTCGTCAATGGTCATGCGTCCGGTCTTAATCATTCTGTAGTAAATTTTAGCCATTTTTTGCCTCCAGTTTCGCAATACGCTGTTCAAGTTCAGCCGCGTAGGCGGCGAGGTCAAGGGCAGCTTCGTCCGACTCGTCTTTGTCGGAGGAGGTCGTAATGCCCAGTTCCGCCACAGCGGCCTCAAGGTCGGGCACTCGGGCCGCCTCTGCCTCGGCCTGTTTATGAAGCCTCTCCTGCTCAGCTAGTTCTTCAGGAGTAGGTTGAGGGTTCTCAACAATCTGAAAACGCCTCTGACTGTTATCAGGGGCGATTTCTTCGATATGGTATATGCCGCTATTGTTGCACCATTCGGCAGCTTCCGGGGGATATTCGCCGACAAAAATCTGTGAAGGTTCAAAAGTCATACATATCTCCTATTTCCAAGGCCCGATAGCAATCCATGATGTAATACTGGTACTGCCGGCGCTATTCACCGTGCCTATTGAGAATGCGGTTGGGCTCTCCCATCCAATGCCTATAGGTGTATTCCCTGCGTTGGCATTGTACGTTGTCAGAATGGCTGGTTTTGTAATGAACGCGACCGGGAAAGTCACCCGTTTATTTGTGGCTGTAATCGGGCCATTAAGGTTCACATACCCCCAACATATTTGCAGGCCACTAGAATAACGAATATATTCTATATCACTTGAAAAATTCGATGAATCGACAATCTCTATTTCCCCTAAAGAGGAATAATTCCCGCCAGTCCATGTTAACCCTCCATCAGATGTACCTGACAGCGTATACTGATAGTATCTTTTATTAGTAGTATCATATTTGCTCTGCGCCAAGAGAGAAAAACGGCCCTGACCAGAGTCATCCCCTTGTAATGTAATGGAACTTCTTGCTGGATAACCAGTAGAGTCAGTTATCGAATCTATTGTCCGGTTCTGAATTTTGAGACTAAGAGCGTTCTCCGCACCGTAGATATATGTCTGCAACCATCGGTCGTCTTCTTTAGGTGCCAGAAACAGTTTTTCAGTAAATGTCTTAGCGCCGGTAATGGTTTCGTCGCCCGCAGTGTGCACTACTGAGGCGTCGTTCTCTTTGACAGAAGCCATGACCGCCCTTAGCGCGTCATTCATATTTTTTGCCGGGCAGTGCTCGGCAATGTTAATTCCGTCAATGGACGTGTTTTCATCGGCGGTTGCCGACCAATCCTGAACAGGCATGCTTTAGCCCTCCTTCGCAACGGCGGGCTTATCCGGCCACGGTACAGTCTCATCCGTCCACGGTGCGCCGGGATGGGAAGGCAGATCCCGAAGCGCCTGCCGATAACTCTTCACTGCGTCCAAGCTCTCAGAGGTAAGCGCCGGGTAATCAGGCGCAAAAACGTAATCCGTCTCTGCAAGGCGTTTGTTGCGTTCCTTCCGTAATCTGTGCCAGAGTGCTTCGGGAGAATTATACATCGCCCAAGCCGCCTCTTTAGCAATCTCGGCTTCTTTATCGGCGGCGGCTTTGGCATTCTGCCAAGCCAGATAGTACGGGTACACGAAACGCCCGTAATCCTCCCGTGTCAGCTTAACCGGCTCAGTGCCGTCGTCCCTGTCGGCTTCACCCTTTTCTCCGTCCCAGACGATAGAATAAAAGGCTTCCGCTTCAGCCACGCTAGGCATGGCAACGGTATACCCTACGCCGTCCACTACTACAGTTTTATCGGGAATAACGACCGTGATTTTCACTTTTTCCCCCAGTGACTACAAATTTAACAGAATCGAACCCCTCATCCTCTGTCGGGTACTCCTGCCGCGTGCATGCCTGATAGAAATTATCCCTGCTGATAGGCCACTTTCTGGAAATGTTGCGCTCGGCGGCTTCGTACATAGGACAGAGCAGGTAGACGCAATGGATATGGTCAATGCCCCGCTCTTTCAGGCCCGCGACTATAGCCTTGCGGCGTTCTTTATCTACGGCGCCGTCGTCAAGATAAAAATCAAAGTCTGCTATGCATTTCCAGGCTTTGGCTACAGCGTCAAGATACTCATCAAGCCCTTGCGGGTCTGTGATGAACATCCATCCGGCCTTCTCCACGTCAGCCTCTCCATAGTGACGGGATAGCCAGGAATCGAACGAAAAAACCGCCGCATCCCGGCCTCCGCAGTACGTTGACTTGCCCGAGGCGGGAATTCCTGCAACAAACACGAATTTCATTTACACCACCTTCTGGATAAAACAGAGCGCGTAAAAAGGAGGCCGGTTATCGAAGCTGCTGCCTGTGTACGTCCCCCAAGCACTGTGGTTGTGCCCCCATGATGACCCTGAATTGGAACTGTATACGTTGTAGTTGCCCCAATCGTGACTGCTGATTGTTGTCAGCCACCCACTGCCATTGTACCACGAGCCGCCATGGGCACCCTGCCGGCTGACCCAGTGGTTATGTGACGGCATCTCATTCCATGACAGGACATGAGAGCCTACGGACACAGATATTGAGCCAGAAGGCGTAACGCTTGCGTTGCCGCCGGTGTCGTCGGTTTTATAACCGCCTCCCGCGCCAACAACAAAACGATTGCGCAGGTCTTTTGTGCCGCCCTGTCCGTTGCAGAGGGCCCACCCAGTGGGAATATCCGCCGTTGTGCCGCTCCAGAGCGCGATCGTGCCCTTGGGAACCTTGTGTTTGTCGAGGGCCCCGGAAACGTCGGTTATCTGTTTAAGCGCTGATTCGACTTTCGCCGCTACATCGGCGTGCTCCTGCGCAATATCCGCCATCAGCTGCCTAATCGCGTTATTGACATTGGAGGGCAGGCACCCCTCAGCAACATTAATGCCGCTAATGGAGGTGTTGTTGTCTGCTGTGGTGCTGTAGTCTGCTATGGGCATCTACTTCTCCTTTTTCTTCTTTTTATCCTGCCGCATGTATCCGAGAAGACCGCCGCCGGCGGAAGCCCTTGCGGCATTATCCCTCACACTGCGGAGGTACGGTGCCCAGTCCGGGTAGCCCACCCGCTGCGGAGCAGCTCCACGCATGAGGCTGGTGCCGTACATAGGCGAGAGCAGGCCGCTCTCGACCTCGTCAAAAACCTGCGTGTTGAGCCCTTCCAGCATGCGGTCAAGAGACGGTCCGAAAAGCGGGACTCTGGAAAAGGTAGGAGTGATGGTGCTGCCGAGCCGGTCACGGCCATACAGGTTTCTGGCTGTGGGGGAGCCGGACGTAGCGCCCAGCCGCTCATTGCGGGAGAGGCGTTCCTGGTCAGCCTGCAGGGAGCGGAGGCTGTCATACTCTTCAGGCGTGAAGGTACCGCCCCCGTTCTCGTAAGGGTTTCGTTCTGGTGCCCCGAGGTCAACGCCTCTCTGGAGGGCGTAGTTGTCACCGCTTTTACGCAGTGTTTGTTTGAATACGGCCTCGCGGTCATTCAGTCCGCGTCCGGAAGCCTCAAGCGTCTGGAGGTCATTGTTCACTTCCGGCATATACCGGAGGGCGTCTTCATAGTTTGAACGGAAACGGGCAAGGTTATACGGGTTAAGGTTCCCGTTTTTGTCGATTGCGGCGTTACGGGCAACGTTTTGTGCGTAGCCGGTAATAGCGTCCCTAGCTTCTGGGTCATTGGAGAATGCCCGGCTAAAAGCATCCATAGCTTCACCGCCAGCAGGCCCTTTCCGGAAATAATTACCGGGGATTGCGGAACTGTCGATTGCGCCGCCGTACAGCTTACTGCCTTTGCGGGACAGAGGGAGATTAGCCCCCTGCTCGAAGTTTTCACCAAGGGCGCGGCGGCTCATACGCGCCACCCGGAGGTTTTGTACCCCCTCAGGGGTAAGACCGGACGCGGTATTGATATAATCATCGATGTTATGCTTCATCGCGTCAGCAATCCGGCCCGTCTTCCGGTCGCCGGACACGGAAGACTGATAGCCAATGTCGCCTAATTCAGAGCGCATCGCCTGAAGGTCCCGCCACGTGGCGGGTGTGCCGGTTTTGGCGTAAGCGCCGACTGTGTTGTAGAAGTTTTTAGCCTGCGCAGGCATAAGGTCCCGCTCAATGGGAGACGTCCCAAGCGAAGCGTTAAATTTATCAAGCAGAGGTCCGAGAACGAAACGCGCCGTTCCTTCAGGGTCAACGGACTGGTAATTGCGGTTCACGGAATCCCGCGCCGCGCGGTAATTCTGGTCATAGTGTTCACGCAGTATCGGGCCTGCCTCACTGGCACCCATGCCCGCGGGCATTTTGTTTGCAAGCGCCTGTCTGTCAGCATCCAGACGGGCCGCGGCCGCATCGCCTACACTGTTTGTGAGGGCCTGTTGGGCCTCACGCTGAGACACCCGGCGATCGGCGAACTTCCCGGAGTTTACACCGCGGCTTTCGGCGATCTTTTCCAGAGAAGAGATACCGCCATTGTCCGCCACCTGCCCAAGGGTAGGTTCACTCCCTTCCACGAGCGGAGCGAGAGCGGCATTGTCCATATTGGCGATGCGTTCGGCAGCAGAGCCCGCCGCTTCGTTGAGCACGCGTCCGGCGAGCTGACGCCTTCCGCCTGCCGAGAAGGAGCGTGCGATGTCCCGCATATCCCCGAGAGACTTCGCCAGTGTAACCGCGCCGAGACGCCCAGCCGGAGCGGCGAACGCGGGGAGAAACCCACCTGCCATACCGGTAAAAGCTCTCATACCGGGGGTACTGTTATTCTGGTTCGCGAGTTCAGCGGCCGCGCCCGCGCCGGCGCCGCTTGTCATCTGCATGCGTGGAGCGTCCGTCAGGAGGCGGGAAAGAGCGGGCGCCGCTTGGGACAGGGCTTTGCCCGCCTTAAAGGCGCTGTTGAGCATGCCAGCAGGCGCACCCATTTCAATTGCTCCAGAGCCCGCCGCATGGGCCATTTTCTCTTCGTTACTTTCGGGGGTGGGCAGACCGATAGCGTTTGCAATATCCACGCCCGGGTTACGGAACCGGTTGTAGTTGCCCGTAAGGAGGCCGCTCCCGAGGTTGGCAATGTAGTTAGGCAGGCCCGTGACGCCACCTAACAGGCCCTCAATGCCCGTGCGGGCGGCCAGCCCGGCAGACCGTTTCAGCCCTGTTGCGGGCTGTTGGGCGGCAGAGCCGTAAGCCCCCACGTGCTGTTTTACGACTTTCGTTATAATATCGTTCGGCGTGTCATCGGGGAACTGAATTGTGTCTCCGTTGGGGAGGTCAACAGTCGTCATTTATTTCTCCACGAGGTTCCCTGTTGCGGGGTCGTAGCGGTAGTGGCGGCCGCCGGAAGGAGAGGTGGCGGAGGCAGAGGCGCTAGTTCTGGTTACACGCTCCGGAGCGGGGGGAACTACGGAAGGGAGTGTCTTTTTATACTTATCCCACGCCCGCATAGCCGCGTACCGATCACCGCCATTTTTGCGCATTTGATCAATCAGGAACATATCTTTTTCTTTCCCGAGGGTAGCGATGTTAAACATATACTGCGCTATCCAATTAGCGCCTTCAGGGGAATTCTCAAGTCTGACAAACGTTTTTCGGGCGTTATCAGAATCTTTATCTGATGCAGCGCCTTTCTGCTCTAGAAGAACGTTGAATACGTTCTTATTAATCAGGTATTGGAGGGCGTCCGCATCCCGTACATCGTTTGCGCCGATAAGGTTCCCCGAGAGCCCTATCTTATGCAGGAACTGGTTAGCCAGGTCTATTTTATCCTGCAACGGGCCGGATTTCAGATTCGCAATTAAAGATTTTAGCGTTTCAACATTTGTTATCATTTCGTCTTTCGCGGCCGCGTCCTCATTGAGACTGTCATAATAATCAGCGCTTTTCTCCGCCAGCTTTTGGTTGAACAGGTAGCCCGGGCTTGCCTTTTCCCGCTCAAAATCGAATTTTTTTCTGTCGAGATCGTTCTTTTCCTGCTGTTGCTGGAGGCCGGCAACACGCCCGGCCGCCGCGCCATAATCTCCGGGTAAAGACGCAGCCGCCATGAAATTAGGAGAGACGCCGCCCGTTCCGCCGCTGTACGGTGCCCCGTTCTGCGCCTGCTGATTTCCGCGGTAGTCTACAGACCTGTAGCCGGCCGGAACGGGTTTCAGCCCAACGGCCATGTCGAATTCATCTGCCGGAACATATTTGTACGAACCTTCGTTCACGGTAAGCGACATCATCAGGCGTTTCATCGTCTGCGGATCATTGAGATCAAGCGGCTGGTTGGGGTCAACGCCCATCATGGCCGCCGTATCTTTGATAAGCGCGCTTGTGTCGTTCTCGTTGGAGGGGCTCCACCGGGATATGATAGCGGCTACAGTCGGATTTTTAGCGTAGGCGGGAGAAAGAAGGTTAGCGCGCATGCCCTTCAGACCTTCAAGCATGTTCGGGTAAACTCTTATCTGGTCGCCGAAATTGCCCACGTTCCCGGGGTTGTTCGTCATGGCCGCTTTGTCGAGCGGCGCGCCGTCAGGGCCCGCGGGGCGCTGGCTTTTAGGCGGAAGCGTTCCCGCAGGCATAGCCGGAGCATCGGGAATACGGGGCATTTTTAGGGGATCCATATCTCCCTGTCCATTCCCGGTGAACCCGGGCGCGCTGTACGGATTAATCCCCATCAGGCCGTAATACAGATTGCGTTCAGCGGCGTCTCTCTGCATCTGCTGTTGAGCCAGCCCGAGTTTCTGCTGGGCAAGCTGGAACTGCCCGAGAGATATTGCGTTGGCAAGGCCTCTGTCTGCTCTGGACGCTTCCCACTGGGCGCGGGCTAAAGCGTCCTGCGTGGCCATACGGTCACGCTGGAGGCCGTACATACCGGCGTTGCCGAGCGCGCCTAAGGCATCCAGCCCGCCACGTCCGAGGAGCTGGCCGAAAGAGCGCCTGCCGTTGTTGTTGGCGAGCATGGAAAGGGCCGTCACGCCGGCAAGGAAGCCGGGGTTTCCAGAAACCACGTCAGCCATGGACATATTTTTGGGGGCGGGCTGCCCGCCCCACATTCCGAGAAGCCCGCCTGTAGCTTGCCCGTTGTTGTCATACGGGTACATTACTTTCCGCCTCCCTTGCCGCCGCCGCTGTCTGTTTCGGTCGTGCTTTCGCCCTGACCGCCATAGGAGCCGCCGACCAAATTAAGATAGTTCTGCAACGCGAGCATGTCTTTCTGCTGATTGTAGTTCCAGCGGTCAACGTCAGCGTCAACTCTGCTCTGGTTGTAGTCGTCGAGGGAAGAGCCGGCCTGAGCGAGCTGCGAGGCGTCCGTATAGGCCTGATTGCTCAGGGCCTGCGCGGGGCTTGCCGCGGCAATCTGGGAGTTCACGCCCTGATTGTAGGCGTTAGCGGCGTTGCCAGCCGCGCTCACGGCCTGATTGTACGCGTTACTGTACATCCCGTTAGCCAGGTTCTGGTCAGCGTCCGCAATGGCGTTCGCCTGCGCTCCGCTACCGAACCTTCCAGCCTGAGAGAAATTGCCGTTGATTGTGGCGTTCGCCTTGTCAGCCGCATGGCTGTACAGGCTATCGATATACGGGTTCGTGGACTGCGCGTACTGGTTAAGCGCGTTCAGGCCCGTATTATTCGCCATAGCCGAGCCGCTCAGTATGTTAGCCATACTGGACGCCGCGTTATCTATATTCGCATCGCCGCCCGTCGCGCGGGCGTTAATCATGTTGCGGGCGGTAGTCGTGTACCCCGATTCATCGGCTACCGTCTGGCCGGGATAATACTCCCCAGCGAGGCCGCCCGATTCATAAAGCCGTGCCGCTTCGGGGAAGACGCCTTTGACCTCTACACCCTGAGAATTTTTGCCCCCGATAAGATAGGGGATTTGGGCCCCCCAAGGAGCCGCACTGCTGGTGGTAGTGGATTCTCCACCACCGCCTTTCCCGCCGCCGCCACCTCCCATGGTGACACCTCCGTTTTATAAATCCAGCCCCGACACCGGAACCGTCAGTCTTGTATGCTCTGTCACTATACCGTCAATATTTTGACGCCTGCTGTAGATGTAGCACGAACCGGGCACAACCGCCACATCATGACCGCCCATGAGGTGGGCAGCTTTCAGGGCCGGACGGTTGGCTGCAGGCGTGCTTCCGAGTACACGGTCAAGAGCGTAGGCGTCGCCGTCCCTGGCATAGAGCCATTGGGCGAGCATTCCTACACACACAGCGATCTGGAGCGGCATTCCCTCGTAGCGTCTCACTCCGCAGGGGAGGACGCAAAAGTGCCCCCATGCTGTTTTCCCGTGCAGGCTGTTTAACGCGCACATCGCGAGCATTTCATCGCCAAGGCTGATGAAGTACGGCAGATTGCTGCCGTTCCGGCACCAGCGGATGAAGTCCGGCAGAGAAACATTAGGCCGGTCATAGAAGAACTGCGGGAGCCTGCCGCTGTCTGTAGCCAGCTTCCAGAAGCAGGCAAGCCCCCGATTGCTCATGTCATCAATAAATGTGTACCTAAGCCCCATTAGAACCACTTCCCGAGATTGTATTTTGCCCGCTCAAGCCATCCGGCATCAGGACCGGGCATCGTGTCCCCGTTACGATCATAGTACGTGGGGTTTGTGCCGGGCGGCACAGCTTCCCCCGTGTAAGGCATGTACAACGTCCTGTTCAGGTGGAGCCCGTATTCAGGACGAAGGCCGGATCGCTCCATGGCCGCCTTATCTTCCGGCGTCATCTGCGCAGCGCCTTCAGTGGCCTGCTGTGCCGTCCCCTGCCGCTGATACTGTGGGTCGGGAACGCTCACACTCATATACGCCGGCGCCCCCTGCCCCATGAAATAGAGGAGCCCCCCGAGGCCGGCAAGATCAACGGGCGGGTCATTGGGGACGGATACGGCCGGAGCCTGTACGCGGGGGATAGCGCCGCCAGCGCCTGCGGCCGCGGTAGTTTTGCCGGCGGGCGTCTTGTAAAGGCCGCCGTACTGCGGCGTGTTGTTTCTGGAAAAACCGGAGCCTGCCATTAGAACAACCCTCCAAGAAGACCGTTAAGCGCGCCCATGCCGGCGCCTACAGCGGCGCCCGTGGGGCCGAAGAGAGAACCAACAGCGCCGCCCATACCGGCGTTGCCAAGCACCTGACTTTGACCGGAAGTGAGCCTGCCGTTTCCATTCATCATGCCAAGAAGGCCGCCTATACTCCCCACAGTGCTCATAACGCCGTTCAGGCCGCTGCCCTGCTGCGTGGCCATACCGGGCGCCTGCATCTGCTGAAATCCGGCGCCGCCGCCCTGCTGAGTAACCGGAGGCGTAACCGTTCCCGCGGGGCGGGAATACTGTCCCGTGGTGGCCGCGCCTATCTGCCCCTGCTGGAGGCCGTTTTGCCTGAGAAAGGGATTGTTATATTGCGTCATCATATTTCTTCTCCTCTAGCTTCCGAAAATCAGCCATGCCCAGAGACCGACTCCCGTCCCTGCGATTGTGAAACTCATTGACCCCTTCGTCATAGCCGAAAGGTACCATGTCATCTCCGCCGCGTCCTCGTTGAGCGGGACGAGCATTGCCACACGCCCAGCGCGGCACCGCGGATCCTGCACAGTCTTCTTTCCCGCTGCGGCCTGAAACATTCCTGTATTCAGTGTTTCGCCCGCGATAGCGCCGTTCACCGCGAGGGCTAAAGCCGTCATCTGTTCGGGCGTCGCCTTGGGATAAATCGCGACCTGCCGCGCCATTACATACCCCCTTCAGGCTCAATCAGGGCCTCTACCCCGTGAGCGTCACGCCATGCCGTACCGCCGCCAGGTATCACGACACGGGCTGACAGATAGTTCGTGCTGATATGCTGGTAGCATACGCCGTCCCTGCTCTGTGAGCGGAGCGGCCCGTATTTCGGCTGTTCCTGCTGTCTCGTCCTGTATATGGGGAGCGCTTTTGCGTCCCCGCGGTCCACAAGCGGACGCAGGCCGTGAACCATCATACGGTCTCCGCCTATTTCCTGCGTCTCTATGACAGCCTCTAGCGGCTTCCCGTTTAGAACGCCCATGTATCCTTCGGAATCAAAACAGCCCATCAGGGAACGGCCTGTCATGAATGCCGGTACGTCCAGCGAACCAAAGGGAAGCGCGTCCAGTGTGCCGTACTTATCGAGGTCATCGAGCGTTTCGCCGCGGGCGTAATCCCCGAAGAGCGTCTGCACGGAAAGAATGCCGTATGACCACTTATCGAGGTCGTAGGAATAGATAAGTACTCTGTCCAATACGCCGGCTTCCGCCACTTTGGAGGGGAAAGCCCAGATGCAGATACGGTTTACGGGGTCATGCCAGCCGGTGATTTCGGGAATCCGCGTATGTTCAACCTGCGAAAAGAACCACGTATCGATGCGCTCAATCCCGAGGGCTTTAGTGGAAGACCCATCAGTGATGTACCAGCCATCATCTGACAGATAAATACACCCGCCGCCAAAATTAACGGGGCTCTTGGGCGCGAGCAGGCCGCGCACGGCGTCTATCTGGTGGAAATTGAAAATGTAGGGCGGCCCAACGTAGGTCATCCGCTGAACGCTCCGCTCCAGGAATACAACTCCGTCAGTCTGCCCCACGGCGCCCATGACGGCCATAACGCGGCCGCCCTCTGGGAAATGCTGGTAGTCTGACTGCTTCGCTGCGGCGTCATCCGTGCCAGGCTCCGGCCACGTGTCAGGGTCATCCATAGCCGACCAGCGGATACGCTGCCTGTTCCCAGTCAGATCCCCGAGAACAAGGAACTCCTTCACAATCGCCATGCATTGGGCGGTAGGCGCGTCCGAGACAGCGGAAAAATCACCGAACCCGCCCGAGACGGTGGATTTATACAGGCTCGTCCCGTAGAGCATATATAGAGACGGCCCCCAGTTCGCGAAAACGCGGTTGGTGCTTACTGTCTCGTCTGTGAGCTTGGCTACCCATTCGCCGCCCTGCAGGGCGTACACGGGGCCGGAGGAAGAAGCGGCGAGCGTGAGCAGATCGCCGTTGACATCGCGGAGCGTGCAGGCCGCGAGGCACCGCCCGCCCGGCAGCTGGGGAAAAGAGAGGCGGGACACACCCGGCATATACCTGTAGCCGCGCTTGCCCGGGATGACATTGCGGGCTTCCGGCGCCTGCTGCCCATTGAGAAGTACATCGTCCGGCTCCCATGCCCCGAATTGCAGGAGAACCTTTTTAGCCTGATTACTCACTCAATACCCCCCCCGTCTGCTGCGAAAATGTGCCGGTGCGCACCCATACGCCGTTGGGGCGCTCATCTTCAGTCCACACACCCGTAACGCGGTCTTCCGGAGACCATGCCCAGCCGCGGAAGGTAAAGCGCAGCTGCTGCCCCGTTCCCCAGTCATCAGGGCAGGCAAAAAAACGCACTCTGATATAGCTGAAGGATTCGCCGCTTGCGGCACCAGCCGCCGCCGTGTACACGGCCCCGCGCCTGTAGGTGAGGCCGCCGCCTGACAGAATAGCGCACGGTACAATGGCATCTCCCGGCACCCATGCCCTGCGGGTGAAGAACGTGCCGTCAGTCTGTGCATGGCCCGTTGGGCTATAACGTCTTGCGCGGACAAGCCTTTCATTTTCCCCCGACACGGCATTGAATACAGCGTCATCTCCGGCGATATAGGGGGCATCCAGAGAGACGGTCCCCATGCCGTCTATGTCGGCGCCGAAATGGCGGTCAAAGTCTTCGAGGGTGAAGTCGCGCATTAGTCAAGAGTAAGTTTCAGGTCGCCGGCGTGGACAATAATTGTATCGTTCGCGGACAGCTCTTTAGCCGTGGACAGGGCGCCGTACCACACGAGGTTTCCGCCCGTAGCGGCGTCATACACGCCCCACGCGACCACGGTTCCCCATCCTGCCGTAGCTGTGGGAAATTCTATTGCGGCGGCATTGGTCATGCTGGAAGGATCGCCGGATACCGGCGACGCAAACGTGATCGCCTGCCTGGCATACGCTCCACCGGACACTTCCGTTCCGGCTGAACTGTCTGAAGGCTGGGCCGTCAGTACGCCGAGGTAGTAGGTTTTCGCGGCCTTAACCAAGCCGAGCACGTAGGTTTCGCCATAATTTGTAAGGCTCATCTAAATCCTCCTCATGGGCCGCATGCTGATGTTCTTCGGGTATCTCGCCTGCGTTTCCTGCTGGCTGATGTCCGCTACCGCCTGCCGATAGTACTGCGCCCACATGTCGAGCGGGACGCTCCCTCTGGTGAAGACCGCCGACTCCACGAGGGAGCCGTAGAGATACAGGTCAGGGTGCCTCAGAAGGATCTCATTGTCAGGCTGTTCGTCCCCGAGAGGCGGTATCTCTGCGTAGTAGGTCAGCTGGAGTTTCCCCGCCTCATCAGGCGTAGGCAGCAGGAAAAGGTCATTGGCTTCAATGGTGAAGCTGTAAGGCTTTCCCGTCCGCTCCAGAAGCACGGCATACTCATCCGGGGAAGCGTACCACAGATTGACGCTTCCGTTTCCGTCTGAAGGCGTCCAGACAATATCCCGCATTTCAAGAAAGACGTCCCACTGTCCGGCAATGCGTTTCATCGGAAGCGGCATCTGCCCCTGCCCCTTAGGCAGGGAGGCGTGCGCCCTGTGCTCCATAGCGCGCAGGCGCAGGGTCCTGTTGCCGCGCTGCTCCCACATACGGATAAAAACAGGGATACGCTCCGTGAGATCTTCCCGCCCCAGGTAGTCAGCTATAGCCGCTTTCAGACCCTCATAAGTCGTGAGGTCAGCCATTACACCACCTCATTTGTGGTGCGGAACGCCCGGTTCATCGGGTCATTCAGGAACTTCCGCATGTCATCGGGATTATTGAGAATGTCGAGCCCCTGTGCCCTGGCAATGTCCACGGCGGCCACGGGGATGCTTGCCACCTTGCGGAACGTAGGCGCGATCCTGAACCCCTGAAACCGGTCACGGTCACGGGCGGCCTTATTCAGCCGCAGAATGTCCGTGACGTCCTGCTCACGGAAAAGGCGGAAGTCTTCTGTCACATAATCCGTCACGCCGTCATCGCGGTGTTCAAGGATCTGCCCGGCTTTCCCCTGCTGAAGATTGACGCTCATGTATCCTCCAGAAAGGGCCCGCCCGAAGGCAGGCCCCGCAAAAGCTAGGCGGCCTTCAGGTCAGCAAGGACGCCGGAAGAGGCTTCGTTGCGTGCCTCAAGCGTAGCTTCAGCCACGATAAAGCCCTTTTCGGAATCGCCGGTTACGGCGAGGCGCTGTTCCTGGAACGGGCGCAGGAAGGCCACCTTCCAGTACTCAGGGTCGAGAACGAAAGCGCAGCCCTTGGAGTAAGTCACATAGGCCTGAACCCTGTTCGGCACGAGCTTCAGGGCGCCAAAATCGGAAACGTAGACGTCGATAACGGCCGTAGCCTTTTTCATTTCCGCCTTTTCCATCTTGGTGCTTCCGCCGGTCAGCACCTCAGACATTTTAACCCTGATGTCAGGTGCCATCATAATAGTTTTGGGATTTCCACCAGAATTATAAATGCTGGTAAGCAGAGCCTTCAGCAGGGCCTCAGTCGGCACACGGGCCGTACCGGCCGTGCAGGCAGAGGAAGAAGTAGCGGCCGTGCCGGAAGCGCCGCCCGCAAAGTTGGTGGTAAGCCAGCAGGGAAGGCCCGTCATCACCCTGCCACTTGTGCTCTCTCCGGCGGAAAGCTGATTGCTCAGCAGAGCGAATTCCAGATCCTTTTTAATCTCTTTCATCCTAAGGGCCATCTGGTGAGTGTACTGCCCGCTCACGCCGTTCTGCACAACGGCCTGTGCAGTGCCGGACACGCTTACGGCCTTCATCAGAATCTGGGTCTTATTGCTAAGCTCCGTCGTGTTGGAGCCGGCAAAAGTGGTAACGTCAATACCTTCTTTCTGTGCGTTGGCGCCGGGAGCTGTCAGGGCGTCCGTCTGCCATTCATGTAGTGTCTGGGACGCGGTAGTGCGCCCGCACATAGTAAGGAAGGGGGTGTCCGTAGGGGACACGTCAAAAATCAGTTTGGAAAGGTCTCTGGGTTTGCCGTTAACGTTGGCATCCTTAATCTGTCCGCTCACTGTAGCCATATAATCCTCCTATTAGTCCATAGCCGCGAGAGCGGCCGCAAGTGCATCTGTACTGTTTGGGTTTTTGTGAAAATGAGCGAAGGCCTGTTTCTGGACAGAAGCGGTGTCGTCCCTCACTCCGGAGGGAGCCTGCACCTTGGGTGCTTCCGCTACCTTCTGTGCCGCCGTAGCGCGGGCTTTGGCCATTTTGTCGTAGAGCATTGCCTTAGTGACAAGCTCCAGCTCATACCCCTTGGAAAGGCCGTTGATAGCCTTGTCCGGCACTCCCGCGTCCTTCATGTACTGGTAGACCTCAGCCGTATACGTCTTGCCATCATAGCCGTCCCCGATAAGGGCACGGATTTTTGGCTCAACGGTCTGATACTCAGCGGTGAGGCTCTGCTGATATTCCTGCGCGCGTTTGGCGGCTATGGCCTGCGCTGTCTGCCTGATACGGGCGCCGAGCGCCTGCACAGCGTCCGTCCTCTTCTGTGCTTCCCGCGCCATTCTGATGTACTCCGACGGGTTCTGTTCGCTCAGGGCCTGCCAGTCAACGCCGGAGTACTCAGCATTGACGATTGCCTCTATGAGCTGGTTTGCCTGCCCGAGCAGGTTTGCCGCGGCGTTGATCTGGTTGTCGCGGTCCGCGCGCTCATTAAGGACGGTCTGCCGCTCCTGCGCTATGGCCTGTGCATGGGCTTCCGCCATGGCATGCACGGCCGAGCGGGCATCGGGGGCAAGTTTGCCCCAGGTATCAGCGCTGAAGCCTTCCGGCATGGGGACCTCAGCCGGTTCAGCCTGCTGATTGTCTGCCCCTTCATCCTGATTCCCGGCCTGTTCTTCAGTACCTTCAGGATGTTGTTCTTCACCTGCGGACGCCTGTTCCCCATTCTCAGGGGCCTGCCCGTCTTCTCCGGTGGCTGTATCGCCGCCGTTATCCTGCTCCAGAGCGGAAGCAATGTCATCTACGCTATCCAGCGCGGGGGATTCTTCGGCTCCGGTGGTAGGGATATTCTTTTCTTCTTCCGGCATAGCTAACCTCTACATAATTTTCTGATTTTATTCAACATATTGAGGAACACGTTGTCTTTTGTGGAAAAGGCTACATCCTCAAGCGTTTGAAGAAGGCAGGCCTGCACCCTGTGGAGCGCCTGCAGGTCACGCCACAGGGCTTCACGCTCTTTGGTGGACTGCTCACCCTTCCAGCGGGAACATATGCCGTGCTCCACCTTTTTCATGGCCCCGATAAAAACGGGGCTCGTAAGAATGCGATACGCCATTTCCGCGTTCTCTCTGTCTTTCTGTGTGACCGTCATACAGACTCCTCCTTAATGTCGGTAAGCCCGGGGCCTCTTTGCCCCTGCATAAGGCGGGCGTAGTCGAGCTGTTTTTCCAGCTTCATTTCCTGCGCTTTCAGGGCCGCGTTAGCCTGGACTTTCGCCGCCTGCACGGAGGCGTCCGTCTGTGCTTTTGCAGCCTTGCCGGAAGCGTCATTCTGTGCTTGTGCCTGCTTGATCTGCATGTCGAGCTGGGCTTTCTGGAGCGCGGTTTGCGCTTTGACCTTTTCCACCTGGACTTTTGCCGCCGTAAGCGGGTCCATACCCTGCCCGGCCTGTTTTTGCTGGAGGATAAGCTGTTCAGCCCGTTTCGCGTCTTCTTCCGTGCCGAAGAACCGCTCCGGTGCTTCCAGACCGGCCGCCTCTACCATTTTATGGCAGGTGTAGATGATATTGCTGAGATGAACAGGCGAGTTTGCGCCGAGCTGAGCGATAAAGGCCTGCTGCACCTGGAGTATCTGCTGGTACGAGGCAAGCATTTTCTGCCTGCTTCCCGTGCCAAGCCCCACGGCTACAGATATATCCATATCCGGGTCCCATTTCCGCGGGTCAAAGTCCATGAAGCGGCCCTTAAGACGCACCTGCACGGCTTTGTCGTGGTAACGGTGCAGGAGATTCAGCACGTACCGGCCAAGAGGCTTAAAGAACATTTCAGCGTAGACGCGCGCTATCATCTCCAGCCGCTGATTGATGGCCTCTTCCATGATAGAGGCGCCCGTGGCCGTGTTCTGGAGGGTATCAGCGTCAAGGCTTTGTGTGCGGGACGTGACGCCGGATCGCCGCTCCACAAGCTGATCCGTCAGCTGGAGGCCCTGCACAGCCTCAGACGCGGACGTAGCCACGGGGAGCGGAGATATGGAGGCGCCGCCACGCACACGGTGCACAGCGCCCGGCCCACGGGAGAGAAGAGAGTCTATGTCTATCCACCCGGTTTGGTTTGGGCCGTAGTCGGCCACAAGTTCACCGGCGTTGGAAAAGCTCAGCGCGTCCAGATAGGAGCGGGTAAGGTCAGTGCGCAGGTCCTGCACATCGCTCACGAGGTCAGCGAGGCAGAGCCCCACCACCTGATGCGGCATAGGCACGGAGCAGGCCGCGAAAAGCGGCGCACGGTACAGCGGCCACTCTTCCACGGAAAGGATCTTAGTGTCCGAGCCATCGCCTACGTATACGACCTTAGCCTTCTCCGCCATGCCGTCGCCGTTCAGATCAACGTCCAGCCACGCCTCATATACTTTATAGCGCCGGCTTTCCGCGGCTTCCGTGTCGTCCTCTGTGCTGGAGGAGGTATTCACTTCCTGCCCGATCACCTTCTCTTCGGGATCATCATCGGAGCCGTAAACGGGAAGTTCTTCAATCACGGCCCGGCTGTACCCTTCCTGCATTAGCTGCGTGGCCGTCCTGACTTCCCAGTGTGCAATGAAACGTGCATGCTCCACGTCCTCAGCCTCAGACGAAACAAGCACATTTTCCGAGGGTACGGGGTCAAGGCGCACGTCATGCGTGACCGTCTTTGTGCGCACGGTCACGGCGCATGCCATACCGCCCGGTACGGACGGGTCAGGGTACTGCTCCACCTCAGCCACGCCGCCACGGGCTTCCGTGTCGGCAATCAGGGCCTGCGCCTCATCGGGCGACAGGCCGTCAAAGCGGTCAACCGTCTGATGCTCTTCCCGCGGAGCGTGTGCGAGGCACCACCCCACACGCTGATACAGACCGTCCTTGAGCGTGTCATGGATAAGTCGGAACATGCTGCGCCCAAAAACCACCTGATTTACATAGAGTGTGGCGTCAGCGGCGGCCTGCTCCTGAGCGGGCGTGCGCGGCTCGAAACGGATAATCTCGTCCCCACCTGCGAAGACACGCATCAGTCCTGGCATGGCCCACTCTACCGTCTCCATCACGGTACGGTCTACGTAGGTGGAGAGACGGCGCTTCTCGCGGTCGTCGTCAACGCCATAGCCGTAGCCGAGATAGCGTTTTTTGAGCTTCGCGCGGTCAGCGGAAAGCCGCCCGCCCGGAGCCCCGATAGCGGAGGCGCTTTCCCGGATTATGATCTTCCTGATTTTGTCCTGTATGTCTGTCAGCATATCGACAGCCTACCCCCCTGTCTCAGAGGCTCCATAGCCCCCGTGTCTGTGCGGATAAAACCGACGGCCGCGTATCTCATGGCGTCCGCCCCGTGAGAAGTCCAGTCATGCAGCGGCTGCGTGCGAAAGCACTGGTGCTCCTCGTCGTACTCTCTCTGATAGCCCCACAACGCAGAAAGCCCCTGTGCGCACCGGTCCTTATCGATATACGAGGACGCCAGCACCTGCCGGACACTCTCTATGCCGTCCATGACGGGGATTTGGGGGGCGGCGGTGAAGCCGATACCCAGCCGGCGGGCAGTCTCGAGGCGGGTAACGCCTGTCCCAAGCTCACGAACTGCGATGTCATGCGGCGCTATGTGCTGCCCGTAGCGGTAGCCTTTCTTTGCCAGGACTTCCGCGTAGTGCGCCAGCCCTTCACCAGAAGCCTCATAGTAGTCGATGAATCGGTACTGTCCGCGGGAAGTCCCGTCCGAGACCCACTGGAAGAACCAGATCGCGGTACTGTCGGCCATGCCGAGGTCCCATGCCGTATGCACAAGCAGTGTCGGGTCTACCGGCACCGAGCCGATGCGGCCGGCGCTTTCCGCTTCCTGAAGAATCTTGCCATAGTAGGAGCCCTGCGCCACGAGCAGCGGATTCCCCTCCCATACGCAGTCATACTTGTCCGGGTCAGTCTTCCGGCAGTGCTCCATCTCTTGGCGGAGGACATCCGGAAACCAGGGGTTGTCGCGCCACGTCACCTTGCGGACATACGAGCCGGGCGGCGGCGTATGGACTATCCAGCGCTGCCAGACAGGAGCATGCACCCGGTTGGGGTTGAAGGAGATCCAGATCTCAGAGCCGGCCGTGCGCATGGTGGGGATAAGCAGGTCCAGAGACTTCTCCGATACCGTCTCTGCCTCCTCGATCCAGCAGTGCGTCAGGCCCTCGAAGGATTTGATCCGCTCGGGGCTTGTCCTTAAGCCCGAAAAGATAAAGAGCGAGCCATTGAGCCCGCGTATCTCCCCGTCAGTAGACTGATAGAAGTCGCCCATCCCGAGGCGTTCTATCTCGTCGTCGAGGAGGCGCTTCACGCTGTCCCGGATCGAGTTCTGCACCTCACGTGCGCAGAGGCACCGGATAGGCCGGCGGCGTCCCTCTATGAGCAGAGCGGAAGCGAAGGCACGGCTTTTCCCGCCACCTCGGCCGCCGTAGAAGACCTTGTATCGATGCGGCTTGAAGAGCTCCTCGAAGGCCTCAGGGAAGAAGGCGTCCACCCGTTGGATTACTTTTCTGTGCACTTCTTCGGTCTCCCAGCCCTCTTATGTGGCCGCACAAAAGTAACCCTGATTGCCTGCTCAGTCTTAATCGGCGCACCATCGGGGCCGGAACACTCTACGCGGGTAGTCTCTTTGTACCCAAGACGCGTCTTAAGGAGAAAAATCATCATCCGCACATCGCCATCCATGGCCATCTGGTAAGCAGTCTTCGCAAGGCCCTCTGCGGCCTCAGCCATGCCGGCATCCAGCTCAGCGCTGTAGTACTTGATCAAAGTTCCTGTACTTACCCCTATCTGCACGGCTATTTCGCGCTGCCTCACGCCATACTTAGCCAGGGCGCGGACGAGCGCCCGGTTTTCCTCAGTAGGTACATGCTCATCTCTCATCTGTCATACATCCTCTTTATAAGGCGGAAGCGCAGAGCGTCCAGCAGCATGCCGCCGGAGTTCCCGGCTATCCCGCACAGCCCCACCAGAGCTATGTCAGGCACCTCATCCGCGAGGAGCGAGAAAGCCAGCACGCCGCAGAAAGCTGACACGACTATCTGCGTCAGCAGGTCGAGCCAGCCACGGACGCCCTTCCGCATGACGCGGACCACGCCGCCCACAAGGCCGAAAGCCGCCCCAAGGGCGCACAGCTTCAGAAGCTCCCACCATCCGGAAAGGTCGTGCATCACCTGCCACCCCCCTGCACTTTTTTCAGGTAAGCGTCTTTGCTGGCGCTCCCGAGGGAGCTGCCGAGGTAGTACTGCACCACGGCGCCGAAGGCGGAGGAGAGCGTACCCAGGAGCATCAGCCCTGCGTCCCCGAGCTCAGCCTTTCCGCCGTGGAGCACGGCCCAGAGCATGACAAAGAAGCCCACGGTGACTATGCACGCCACTATGGACGTAGCCCAGCTTGCGCCGTGACCGGTCTTGGCAAGCTCTACCTCACGGTCGCGGGCACTCATCCTGTCGGTGAGCTCTGCCTGCACCTGGTCTCTCTGCCACTGGAGGAGCTGCGCCTGCTGCTGGATCTCCAGATCCTTCAGCTTCAGGAGAAGGTCAGGGCTCTGTGCTATGGTGCGCTGCACGTCCGCGGGGTCAGGCTCACACCCGAGCGCGGACGCTATGAGTGAGCCGGCCGCACCGGCGATAGCGCCCACGGGACCGCCGAGGACACTCCCCAGCACAGGCGCCGCCTTAGCCACGGCGCGGCCTACGTCCGCCCACTCCATCAGCGGATCTCCCGCAGAAGGCGGCCTTCAGCGGCGCGCCGTCCCAGGTACTCACCGCCCCACCCGTCACGGTCGAGGAGTGCGGCAGACGCCTTCTTCCAGTCGCCGCGGCGCAGGGCCGCCAGTGTGACGGGCGCACGGCGCTCAGCGCCCTTCACGCCGCACTGATAGACGAGAGAGAAGAGCACGGCCTGCACCTGCCACGGCAGATCGGCGAAAGCCATAGTGTGAGGCCCGCGGTCCCACCACGGCACCACCACGTCATCCATGTACCCGCGATGCTCAGCGTCCGTGAGCTCACGGGCCTGCTCACGGGTGAGTGTGAGCGGGCGGTTGCGCAGTACGCGGAGAGCGGCGCCCTGCCTCTTACCTATATATATGGATACCTTTTCGAGGAGCGGAGCCGGGACGCCCCAGCGCCTCAGCTGGGAGAGCGTCTGCTGTCCCAGGTCCACGCCTACGCCTACGGTCACGCCGGAGGCGCCCATAGCCTCGTAGTCCGTCACGGGCGCGCGGCCCGTGTAGTTCGCTGTCCCGCCGGACAGACGCCGGCACGGGATATACCCTGTACACGTCAGGGTCCCCTCTACCGTCTCCAGCCAGCGGAACACCTTTTCATACTGAATCGACATTTTTGTAAATTCCTGCAATCAACTTTCTACATTTTTATAACTTTTTATAGAGTGTATGTCAAAAAGTTGACACTTGCGCAAGGAAAAAGTTTTTGAAAAAAAAGCCTTCTACCATGGCAAGAAAAATCATCCTTGCCCACCTGTACGCCACGAGATAAGAGAAGGCCCCGCACACGCGGGGCCTTCTCTTTACTACATATACTTCATCGGTATCATTGCGCAATTATGATGCCGAATTGTAGTCCTCAAGCAGCTGGGCGATATACTCATCATCCAGGGTATCTCCCCAGCTGCCAATGGTTCCAAGGAGATCAGACAACCCACCACAGGCTTCAGCCTCGTCATATAAAGCCTGTGAAATGATATGCGAGAGGGGCCGGGGCTTTTTCGGAAGGGTGTTCAGCGCTTTCCAAATTTCGTCAACTATTTTTGCTTCGTACATTCCCATTCTCCTTGTGCCTGAGATTCCAGCCAGGATACAACGTTTTCATAAAAGGCTCTGTATGTGCGCTCCCCCAGCCTGATGATGGGAGCGCCCATGGCGTACCAATGGCGGACTGTGCTTTTTGAGACCCTGAACCGCGTGGCGATTCCAGTCAGCCCGATAAGGCTCTCCTTCTCGTCACTCAAGACTCAGCTCCTTCTTGACATACTCCCAGAGCGCCATCCCCAGAGACGTATGCGACGTGTCAGGGAGATCTCTCAGCCATTCCAGGGACGGATTACCCTCGCTCTCCTGTCCGCCGCCTATCTGCAGACAATTGACGAACCGGCATCCGCTGCTTCCGCCGGCGCCGTATCCAGTGAAGTCTATCCCCCTCCTCTGCCCGCTCACCCATGAGGGGCGGGAGAAGATATCTCTGATGCCGCCATCGTTGTAGGCTTCGCCCAGGTGATTGAGGTGATCCACGATCCAGTCTTTGCGGGAAAGACTGTGAGAACGCGAGAACACACAATTTGTGGCAGTCAGGCAGGCGCTGTGATGGGCCCATGCGCCGAAGGTGCGGACATCAAAACATCCCACGCCCCAGTCGTGCACCCAGCACTGGCTCATATCGGCGATAACGCCGTCCTGCACCTCGGGACACCTTCTCCCGCACCTGATGAAGGCGCAGTTTTTGAGAAAGAGAAGCCCTGACTTGTCTTCTGCCGGGTAGTCCCCGTTGCCCCCAAGGATGGCTTTCTTGCAGCCGATGAAGACGCAGCGGTCGATGACCACATGGGCGCCCTTGATGCAGTCGATAGCTTCATCCTGGTCAGCGAGCGGGACGGCGGAGAGGTCGAAGATGCAGTCCTGGATGAGAGTGCCGCCGTCACTTCCCCAGACCTGAATACAGTCTCCGCCAAGGTTGAACGTCGGGGCCGTATAGAGGCCTTCCCGGATTACCCTGCTGTAGCTCATTGCCCCTGCCTTCCAGACTTGCCCATACCGTGCTTAACGCGGTCCGCTTCTTCCGCGCGCTTCGCGTCGTTGAAGCGGTCCAGCGTGCCGACAAGATAGCCCGTGACGTCAAATGCGGCGAATCCTCTGGAAGGGAACGCCCGCACCGCAGAGTTTCGCCGTCTTGTCTTTTGCCTTAGACTTCATACATATCACCACCTTTTTGCGTTGGTTACGCATAGCCCCAGCAATAGCCGTAGGCTGATTTTTGCTTACCATTGCAACAGAAGGGGCAGGCGACAGTGCGGCCGCCCCCGTCTGTGTCGGCAAGGTAGATGTCGGGGCACCCGCAGTAGGGGCACGAGTGCATCATCTGTCGCGCCAGCGCTGCCTCTCTGTATCATCGGCCCACTCTGTCGCAATAAAAAGCACTATCCATATCGGGATGAAGATCTTCATCGCGACGATGAAGATATCTATCAGTGTATCTATCATCTCCAGTCCCCGCGGCAGAAACGCCACACGACACAAAGAAGGTCAAGCCCCATCAAAGCGCTAATCATACCCAACACCTCCACTACCGCAACAAAACAAATCAAGAGTGATTGCGTGATATACAATATATACCGGCCAGAGGATAGCCGCAAGAAAAAAAGACGCAGGCCGCCTTGACGGACGAAAGGATCATGACACGTCATCCAGTCTCAGCACCCCGGGATCACGCTCACGCTGAAGCGCATCCCACGTGCGCGGGGACAGCCAGAGGCATTCTTTTGTTTCCTGATTAGCGAAATTATGATGCGGGCGCGTCTCCATATGCCAATCGGCCAGCTCATCAGCGTACAGCGCGTTCTCGTATCCAGACAGCACGACATACCCGCTGACATTTTTAAAAGCACCGAGCATGGCCTTCTGATCAACGTCAGCTCTGTATCTGAAGGTATATCCGCAGTTATACGGCGGGTCCAGATACCATAGCGTATCGGGGGAGTCGTAGCGCGGGATAAGCTCCAGCGCGTCTTTGTGCTCGATGACCACGGAGCGTAAACGCTCTGCTATTTCTTCCATTTTTTCTACGCGGTTAACAAAAGTTTTTGCGTATTTTTTGATTCTTTGGTTGTCGGCTGCGAAACCTTGCCGGCTTTCAGACACCGCACCACGTATCCCAATCCCCATACCCGCCCGGCACACCAGAGCGCGCGCCCTCTCTATATCGTCACCATCAGGCATAGGGTAGAAGCTATAGTACTCTTCCCTTGCGTAAGGCGTCAGCTTCAGCCGCCGGATAAGCTCCGCGGCTTTCGATTTATCGCGCAACACACTGAAAAAGTTGACTAAATCGCTGTTCAGGTCGTTATACACTTCCAGCGGCGAGGGCGTCTTGTTCAGAAGAACGCCAGCGGCGCCGCCGAAAGGCTCAACGTATATTTTATGCCGTGGAAAAAATGAAATAACCCATGAGGAGATTTTCACTTTCCCACCGGGGTAGATGAGAGCCATTAGCACTTTTCCTTCCTCCAGTCCCCGCGGCAGAAGCGCCAGACGACACAGAGCAGGTCCAGCGCCTCATCCATGACGCGCTCTTCCCCCTGCGACTTATTCAGAGCCTGGCAGAGTTCCCCGTACTCTTCACCTATGACGCCTACGCCCTGATATATGCCGTCGGAGAAGGCCGGATGCTTCTTCTCCGCGGCCTTCACGCGGTCGGCCAGCTTCATCAACAATGGGACATCGAGTTCCCTTGACCCCAGCTTACCAGCAGGGGTGACAAAAGTGATAACATTACAGCTCATTGCCATCCTCCCGGCCCGTCTTCGGGGCTATACGCCCCGGGGCATAGTCCACACCGCCAACGCGCTCGCATCCGGACATAGCGGCAGCACACTCAGCACCGCAGGCCGCGTATCCGGCAATGTCCACCCAACTGTCTGTGTGCCGGGGATTCCCCTCCACGCGGGCGAGCTTCAGGAGGATCATCATGGCGGCCACATCCGCGGTGGAGATGTCGCACCCGGTGTAGCGGCTCCACAGGGCCGCGATAAGGGCGAAACTATCTTCGGGGTGCCCGTATTCACGGGCCCGATCTGTCAGTACGGCCTTGCCGGCTGCGTCGAGGCACTCTTTCCTGGTCATATTTTTATCTCCTTTTGTTCAATTTTTTGTCCGCGGCTCCATGCCGCGTAAAGACTGATACCTAGGCGGACGGCTATCTCCGCCCATGGGGCACCCTCCTGTCTCAGAGAGACAAGCAGGGTATCCATCTTCTGCGTCCATCGTATCCTGGCTTTTCTCCGCTTCTTCAGGGCAGGCACGACGCCTTCACTCTGAAGGACGCTCCACCTGTGCTGTGCCTCTTTCCTCGAGCGCCCGCATAAGGTGCCTATCACGCTCCACGAGTAGCCAGCGCCTACCAGATGGGCAAGAAGGGCGTCTCTGTGTGGCGTCCATCCGTATGTACGGTGGCTATCTGTCAGCATGCCGCCTCCGCAGTCTGCCGCGCAGGGCATCCAGTCCAGCCCCGAGCAGTGCACCCAGCGCGAGCGAGACCAGACACGAGGATAAAGACATCCCCACGCGAGCGGCGCAGAAGACCGCTACAACGACAAACACAGACACAATCGCCAGCTCAGCGGCCATCAGCCGGAATGCCTTTTTACTCTCTGTGCTATTCATATACCCTCCAGACGCCCAAAATCGCCCCGTGTGGGCTTTCCTTGCGTTTTCCGACTAACCCACAAGCGGCCATGATAAAATCTCACTGTGCGGGCCCATACGTCACCGTATCCATATCAGAGGCATCACCCTTAGGAGCGTATCCTCCCCTGCTCCTCAGGCGGTCCCAGCACGCAGGACAGCGATAGTCTGTCGTAGGCCGGCCGCAGTCGTGGCAGCGGCGCATGTACCTGGTGATTTGTCTGTAGGACGCCTTGCCGCGCAGGATGTCCTTTTTATCCGTCGGCTCAGGGAAAAGCTCGCTGTGGGCGCGTATGTAGTACCGCACGGTATCTGCTTTCTTGTGGAGCTGCCCCCCTATACTCCGGTAGCTTTCTCCGGCGGCATACATCCGTGCGGCGGTCTCCAGCTCATCCTCACTCCACCCTTTCATGCCCATAGCCCCTCCATGTATCTGATGACTGTATCTCTGGCTTCCTGCCAGCCGTAGCATACGGCCGTGGAGTAGCCCTCGAGCTTCAGCGCCAGAAGGGCCGTCCTCTGAGGGTCGGAGAGGAAGCCCCCTTTCCGGCGCTTCATCTCGATCCAAAGCCCGTGCCACTCCCCCCTGGCTATAGCCAAGAAAAGGTCGGGGATACCCGCTCTCACGCCCTCGGCATGGAGGCGCGCTCCCGTGGTTGTGGTGCGTTTTCCGCCGTTCGGTATCGCCATGAGCAGGAAGTTCGGCATGTGCCGGGCCTTGGCGTACAGATTCCACCACTCGATGAGCGCGGCCTGCTCCTCGTGCTCTGTGGGGGTGGGAGTCTTAATACTTCCACGAGTCATCGTACCCGCCTCCCTGCTGGTGCCCCTGCCCCTGCTGCTGGTCATCGTGGCCACCGTGGCCACCGAGGGACTGTACTCTCTGGGCCTGCACGTACCAGGACACGGCGTCTCGCCCGTCCTTGGTCTGGTACTTACGTGACAGATACCGCCCCTGCACGAGGACCTGACTTCCCTTGTGCAGATACTTCAGCACAAAGTCCGCCGTCTTTCCGCCGCACGTCACACTGTGCCAGGTGGTGCGCTCCACCTTCTGGCCGGACTGGTCACGGTAGCCGTCGTCCGTGGCCACGGAGAGACGGGCGAAGCTGCTCTGTCCGGCGTGCACCTCCTCGGGGTCACGGCCGAGAAGGCCGATGAGGGTGACGTTGTTAAGCGACGCCATGGCTTGCCTCCAGTCTCATATCCTTGCCGGCAAGGACGAGAAGCTGCCCTCCGCCCTCTGCGAGGCGCGAGAAGAGAGAGAGACCAAGCAGCTCGCGGAAATGGGTCTTGTCCAGGTTCGAGATGAGAATCGTGGGCTTCATGTTCTCGTAGCGTCTGTCAATGACGTCAAAAAACATGAAGCGCTCCGCCGGCGTCCCGTACTGCCTCCCCACCTCGTCAATCACGAGCAGGGCCGGCTTCACGAAATCGGCCATGGCCTGCCGTTCGCTCACAGTCCGCGACATGTACGTCTCCTTGATGCGGCGGAAGATGTCCGCCTCCCTGACGTACACGGCGGGGAAACCCCGGCTGATGACGGATCGCACCATCGCGGCGGCGAGGTGCGTTTTTCCTGTACCGGGGCGTCCGAGGATGCAGAGGCTCCGGCCGGTTTTCATCGTGTCTTCCCATCCGGTCACGGCGTAGCTCATGCATGCGCGGAGGGCCATTTTTTGTTCGTCCTCGTCTGTGCGGAAGTTCTCAAAGCTCCGGTTCGCGAATCTCGGCGGGATACAGGCCTGACCCATGAGCTGCTCAATGCGCCATGCAGCAATCTCGGCGCGGGCGTTGGCTTCTTCGTGGAGATCCTTCTCGAGCTGAATCTCTTTCTCACACTCGGGGCACCGGCTCCAGATTTCTTTGTACTGGCAGGGGAGGAGGTACGAGATGTAGTCTCCGTGCCTCTGGCATATAGCCGGGCGCATATCCTTTGCCCGGAAAAGGGCTTCCATTTTACGCATTTGCTTTCTCCTTCAACGAGTCAAAAATCGAACCAAAGCCCGAAGACGTGTAATCCTGGTCATGCTCGTCCACGTAGGGAGTGGACCCGTTCTCGTCCGGGGCGTAGCTCTTCGCCGGCGCCTTCTCCGGCACGTCGTCCCAGCGTCTGTCGTGGAGCCAGTTGCTCATCATGGGGACGTAGCCGCGCTTCCATCGTCGGTCCTCCGCCTTGAAGCGCTCGATGATGTCAGCAAGGGCGTAGGACTCAGGGACGATGTGCCTTGCCTTGAGGTAGGCGTATTCTCTCCACGCCTTCTCCTTCCCCTGCTGTACAGGCCATAACGAGAAGACGTAGCAGAACTCTTTCCACGCAGGGTTGCCGTGAGTGGTATCTGCCTGCGGGGGTGTAGCCGGGTCCGTGGTCGTATCAGGGGCCTGCGGGGGATCCGTGGCTGGGGTCTCAGGCTTAGGCTCTGGGTCAGGCCCAGGTGCCTCTCTTGCCTTCAGGGGCGAAGTCTGTGCAGGTGTACTCACACCCACACCCTGCTCCCCCTGGGGGGTAAGGGGGGTGTATTTTATATTATTATCTTCTCTATTCTTCTCTTCTCTTCTCTTATATGGCGTTTCATCCGTTTCATGTAACGTTTCATCCGTTTCATGTAACGTTTCATCGGATTTGGACGACCGCTTGGCCCTGTACCGGCGTACACGCTCCGTAGATGTGCTCGGCTTCCCCACATCCCCGGATTCCGGAGATTGGCGTTTGCCCCAGGCCTCGAGGCGATTGTCGGGGGAGATAAGCCCCCGCGCTTTCATCGCCTGAAAGATGCTATCCGTCGTCCCGTCTTCGTACCCATAGAGAACGTCTATATCTTCGGGGCTGAAGTCGTCGACGGATCCCCGGTCATCACTCATGGACGCGCACTCCAGGAGCGCCATCCATACTGACACAACGGCCCCGACAGACTGTTTTGAGTCCCGGGCAATGCGTGGCCATTTCGTATCATTAATCGTCCCATTGTAGACACGGAACCAGCTATACGCCATCGTCATGACTATATCTCCACGAATTCGTCCCAGTCGACGATCCCGCCGTTTTTTGAGATCAAGCCGTCGTGGGTAAAGGCTTCCAGAATTTTGGCTGTTGTCCCCTTCTTGAAGCCGCCGAAGAAATCCACGTCTTCCGGGTCGAAACCCTCAATGCTTCCCCCGTCATCACACTGGGAAGCGCTCGACAGAACCGCCACGTAGACAAAACTCACGACGGCCGGAGACACCCCCAGCTTGCGGGCCATGCGCTGCCACTTGATGCTCATGACGGTTGAGTCCGCCAGCTTGAACCACCGCTTCACTTGGTTCTTCCCTCCTCTATGCATTCGCCTGTGCTCATGAGTGTGTCTCCCCAGTCCCGTTCCACTGGAAGGCATACCACTTAGGATTCTTCAATCGGCATTGGATTAATTTGAGCAATCTGCATTCTCCTTGTAAGCGGGAGATGATTTAGAGGCTGCTTCCGCCTTCATCAAAATATAATCCTCTAGCCTTCGAGAAATTGGGCATAATTCGTTCCTTATCGAGCGGTAGTAGCGACTTGACAGATGCATCTCTGCGGCAGCCTTAGAATGGTTTCCGTAGGTACGCCTGAGGATCGCGAAAGCTTGCTGTATCTTTTTTTGCATTGTTCACCACCTCTTGCGATGTAAAAAATAGGCTATTTATGCCTATTTAGCAAGCTGATTTTTGGCCAATTTTTTTTAAGTCGCCCTACAAGTAAGGTGGTATTTATGAATGGAATAGACTTTCAAAAAGCTTTCGTGGAGGCGCTGGTTGCCTTGGCGACAAAGCAGAGGTTAAACGCTTCTGATTTAGCCAAGGCCGCTTGGAGTGTTGACTTTAAAGATCCAATTGGAAGGTGGCGCAAGGTTAGGGGCGGACGTCAGGCGTTATCTCTTGCTGATGCCTACGAAATGGCAAAAGCTCTAGGCGTGTCTCTTGCTGATGTGTGCGGGATTGCTGTCGCCTTAGATATTGTAGGTGACGGCAAAAACATAAGGGGAGTACCAGGGCGTCCGCCTAAAGGCAAAGACGCGCCGCTGTCATCAGATTCAAAAAACAAAATAGCTTGAAACGGACTTATGATGTCCACAAAAAAACACTGTAGAATAATCATATTCAATAAAGAAAAGGATTAGTCTATGAATAGCTTCTTAATGATAAGTATGAATCTCCCACGTTGGCCCGGAGGCGTCCGTGTGCTCCGGTCGTCGTGTGTTTCTCCGACAGGGCCTTCATAATCTCGTCGTTTCGTTTACTGTAGCTCTTTCTCCCTAGCCCAAAAATTTTTGCCCCTCTTCGGAGGGGCTTTTTTTTGCTCTAAATATAGAATTTTCTCAAAAATAGGCTTTTAAAGCCTATTTTTTGCTTTACATATAGGCTGAAATAGCCTATTTTTTCTTTGCCAGCGGGGAGAAAGAGCCGCAGAAAGGAACCTCCCGAGGCACCGAGTAAGCAGAGGCGATTCCCACCAAAGGCCCCGTCTGTCCGGCAGGGACGGCCTGAAAAGTAAGGTAAGTCGGCATAGCCGCACACTGCCTTATCAGTAAGGTGCGAAGAACGAGGGACACGAAGACGGGATAAGGAGGCAGTAAATGTACACTTCCACAGAACGTTTTTCCGATGCGTCAGCCCTACTCTCTGCCATTGAAAGCCGCACTGTCCGCGAGAGCCGCATGGCCTTCGCCTGGCAGAGGGAGCAGCGCGCCAGAAGGACCCGCAGGGAACGCATCATCGAGATGATAACCACCGCCTTCGCCGCTACCGCGTGGGTGGCGTGCGTAATGGTCACTAGCGGTATGCTGTTTATCGTGGGAACAGAATAGGGGGAAAAAATGAAATATCTTTTTTCAAAAAAAATTCTCATCGAAGACTTTACCCGTTTTATCGGAAGTCACAAAGGCGAGTTCGTTAGCGAGCAATCGCTTGAGGACATTGTCAGTGCCGCAGAAAAAGAAGTGTGGAGATTGGTTGACGGTTATGGATTTAGCCCAGTCTCAAGCGTCCTTTCAGAAGGCATCACGCAAAGTCTAATCGCCGACATAGACGCTATCGTGTGCTATCCGGACGATGCCGAAGAATACGGCAAATTTGGCAAAAAAATCATCAGGGTAAAAGCATTGAAATAGTTAAATTTCCCGCCCCGGAGTGGCCGGGCTGGGACGCGGTCGGAGAAAGCCGCGTAAGGGAACGTGGGGGCCGGAGCCGTCACGAGAGAAGAGATAGCCCGGCCCCCGCAAAAATAAGAAGATAGAATCCGTGCATAGCCGCCTCTACACCAAAACGAAGCATGGTTTTTTACATTTCATCCCGGCAGAAGATGTTTCCAGAAAGCCTATGAGCGGTTGGGTGAATCGCTGAAAAATTTCCCGGACCCCGGGACCACGGCAGGGTCAGACGCAGCCCTTCGCCGCGAGGCGTCAGGGGCGGCCATAGAGGATACAGTCTCTCTCTCAGGCCACTACCTCTCTCTACATGGCCGCCCCTTCACCACTTTTCCCGCCTCATGGCACGGGGCGGGGATCCATGCGGTTCCTCCGCACATAGGCACGAGGGGCCGGGTACGACTGCCCGGCCCCAACAAAGGAGAAAAAAATGATCATCAATCTTACGTCCCATGACGTGGACATATACAACATCTCAGACTGCATCCTGAATTACGGAAGGTTCTATCTCCGCGAGGAGGAGGATACGGGAGAGCGCCCCGAGCCTCTGCGCCTGTACACGGCACCCAAGGAGCCAGCCAGAGCGACGTACTCATATAAGGCCGCCGGTGTGGCGGACGGGATCGTGATATTCCGCTGGACAGCCGAAGAGATCACCGGCCTGCCGGAACCGAAGACGGACACGTTTTATATCGTGCCCAAGATGCTTGCTCAGGCATTACCTGAGCGGGAAGATCTCATCTTCCCCTGGAGCGTGGTGCTCGACGCCGAAGATAATGTCGTCGGCTGCATCGACTTCTCCAGAGTATAGGGGGCGGCCATGGCCAAGATTATCTATGATCAGCCGGCAGCGGAATACTTCGCGGAAAAGGCTCTCAATAACACTTCCATCGGCTACCTTCTGGAATGTCCCGCGCTCTACAAGGCTCATCAGACCATGGAGGAGGCGCCCAGCAAGGCCTTCCTTCTCGGCTCCCTCGTGCATGCCATGGTCCTCGAGCCGGACAAGGTGGCCGAGCGGTACGCAGTCTGCCAGTACCCCGGCACCACCAAGGCGGGCAAGGAGGAGCGCAAGGCCCTCGCAGAGAAAAGCATCACGGCCTTCTCCGGAGAGGACTGGAGCCAGGCCGAGAGCATGTCCGACAGTCTCCTCACCGCGTGCCCGACGACGTCAAAACTTCTGGCTCTCCCCGGCAAAAGCGAAGTGTCCCTCTACTGGGAAGAGACCGTCGAGGACAAGCCCCTTCCCTGCAAGGCGCGTGTCGACCGCCTTGCGCAACTTCCCGATGGAACCTGGGTCGCAATTGACCTCAAAACCACGGCCGACACGGTGAAGCCGTCGGAGCTTGCCCGCAAGGCGTACAACTTCGGGTATCACCGGCAGGCCGCATGGTACACCCGCGGCCTGAAGGCGTGCGGGATCGAGGCGCCATTCATCTTCTTCTTTGTGTCCAAGCAGGCGCCATACCTCGTGACGCCGCTGTCCTTTACGGCCGACGCGCTGGCCCTCGGTGATGACCAGTGCATGCGGGCCGCAAGGACGCTTATCCACTGCCGCGAAGACGATTCCTGGCCGGCCTACACGTCCGGCATCTACGAAGTGGATCTGCCGGAGTGGGCCTACTATCAGGCCTCAAAATAAGGAGAAAAACGTATGACTACGATAAACAATTTCAACAACCTCCCCGACCTCATCATGAGGTCCAAGCCCCAGTTCGCCCTCGCCATCGGAGGCAGCACTCCGGCCCAGAGGCAGGAGAGAGCCGAGCGCTTTACGAGAATCTGCCTCACGGCTATGCGCCAGACCCCGAAGCTCGCCCAGTGTGAACCGGCCTCCATCCTCGGAGCCATGATGACCTGCGCGCAGCTTAATCTGGAGCCGAACACCCCGCAGGGCTTGGCTTACCTCATCCCCTACAACCGCGAATGCCAGTTTCAGGTTGGATACAAGGGCCTCATGCAGCTGATGTACCGGAGCGGGGCTATAGCATCCTTCAACGCGGATGTGGTGTACAGACAGGAAGTCGAGCAGGGACTCTTTGAATACGAGAGCGGCATATCTCCCCGAATCATCCATAAGATCGACCTTCTCAATCCGGAGGCCCGCACCGGCAAGCCCGAGGATGTGATAGCGGCCTACGCGGCCGTGGTGCTCAAGACTGGAGAGCCCATTGTCCGCCTCGTCACCAAGATGGAGATTGATCAGGCGCGGGCGCTGAACCGCGGCAACTCGCCTGCATGGCGGGACCACTACGCAGCCATGGCCATTAAGACGGCCATCAAGCGTCTCTCTGCATGGCTCCCCGTGACCAAGGTCGCCGACGCCTTCGCCGCGGAAGAAGCCCAGACAACCACCGCTGAAGTCGTGGAGGAGAAGAAGCCCACTCCCGCGGCTACTGTGGATGCGATCAACGCCATGTTGGAGCACGAGCCCCAGCCCGCGGAGAAGAAGGCCGACGAGCCCGCGAAGGAAGAGCCGGCTACGGCCGAACAGGCTGAAGAAAAGCCCGCGGAACAGCACGCGGAGAAGGCAGCGGAGCAGACTTCCGCCAAGAAGGCTGCACCCAAGCCCGAGCCCGAGCCTCAGCCCGCCAAGGCCAAGGGCCCGGGGGAAAAGATTAAGTGCCCGGATAGCGGCAAGATGGTCGATGACGTTCTCGACTGCCCGAACTGCCCTCATCGGCAGGGATGCCCGCAGTGGGATTAGGGACCCCATGCCGAGTGGTTATTTCCATTTTGGAAACAACCGGGACTAGGGACGTGAGATGAAGGCGGGGCGATGAGCCCCGCCAGTTACGGAGGTAAAATATGAATTTTAAAGAAGTCGTAGATTTTTTGAACCACGAGGAAAGATGCACGGAGACAGTAGTTTCTCCAGATGATCCCACTCTCCTGAGCTCTCTGGAGGCCCTCATCGGCAAGGCGTACCGCTTTACGAGAAGCTACAAGACTCCCCGAGACGCCATGCGCTGGATCCTCTGGACGCTGCTCTACTTTGTCCAGCAGGAGAGAGAGCTCACAGACAAGGACGAGGACGTCGTGCTTGAGGCCCTTGCGGCCGCAAAGGCCAACGCCGCCTTCTGCCGTAAGGACGAGGAGAGCAAGTGATGGAGGAAATCCATAAAAAAATAGAAGACTACGTGAAAAACGTGGAAGGGCCCTTCTTCTGCATCATGGGCGGAGAGGGCGACAGGATAGAAGTATGTAAAGACATCACCTTAGAGGAGATCACCTTCAACTGCCTCGATGGCATATGGGAAATGCAGAAAACGCGAAAAGATGATGTAGCCGCGTATGCCGGGTTCCTTTTCATCTGCGTCCTGTATTTCGCGAATATGTATAACGTGAGAATTCGCGAAGAAGACCGCCTGGCCATCAGGAACACCGCGCTGCACATCTTCGAGGACTGTGACTCCGCCGACTCCCCGTCGGAAACAGTCCTTCAGTAAGGAGTAGACAATGGGATTCCTCGCTTCATCCTGCAGCTTTACGCGCTTCCGCGTCATTGATCCCGTGCCAGATGGGCTCTGGGCTGAAATTCCCCAGCTGCTCAAAAATGGCGCCTTCCTCGATATTGACGAAACAACTGAGTCCCAGGCCGACGGCTGGGTCAGTTTTGACG
>ERZ773227.465-NODE-465-length-38415-cov-5.317805_pt1 | contig 38415 bp, 40 predicted proteins | sample MGYA00580525_ERZ773227 | MGnify/ENA primary metagenome ERZ773227 (study PRJEB29015, sample SAMEA2737782) | human gut metagenome | biome: human gut; feature: human-associated habitat; material: faeces | place: China | collected 2012 ... | reverse complement strand
TTTATGAAGGAACGATCAATGACTTTGGGCTTGTGAAAAGCAGTGTGTTAAAAGTTATCAAGATATTAACGGATGTAGAATGGTTGGATTTAGAAGAATTAGAGGAAAAGGAGGAGATTGAAATGTGTGAAGCTGAAAAGAGATGGCTTGAAGTAAAGTCAAAAGAATGGGAAGCTGAAGGGATAAGAAAAGGAATCGAACAAGGCAGTGAGAAAAAAGAACTTGAAATGTATCAAACAATGGTAGACAAAGGATTCAGTATATCAAGTATCGCATCGATCTTCTCAGTAAGTGAAGAGTCGATTGAAAGGCTGTTGGTGAAAGCATAAAGGTATGGAGATGAACGTGTCCATATTTTTTATAGTTGACAAAGTGAACAAATGAATATAAAGTATACAAAGTTAACTAAACGGAGGTACTTTATGAATACATTCAAAAAAATATATTGTCGAATTTTTCAGAATTGTTTTAAACTCGTGATTCCAATTTTACCTTATCGAACTCCAGAAATATTAAAGAGTACATCTTTAATTTCTCATATTTGCATGGATAATCATATATCTAAAGTGATGGTGATTACTGATTTTACTGTGCATCAATTGGGAATATTAGATCGTATGTGTGAACACTTAGATCATCATTCTATTTCATATGTAATTTACGATAGGACGGTCGCAAATCCTACAAGTGATAATGTAGAAGAAGCCAAAAACTTATATTTATCTTCGAATTGTCAGGCTTTAATTGGGTTTGGTGGAGGATCTAGCATGGATTGTGCTAAGGCCGTTGGAGCTAGACTTGCTCGTCCTAAGAAACCACTATCAAAGATGGAGGGGATTTTAAAGATTTGGAAGAAACTACCATTACTTATTTGTGTACCTACCACAGCTGGAACAGGAAGTGAAACTACTCTTGCGGCTGTCATTGTAGATTCAAAAACACGCCATAAGTATGCGATCAATGATTTTAATTTGATCCCGGATTATGCAGTTTTAGATCCTAAACCCACATTATCTTTGCCTCCATTTATTACGGCATGTACGGGTATGGATGCTTTAACCCATGCGATTGAGGCTTATATTGGTAATTCCACTACAAAAAGAACGCGTGAATATGCGTTAATGGCAACAAAACTAATATTTGAAAATATATATAAAGCATATGAAAATGGAAATGATTTAGAAGCTAGAAGCAATATGTTGGATGCTGCCTATTATGCAGGACATGCTTTTACGGTATCTTATGTTGGATATGTACATGCGATTGCCCATTCTTTAGGTGGAAAATATAATATTGCGCATGGCTTGGCTAATGCGGCTTTACTTGATGTTGTGTTGAGACAATATGGAGAAAGTGTGTATCAGAAATTATATGAAATGGCTTTGTATTGTGGAATCTGTAATGCGAATGATTCCTATAAAGTTGGAGCTGAGCGTTTTATTGAACAAATTACTTTAATGAAAAAGCATTTTGGCATTTCATCAACATTTAGTGAATTAAAAAAATCAGATATTCATGAATTGGCATTATATGCAGATCATGAAGCCAATCCATTGTATCCGGTTCCTGTTTTGTGGGGTGTAAAAGAGTTAGAAAAAGTGTATGCTTTAGTAGTGGAGGATTGAGTATGGATCCAATTGTTTTAGAACAAAGAGAATTTTATAATTCACACAAAACCTTAGATATTAATTTTAGGATAAATGCCTTAAAAACTTTAAAAAAGGCAATTTTAGCTTATGAAGATAGAATTAATGAAGCAATTAAAATGGATGTTGGAAAATCAAATTTTGAAACTTATATGTGTGAAGTAGGGTTAGCTTTAAGTGAATTAACTTACATGGAAAAACATGTTCGTAAGTTTTCAAAAGAAAAGACAGTATATACACCATTGGCACAATTTTTGTCGCGCAGTTTTGAGAAACCAAGTCCTTATGGTGTGGTGTTAGTCATTAGTCCTTGGAATTATCCTTTTTTACTTTCTATTGACCCATTGATTGATGCACTTGCGGCAGGGAATACAGTTGTATTAAAACCTAGTGAATTTAGTCCATATACATCACAAGTTATCAAAGATATGATTGAAGAATATTTTGATCCAGAATATGTGGCCTGTATACTTGGAGATAGTGAAGTGAGTTCTCAATTACTAGATTCTAAGTTTGACTATATTTTCTATACAGGATCAAAACGTGTAGGAAAAATTGTGATGAATAAGGCAAGCCAATATTTAACACCAGTTACTTTAGAATTGGGCGGGAAAAGTCCTTGTATCGTTGATAAGGATGCAGATATTAAACTAGCAGCACGAAGAATCGTTTTTGGAAAGTATTTGAATTGTGGACAAACCTGCGTGGCTCCAGACTATATATTGGTGCATGAATCTATAAAGAATCGTTTTATAGAATGTGTTATATCTGAAATCAAACGACAATACGCAAATTTAGATGATTATGGTCATATCATTAATGATAAGCACTATAATAGAATTTTAGGGTTGATAGATATGGATAAGGTTGTTTATGGTGGAAAACACCATGACTTAAAAATTGAACCTACAGTGATGGATCGGGTGAATTTTTCAGATCCTGTAATGCAGGAAGAGATATTTGGACCGGTTATGCCAGTATTAACATATTCTGATTTGGATTTGATCATCGATAAAATCAATTCTATGCCTAGTCCATTAGCTTTATATATTTTCACAAATAATAAACAAGTATCAAAGAAAGTAACGAGTGAAGTTTCGTTTGGCGGTGGTTGTATCAACGATGTAGTGATTCATTTAGCTACAAGTAATATGGGTTTTGGCGGTGTAGGCGAAAGTGGTATGGGTTCATATCATGGAAAACATGGTTTTGATACGTTTAGTCATACAAAGAGTATTGTGGATAAAAAAAGAATCATTGATTTACCTATGCGTTATCAGCCTTATACTAAATTGAATGAGAAATTGATTCGCTTTTTCTTAAGATAATCTTTATAATGAGTGTATGGAAAAAAGAGAAAAATTTGAGTATGACATTGATTTAGGTGCCATCATGGACTATGTAGAAAACCGTTTTATGTTAGTAATAAAAGATGAGGATTGGACACAGGAGGAAATTGATATGTTAAATAGCGGTATCGATCTTCATTTTTGTTACACAAATGATATTGCCGTATTTGTGCTTGAAGGTGGCGATATTGATTCCAGTGATTTTTACTTCAATGTTCAAGAGTGTGACTGGAAAAATCATTTGTTTGCGACAGACTGTTTAGATATCGATATCATTTTGTTGAATAAAGCCAATGAAATTTGTTTTAAAAAGTCAAAAACTTTGACAAAAGAACAAAGTCAAATTATTAAGGATTGTCTAAATCAACAAAATAAGGTATCCTTTATGCCAAGTGAATATGATGTGAATGTGCAAGGAATCCAGAGTGCATATGAACCATATGAGCTAGTGCGTTTTGAAAAATGTACAATAAAACTATAAGGAGAATGATGATGAAGGCTGTTATTAGTGTAATTGGAAAAGACAAAGTAGGAATCTTGGCTATGATTGCCAATGAGTGCGCAAACTACAATTTAAATGTATTGGATGTAACACAAACAATTGTTGATTCTATGTTTATCATGACTATGATAGTGGCAATTGATGGAATGAGTATTCCATTGAATGAATTTGCGGAAAGAATGGAAAGCTTAGGAAAAGAGAAAAACTTAGTAATTCGTTGTATGCATCAGGATATTTTCAATTCTATGCACAAGATTTAATGAGGTGTTCACATGCAGACAAATGAAATTTTAGAAACAATAAAGATGATTGACGAAGAATACTTGGATATTCGCACAATCACAATGGGTATTAGCTTACTTGATTGTATGGATCCAGATATTCATGTTTCATGTCAAAAGGTTGAAGAAAAGATTTGCCGCTTAGCTAAAGACTTAGTAAAAGTAGGAAATGACTTCAGTAAGACTTATGGTATTCCGGTAGTTAATAAGCGAATCAGTGTAACTCCAATTGCGATGTTAGTAGCTTGTTCTGGTGGAAATCCGGTTGAATATGCCTTAACTTTGGAGCGTTGTGCACAAAAATTGGGTGTAGATTTTATTGGCGGATATTCTGCATTAGTACAAAAAGGATATGCTGCAGGGGATAATGCATTGATTGAATCAATTCCTGAAGCCTTGGCTAAAACACAGCATGTTTGTGCAAGTGTTAATGTTGGAAGTACAAAAGCCGGAATCAATATGGATGCGGTTGCACAAATGGGTCGTATTGTGAAGTGTTGTGCTGAATATACAAAGGATGAAAATTGCTTAGGTGCTGCAAAATTAGTAGTATTCTGTAATGCTCCAGAAGATAATCCATTTATGGCAGGTGCCTTCCATGGTGTCGGGGAAGCAGATTGTGTAATCAATGTTGGTGTGTCTGGACCTGGTGTTGTTCGTGCGGTATTGAGTAAAGCCGACAAATCTTTGCGCATGGATCAAATTGCAGATTTAATCAAGCGTACAGCATTCAAAATTACTCGTATGGGACAATTAGTAGGAACTGTTGCGAGTGAAAAATTAGGTGTTCCTTTTGGAATCGTTGATTTATCTTTAGCTCCAACACCGGCTGTTGGCGATAGTGTTGCTTACATTTTAGAAGAAATGGGATTAGAAACTTGTGGTGCATATGGTACGACGGCTTGTTTAGCTATGTTAAATGATGCAGTAAAAAAAGGTGGCGTTATGGCAACAAGTAATGTAGGTGGTTTATCTGGTGCATTTATTCCTGTTAGTGAAGATGCAGGTATGATCAATGCTGCAAGAACGGGTGCATTAAAATTAGAAAAATTAGAAGCAATGACAGCTGTATGTAGTGTAGGTTTGGATATGATCGTAATTCCAGGAGAAACAAGTGCAAATGTTATTTCAGGAATTATTGCGGATGAAGCTGCAATCGGTATGGTTAATACAAAGACGACAGCTGTACGTGTGATTCCTGCGATTGGAAAAGATGTTGGTGATGAACTAGACTTTGGTGGTTTATTAGGAGCAGGTCCTGTAATGCCAATTTCTCAGATTTCAAATGATGTCATGATCAATCGTGGCGGAAGAATCCCAGCTCCTTTACAAGCGTTAAAGAACTAATGAGGAAGTGTTTCACTTCCTTTTTTTATATTGCTTTTTCTTTGGTTAGATTATAGAATATAAATGTTTAAAAAAAGCTTTAATTAAAATGTTAATTTAATATTCAGTTATATTTTAGAGAGGAAAATAGAATGACAATTGAAGAATGTTATAAAAAAATGGGCGCGAATTATCAAGATGTTATTAAGCGTTTACCAAGTGTTAGCATGATTGAGAAATTTGCACTAAAATTTAGAGAAGACACGAGTTTTCAAGAATTAGAGACGGCTTTGAATGAAAAACAAGTGGATTTGGCTTTTAGAGCCGCACATACTTTAAAAGGAGTATGCATGAATTTAGGCTTTGATCATTTGTATAAGCCAAGTTTTGAAATCACAGAAAGTTTACGTGCAAGTAATTTGGAGTTGGCTTTACAACAATTTGATGCAGCGAAAGAGCAATATACTAAAACAATTGAAGCTTTAAATGAATTTGCAGCATAGATCTCTAGAAGAGGTCTTTTTTTATATATTAAGATTTTGGTTTCGTGACAGGAAAAAATGTATGTGAAAAAGCAATAAATAATCACATGGCATAGATTATCAGGAACGAAAAAAGGACTATTAAATTAAAATGGGGGTATTTTTGAAGTGTATGACATGACAACAGATTCTTATGTTACTACTTTAGTCAGTGGTCAATTGATGATTAATGGAAAAAACACAGATGAAGAGTATGAAATTTCTAAAACGAAGACTTCTCTAAAATTATCAAGACAGTTTAAGTTTACCTGAATTTCGGTAAGCATTAGCTATTTGCTAGTACTTTTCTTTAATCAAATGAGCACTACGATATCCACGTTTTAAAAATTTAAAGAAACATTCTATTACCGAAAAATGAATTTTTTTCAAAAAGTGGGAATAGAATAATGACAGAACTTACACTTTGTGTTAAATTATGCTTGGGATACTTATTACCGAAAATTGAATAATTTTTAAAAAGTGGGAATAGGGGAGGATGTTATGCAACTTATTGTTAGAAAAAAATATTTAGATGAGTTGATTGAATTATATGGCACACCCGATATAAAGGTTATCACTGGAATCCGTCGTAGTGGAAAATCAGTATTACTTCAGGAATTTATCACATATTTAAAATCTTTAAATGAGCAAATCAATATTGTGATGATTAATCTTCAAGAATTGGAATTTGATTATTTGTTAGAATACCATGCCTTGCATCAATATATTATGAACCAATACAAAGAAGAAATGACAAATGTACTGCTAATTGATGAGGTACAGATGTGTCCTCAATTTGAACTTGCAATTAATAGCATTTATGCAAAAGGAATCTATGATATTTATATTACAGGTTCTAATGCGTTTTTACTCAGCTCAGATTTGGCAACACTGTTTACTGGAAGAACAATGGAGATAAAAGTATATCCATTTTCATTTAAGGAATACCTGACTTATTATAAAATCACTGATCGATATGATGATGCTTTTGACAAATATGTCAAAACTGGAGGTATGCCAGGAGCTTATGTTTATAAAACAGAAGATCGACAATATGACTATGTGCGAGATATCTATTCAACAATTCTTATTCGAGATTTAGTTGAAAAGTATAAGATAAGAAATAAACTAGAATTCACGAATATATCCGAATTTATGATGGATAACATTGGAAACTTGCTTTCTCCAAACAATATCTGTAAAACTTTAAAGAATGACCAAAGCGAAATAACAAGAAAGACTGTTTCAAAATATATTGGTTACTTAGAAAATGCTTTTCTATTTTACGAAGCTAAACGTTATGATTTGAAAGGGAAAAAGTATTTAACCAATAATAGTAAGTATTATCTTTGTGACTCTTCTTTTCGCTATGCAGTAAATGGTACACGAAATATGGACTATGGAAGAGTATACGAAAACATTGTTTATTTAGAGCTACGTAGAAGAGGTTATGAAGTATATGTTGGCAAACTATATAAAAAAGAAATCGACTTTGTTGCCAAGAAACGTGATACACAAATATATATTCAAGTAAGTGATAATATTTCGGATAAAAAAACATTTGAAAGAGAATACACATCATTACTTGCAATAAAAGATGCTTATCCCAAGTTGATTATTGCAAGAACACGTCATGAAACATATGATTATCAAGGTATTCAAGTAATTGATATTTGTAGATGGTTACAAGAAGAATGATAATTTATTATTTGTAAATAAATGTAAAATAATTTCATTTTTATCTTGCAAGTTTTCAGAAAATAAATATAATAATTTACATAAACAAAGAAAAGAAGAAGTACAAAAGTAATTTTTCTTAAGAGAGATAACGGGTGGTGCAAGTTATTGAAAAATCTTTTGGAACGTGTCTTGGAGTTATTTGGTCGAAATTATGAGGCTAAATCGTGAAATTCGCGTTAAGAATGAGGTGTCATCTGTATAGGCAGATGGAATTTTGGTGGTACCGCGTATATACGTCCAATTTATTTGGGCGTTTTTTTATTGGAAAGGGTGTGTGTGAATGGAAAGTGATCGACGATATAGAATAATTTTTGATTTACACATGAAGAAAGGTAGGAATTTAAAATGAAAAAAATTATTAAATTAGGTATGGCGGCCTTAACCGCATTAATAATGGCAGGATGTTCAAGTGGTTCACAATCAAGTGATGAGAAAGTTTTAACAGTAGGTATTTCACCTGACTATGCACCTTATGAATCTGAAAATAAAAAGGGAGATATCGTTGGATTTGATCCAGATATGATGAAGTGTTTTGAAGACTATTTAAGTGAAGAAGAAGGAGTTACTTATAAATTAGAAATGAAGAAGATGGATTTTGATAATATCATTACTCAGCTTCAAGGAGACCAAATTGATGTGGGTATTTCTGGATTTACATATGATTCAAAACGTAAAGTAGAATGGTCAGATCCATATTTAGGATCAAGTCAGGTTGCGGTAGTTCCTAATGATTCAGAAATTACATCAGTTTCAGATTTAGAAGGCAAATCATTAGTAGCACAAACAGGAGCTACTGGTGAGGCTGCTGCAAAAGAAGTTAAAGACGCGAAAGTTACAGGATTAAAGAATGTACAGGATATCATGAATGCATTAAGTGCAAATCAATATGATGCGGCCATCGTTGACTTGGGTGTTGCAAAAAATTATGTAAAGAGTGGCGAATTTAAAATGTTAGATGAATCTTTAATGGATGAACAAAACTATATTATTGCGAAAAAAGGAAATACAGATGTGATTAAAAAGATGAATACATGTATTAAAAAATTCTTGGCAAGTGATGATTATGCTAAGTTATGTAAAAAATACGATTTGTCTCCATTAGAAACAAAGTAAAGGAAAAGTGAGGAAAGTGTATGTTTGTTGCGATTGATCAGGTATTTACATTAGAGAATATACTCTATTTGGCAAAGGGTGCGCTGTTGTCGGTTGCGATTGCAGCGCTTTCCCTTTTAATAGGTTTAGTTTTAGGGATTTTAGGCGCGAGCGGAAGAAGAAGTAAGCACAAATTGCCTAGAAGCATAGCTTTTGTGTATGTAACGATTATTCGTGGTACGCCATTGCTTCTACAAATCTTAATTATCTTCTCTGTTATTCCATCGATTTATACAGCCTTTACAGGTAACGTATTAAGAATCAATCCGATTGTGATTGGTATGATTGCCCTTAGCATTAACTCTGGTGCTTATCAAACTGAGCTTTTGCGTTCAGGTATTAATGGTGTTGATAAAGGTCAATGGGAAGCTTGTGAAACATTGGGATTATCCAATTGGAAAACGATGAAACTCGTGATTTTACCTCAAGCTTTTAAACGTGTGATTCCACCATTAATTAGTGAATTTATTACACTAATTAAAGATAGTTCTTTGATTAGTTGTATTGGGGCAGTTGAATTATTGAAAGGCGCTCAAGTTATTGGGGCTGAATATTATGATGTAATGTCGCCATATATGCTTGCGGCAATATTCTATTTGTTTATGACATGTATTGTTTCTTATATTGGAAGTAAAGTGGAAAAGAGGTTGGCTGTAAGTGATTAGAGTAGAGAATGTTTCAAAAAAATTTAATAAAACACATGCCCTAAAGAATGTGAGCTTAGAAGTCAATAAAGGAGATATTATTTCATTGATTGGACCTAGTGGGTCAGGTAAAAGTACGTTATTGCGTTGTATTCATGGCTTAGAACATGTGGATAAAGGTAAAATTTATATGGATGATGAATGGATGAATCCAAATGATGAAAAGAAATTTCGTGCGCAAAGAAATCGTATGGGATTTGTGTTTCAACATTTTAATTTATTTCCGAATATGTCGGTTTTACAAAATTGTAAATTAGCTCAAGTTGAAGTTTTAAATAAAACGAATGAGGAAGCAGAAAAAACAGCTTTAGAATATTTAGATAAAGTTGGGTTATTAGATAAAAAGGATGCGTATCCTAATAATTTATCAGGTGGTCAAAAACAGCGTGTTGCGATTGCAAGAGCCTTGTGTATGAATCCAGATATTATGTTGTTTGATGAGCCTACAAGTGCGTTGGATCCTGAAATGATCAAAGAAGTACTTGAAGTAATGAAAGATCTTGGTAAGCAAGGTATGACAATGGTCGTGGTTACGCATGAAATGGGATTTGCAAGAAAGGTAGGAACTCGAGTTGTTTTTTTGGATCAAGGAGAAATTGTGGAGGAAAACACAAGCGAAAAGTTCTTTGAAAATCCTCAGTCGGATCGTGCAAAAGATTTCTTGAGTAAGGTATTCTACGAATGAGATTGCCGGATTTTAAAGTTGAACAATGGATGAATGATTATGAAAATGATGCCATCTATAATATGACAGATACATGTGTAAAAGTGCTTACGTTACAGGAACTATTAAATTTTGAGAATATTGATTTTTCGAATTTAACACTGGATTATGGTCAAATCACCGGGGATGTTGAATTAAAAAAAGAAATCTTATCTTTATATGCGAGTGGAACAATTGACAATATCACAACGGCACAAGGTTGTTTGCAGGCCAATGAATTAGTGATGAATACTTTGTTAGAAAAGGGTGATGAGGTAATAGCTATTGTTCCTGGATACCAGCAGTTTGTAGATATTCCAAAATCAATTGGGTGTAAAGTTCATTTGATTGAATTAAATGAAGTGAATTGGCAAGTGAGTGTGGAAAAGTTTAGAGAAATAATGAATTTTCAAACGAAAATGATTATTTTAAATAATCCCTCGAATCCAACGGGGACAGAATATTCTAATGAGTTTCTAAATGAATTGATTGAAATATGTGAACCCAATGATACTTATATTCTTTGTGATGAAGTGTATCGTGGCTTAAATAACGAAGTGTCTATTAGTGATATGTATGAGAATGGCATATCTACTTCTAGCTTAAGCAAAGTCTTTTCATTAGCTGGATTACGCCTTGGATGGATCAAAGCCAATGAGTATGTGATTCATAAAATCAATGTAAGAAGAGATTATTCTATGATTTCTACAGGTCCTTTAGTGGATACATTAGGTAGGCTTGCTTTAAAACATAAGGATGAATTGATTTTAAGGGCTAAGAATATTATTTCAACAAATAAAAATATCGTTCGTGAATGGCTTAAAGAAAATCCTCGCTTTGAATGTGTATTACCTAGTGGTGGAACAGTGTGTTTTTTAAAATATGGATTTGATTTAAAGAGTGAGACATTTGCAAAACTATTATTGGCAGAAAAAGGTGTTTTTTTTGTACCTGGCTCATGCTTTGATAAAGAAAATTATTTTCGCTTGGGTTTAGCTCAAGATAGCAACAAAATAAAAAAGGGATTGGATGAACTTTCAAACTTTGTGGATGAACATTTAATTTCATGATAAAATGAGTTGCATAGGGGGGATACTTATGCGAATTCAATATTTATTGTGTGCAAGCCTATTGTTGTGTGGTTGTGCAAAGGTAAGTGATTTGACAGAGCAAAAAAGCAAATCACCTGAAAAAGCGCCGACTACAACCAAAAAAACGAATAAAATAAAGGTTATAGATTGTAAAAATGATTCTTCGCAGCAAGTCACTTTTGAAACAAAAGGGGATAAAATTCAAAAGATGACGCAAAAATTTACGATGAGTTTTTCTGATTTAGGTATAACAGAAGATATGAATTCTGAACAAATTCAGTCTAAAATCAATTCTTCATTGGATGATAAATATAATTCAATTGAAGGGGTTCATGTGTCTACTCAACTTAGTGACCAACAAGTTGAAGTGACATTGGAAATGGATTTTAAAAAGGCAAATATAGATACATTGATTGAAAATAAATTATTAGACGAAGGAGAAGCGCAGTCGGATTATGTAAGTTTAAAAAAGACGCAGAATGTTTTTAAAAATGAAGGCTATGCATGTATAACAAAATAGCGGAGTTTCCGCTATTTTCTAGTTTGAAAGGATGAGTTAAAAGATGCGTTATTATATTGCGGATACACATTTTTTTCATCGTTCATTGAATGAAAAGATGGATCAAAGAGGATTTGATGATATAGAGCAAATGAATGATTATATGATTGATCAATGGAATAGTAAAGTTCGTAAAAATGATGAGGTAGTTGTATTAGGCGATTTTTCATGGGGAAATGCGAAAGAAACAACTGAAGTACTGGATGAATTAAATGGTAAGATTTATTTGATACGTGGAAATCACGATCGTTTTCTAGATGATAAAAATTTTGATGCTTCAAGATTTATTTGGATCAAAGATTATGCCGAGTTAAATGAGAACAAACGTAAAGTGGTATTATCGCATTATCCAATTGCGTGTTATAACGGACAGTATAGAAGAGATGAAGATGGGAATCCCAAAACATTTATGTTGCATGGACATATACATAAAACACAAGATCAACAATTTTTAGATGCCTATCAAGATTATATTCATCAACAAAAACATCCTAGAATCAGTGATGGTCAATTGGAAAGTGTGCCTTGTCAGTTGATTAATTGCTTTTGTATGTATAGTGATTATGTACCTATGACACTAGATGAGTGGATTGAAATTGACAAGGAAAGAAGAAATATCCTATAATTGTTATAACAAATATAAGGAGATCATATTATGCATAAATTGGATACAACGCCAGGTCATCTTCCTTACTATAAACAAATAAAGGAATTTTATAAAAAGGATATCCATGATGGAGTGTTGGCTGTAGGGGATCGCGTTGATAGCGAAATGGAGATTCAACAGATTTATGATGTTTCAAGAATTACGGCTCGACAAGCTATTCTTGAATTAGAACAGGAAGGTATGGTGAAGCGTGGTCGTGGCAAGGGTACGTTTGTGACATACAGGCCTAAAATCAAAGAAGAATTATCACATATTCGTAGTTTTACGGATGAAATGATGGCATTAGGAAGAACACCGGGAACCAAGTCTTTTCATATAACAAAAGAAATTCCGGATCAAGCCACAAGAGAATTGTTTGGCTTGAACGAAGAAGTGATGTATTGTGTTCGAAGAGTTCGTACGGCAGATGATGTATTGCTGGTATATTTTGTTTCTTATTTTCCTTTAAGTTTAAATATTCCTTTAAATATGGAAGAACAAACACAGTCTATTTATGAGGTGATTGGCGCACCAACAAGAATAGATGAGGAATTTTCAGCGATAAATCCGAGTGAAGAGATTTGTTTGGCATTGAAAATACGGAAGGATCAGCCTGTTCTGGCTCGTAAGCGTATTTCATTCGATAAAAAAGGAAAAGAAATGGAGTACACAATGTGTTACTATCGTGGTGATTTATATAGTTACACCATTTCTACATCTCATAAATTATGATTTTAACTATAGATATTGGTGGAACAAATATAAAATATGGCTTATGTGATGAGAATGGAAATATTCAACAAAAAGGAGAATATCCTACTCTAGATACGACTGAAGGGATTGTCCAATCTATTTGTGATTTACAATTTGAATACAATGGTATTGCGATTAGTATGCCAGGAATATTGAATGAGGATCACTCAAAGGCGTTTATTACAGGAAAACTTTCATTTTTATCAAATTATCCGTTAAAGGATAGGTTGGAAGGAATCAAGAAATGTAAAGTGACCATTGAAAATGATGGTCGTTGTGCAACATGGGCTGAACTTGGATATGGTAATTTAATAAATTCAAAAAATGCACTTGTTGTGGTTCTAGGTACATATATTGGAATGGGGATTGTCATTGATCATAAGGTATATGAAGGTTCACATTTGTTGGCTGGTGAATATTCGGATGCTCATATGGATACGGAAAAGACTTTTAAGAATACTATGGCTGCCTACTTTGGAAAAGATGGTCTCGAAAGAGCAACGGGTTTAGCGGGTAAAGAACTTTTTGATAATTTAGATGATGAAAAAGTGCATGAAGGATTGAATCAGTATTGCCAAAATTTAGCTTGGATGCTAAGTAATATCCAGCTACTTCTAGATGTAGATACCATTCTGATTGGCGGAGGCATATCGGCACAACCAAGATTAATTGAGTGTATCAAAGAAAGTATGAATAATGTCAAATTGTGGTTTTGTACATTAAAAATGCCTGAGATACGGGCATGTAAATTTAACAATGACGCAAATTTATTGGGTGCGTTATATTATTATAATAATACCGAGAATCATTAAACGTTCTCGGTATTTCTTACATTGAGGGGGAAGGACATGAAATCTTTGATTGGTGATAAGAAATTTTATCGAATGGTTTTGATCGTATGTATACCTATTGTGATACAAAATGGGTTTACAAATTTGGCGAGTCTATTAGATAACATTATGATTGGACAACTAGGAACACTTTCCATGAGTGGTGTATCTATTTCAAATCAGTTGTTTCAAGTGTTTAATGTTAGTGTTTTTGGTGCTATGTCAGGAGCAGGAATATTTTTGGCACAATTTTATGGACGTGGAAACAAGGATGGTGTGCATAATTGTTTCCGAATTAAAATGTTGCTTGGTATTTTAATTTCAATATTGGCCATATGCATATTTAAATTGTTGGGCCCTTCATTAATTTCTTTATATTTAAATGATGATCCAACAGATAGTATGACAACATTGAGCTTTGGTAAGCAGTATATGGATGTTATGTTGATTGGATTGATTCCTTTTGCGATTACACAAGTGTTTTCTTCATCGCTTAGAGAAACAGGCAACACGGTTTTGCCGATGAAGGCTAGTGTTATTGCGGTTATCGTTAACTTTTGCATCAACTATATTTTGATTTTTGGTCACTTTGGCTTTCCTAGTCTTGGCGTTATTGGAGCAGCCATCGGTACGGTTGTTTCAAGAATTGTAGAGATGGGGATAAATATAGCAGCAGGCTTAAATAACAATTATTTAAGGGATGCGATGCGTTTAGATAAGATATCGGGTGATATATTTGTAAATGTTGTAAAAAGAGGGACACCTCTATTGTGTAATGAAATATTATGGTCGATTTCTATTGCGTTAATTTCTCAATGTTATTCAACAAGAGGACTTTCGGCAGTTGCAGCCATTAATATTACAACAACTGTAACCAATTTTTTTATGATTATTTGTTATGCGATGGGAAATTCCATTTCGATTATTGTTGGGCAAAGACTGGGTGCTGGTGAAATAGAATATGCCAAAGATTGTGATTTGAAGATGGTATTTATGAATTTTATGATGTGTACATGCATTGGTGTGGCATTGTTTGGATGTTCGCCTTTTATTCCTCAAATTTATAATACATCTATAGAAGTAAAGTCATTAGCAACATCTTTATTAAGAGTTTCAGCTTGTATGCTTCCAATCATTTCTTTGTATTATAGCAGTTACTTTACAATGCGTGCAGGAGGGAAAACATTACTTACTTTCTTCTTCGATAGTGGATACACATTTATATTTACATTTATGGTTGCACTATGTCTAACTCGTTTTACGAATTTACCAATATTCAATGTGTACTTATTGGTGCAATGTGTGGATATTCCTAAGGCAATATTAGGAATCACATTGGTTAAAAAAGGAATATGGGTACATAATATAGTGAATGAATTATAGTGTTCCAAAGGATTTCAGTAATAGGATGAACTGAGATCCTTTTTCTATGTAAAGTAATTTATAATATAATTTTGAGTAAAAAAAAGAAGTCCTTTCGGACTTTATTTGAAAAATGGTGACGCGTACGGGATTCGAACCCGTGAGTGCATGCGTGAAAGGCATGTGAGTTAACCGTTTCTCCAACGCGCCATGTATATTAAACTTGTCTTCTTTGACAAGTGCTAGTTAATGATACTATAAGATTTATAATATTGCAAGTAAAAAAATAATTTTTTTAAAAAGTAGAAACTCTTAGTTTTCGCTAAGAGTTTCCTTTACGTTTTCTACATCTTCCTTTGTGGCAAGACCTACTTGGAAGGCACTTGCACTACCACAACACAGACCATTAATAAAGGCTTTTTTGTAGTTACCTGTTTCTAAATATTCTGCAAGAAAACCTGCAACCATAGAATCTCCAGCACCAACTGAATTTACTACGGTTCCTTTTGGTGCTTTACTTTGAATCACTTCATTATTATCACTTACAAGTACGGCACCTTGTCCAGCCATAGAAATCAATACGTTTTGAGCACCCATTTCCTGTAGCTTTTTGGCGTAAGGAATGACTTCATCTCGAGTATTTAATTCGACATTAAAGATTTCACCTAACTCATGATTGTTTGGCTTAATTAAAAAAGGTTTATATTTTAATACTTTTAATAATAGGTTGTTTGTCGCATCGACAACAACTTTTATTTTCTTTTCCTGAACTCGTTCTATGATCTGTTCGTACATAGTATCAGGCAAAGTGCTTGGGATACTTCCTGAAATAACTAAGATATCTTGATCTGTTAGTTGATCTAATTGATGGAATAATTCTTGAATATCTTCCGGTTGAATGTCAGGACCCATACCATTGATTTCTGTTTCTTCATCCGATTTCATCTTTACATTGATTCTAGATAATCCTTTTTTTACATGAATAAAATTGGTTTTAGCTCCATAGCTTTCTAATTTATGCTCAATTTCTTCTCCAGTAAAACCTGCCATAAAACCTAGAGCTGTACTTTCGTGTCCAAGATTGGATAGGACAATTGAAACATTAATGCCTTTTCCTCCGGGAAGGATTTCTTCGAATTTTGTTTTATTAATGATACCAGGCTTAAAATGATCGACTTGAATGACATAGTCTAAAGAGGGGTTAAAAGTAATTGTATAAATCATGATTGTGCTTCCTTTAACACTTCTTTAATTTCATTTAATGAATCTAAGAAATATACATATTGTTGCTGCTTTGGTGTGGATAATTCACAATCAATCATGCGCTGTAGAAATGCTTTTAAATGATCGTAATATCCATTCACATTATAGAAAATACATGGGCATTCAAGTTGGTACAGTGAAAGTTTTGACAAGATTTCACTGACTTCTTCTAATGTTCCAGTTGCGCCTGGAAAGGCAATGAAGACATCACCAAGCTCTATCATTCTTGTTCTTCGATTGGCAATATCTTTTTCAATGTATAGCTTGGTAAGATTATCCATGTGGACACCTTCATCCACAAACATTTGTGCTTCTACACCAATTACTTTGCCACCTGCATTCAAGGTGCTGTTGGCAAGTTCTCCCATCAATCCGGTTTTTGATCCACCAAATACTAATGTATGATTATTTTTGGCAATCCATGTACCTAATTCTATTATTTTTGTTTTAAAGTCAGGATCATTTCCATAGGTTGAACCTAAATATACTGTAATGTTCATAAACTACCTCCTGTACTTAGTTTACATTAAAATTGTCTACAAAAAAAGCTTAGCACAAGCTAAGCTTACATGGAAATAAATCCAAATGCGTTCGCAATCGAACTTAATAAAATGATGAATGCGAAAATTGGACATAAGTATTGGATCATGAAATTGAATATTTTTTTACGTTTGAATGCATTTCCATCTTGTGTGATTTCTGCTTCGATTTTTTCTAATCCAACAACTCTTGAAACAAAAATACAAATGGCGATAGCAGCAATTGGCATCATGACAGAGTTTGTCAAGAAATCAAAGAAGTCTAAAAATTGCATACCGATGATTGTTACGTTGGATAATGGGCCATAACCTAAACATGAAAGTGTTCCTAGACCAATCATAATAATACCTAAGATGATTGTAGATTTTTTTCTAGACCAGTGTAATTCATCTTGAAATGTAGATACAGCACTCTCTGTTAGTGCGATTGAACTTGTGATAGCTGCAAATAACACCAACAAGAAGAAAATGATACCAATGCCTGTGCCTAGTCCCATACTTGCGAATACTTTAGGAATTGTAATGAACATCAAGGATGGTCCGGCTTTTAATGTTTCCATATCTCCGCCTGAAAAAGAGAATACAGCTGGAATGATCATAAGTCCGGCCATAATCGCAATGGCTGTATCGAAAATTTCAACGTTTTCTGTTGAACCTTCAATGGAAACATCTTTTTTCATATAAGAACCAAATGTGATCAAGATACCCATCGCAATGGATAACGAATAGAACATTTGTCCCATAGCACTTACTACAGTCATCCATGAAAAATTATCAAAATTAGGAATCAAGAAATATTTAACACCTTCAAGTGCACCTGGTCGACTGATTGAATATCCCGCAATGATTATAGATAATACGACAAGTACTGGCATCATAAATTTAGACACTCTTTCAATTCCGTTTTGAACACCTGCATAGATAATAGCTAGTGTAAAGAAAGTGAAAAGTATAAAACATATTTCTGTAGATACTCCGTTTGAAATGAAGCTTGAAAAATATGTGTCAGTAGCCAGTAACTTTGCGTCGCCTTTTAAATACTCAAATAAATACTTGATGACCCATCCTCCGATTACAGAATAATAGGGTACAATCAAAATTGGAATAATGGCATTGATCCATCCGGAAAATGACGCAAACTTTGTTTTTGCGAAAGTATGGAAAGCACCAACCGGACTTTTCTTTGTCATTCTACCTAATGTTGTTTCGGCTATGATCATTGTATAACCAAAAGTTAAGGCAAGAACAATGTAAATAAGTAAGAAGATTCCTCCTCCGTATTTAGCGGCTAAATAGGGAAATCTCCATATATTGCCAAGGCCAACACTGGCTCCAGCGGCAGACAAGACGAATCCTAATTTGCCAGAAAATGTACTACGTTTATTGTGCATAATAAAACACCCTTTCTCAATGGTTTAAATTATATCATTTGTGAAAGGGTTTACGCAAATTAATGAAAAAATAAGTGTTAAATTTTCTGAAAAAGTATTATAAGTAAAAAAAGAAGTCCTTTCGGACTTTATTTGAAAAATGGTGACGCGTACGGGATTCGAACCCGTGAGTGCATGCGTGAAAGGCATGTGAGTTAACCGTTTCTCCAACGCGCCATGTATATTAAACTTGTCTTTCTTGACAAGTGCTCACTTATATTACTACAACATTTTAATTAATGCAAGTATTTTTTTAAAAAATTTGACAGATTGTTTTAAAAGTATATAATGTGAACAGTTAATATAGTTAACAATGGAGGAAGTTATGATTCGATTATTAGTAGATTCAGCAAGTGATTATACGCAAGAAGAGATTAAAAATAAAAATTTATATTTTGTGCCACTACAAATTCAGATTGAAGGAAAGAACTATTTGGATGGTGTTGATATTGATCAGGAAACATTTTATGAGAAGATGATGAATTCAAAAGAATTTTTTAAAACATCACAACCATCACCACAAGAATTTTTAGATATTTTTGAAAAAGTGAAGGAAAAACAAGAAACATTAATATGTTTATCCTTATCTAGTAAATTGAGTGGAACCTATCAAAGTGCTTGTTTGGCAAAAGACATGGTGGATTATGAGAATATCTTTATTATTGATACATTGACAGCAGCTGCTGGAATTCGTTTACTATGTGAAGTGGCAATAAACTGGATTGGTGAAAATAGATGTGTAGAAGATATTGTATCTGGTTTAGAAGAACTAAAAGAGCATGTGCATATTTATGCTGGTTTAGATACATTGGAATATTTAGCTAAGGGTGGAAGAATTTCTAAGACAGCAGCAGCTATTGGAACTTTGGCAAGTATTAAACCAATTATTTGTGTAGACCATGGAGGAGTTGTGGTTGCCGGTAAGACACGTGGTGTAAATAAGGCAACGAGTGTTGTATGTGAAAAGATGCAGTCAGATATTGTTGATACATTGTATCCAGTTTATACATTGTATTCATATGGTTTAGAGAATGTTGAAAAACTAGAATCAAAATTAGATTTAGAAGTGAATCGTGTTCGTATTGGATCAACAATTGGAGTTCATATTGGGCCTAATGCATTTGGTGTTTGTTTCGTATCTAAACTATAGTTAACTTGTGAAGGTGTATACATTTTAGTATAATGGATATACGGATTTACAAGGAGAGTTTTTGATAATATGAAAACAACATTAATTATTATGGCAGCTGGAATTGGTTCGCGTTTTGGTGGTGGAATTAAACAGTTAGCTAAGATGGGTCCAAATGGTGAAATCATTATGGATTATTCGATTTATGATGCCAAAGAGGCTGGCTTTGATAAAGTCGTATTTATTATTCGTAAGGATATTGAAGAGGAATTTAAAGAAGTTATTGGAAATCGTATCCAAAATTATATGGATGTAGAATATGTATTCCAAGACATCAATGATTTACCAGAAGGATTTACTTGTCCTGAAGGTCGTACTAAGCCTTGGGGAACAGGCCAGGCTGTATTATGTGCGAAAAGTGTTGTAGATACACCTTATGTGATTATTAATGCGGATGATTATTATGGTAAAGAAGCATTTGTGAAATTACATGATTTCTTGATTAACCATGAAAAAATGGGAAAAGAATTTGATATGGGTATGGCCGGATTCATTTTAAAGAATACATTAAGTGAGAATGGAACTGTAACTCGTGGTGTATGTAAAGTGGATGATAATAATTTATTAAAAGAAGTTTATGAAACAACTGGAATCAAGGCTGAAGGGGATAAAATCGTATGTGATAATTCTGAAGTAGAGGCTTGGGTAAAACCAGAAAGTAATGTTTCTATGAATATGTGGGCTGGATATCCGGATTTCTTAGACTATTTAGAAAAGGATTTTAGTACTTTCTTATCAAATATTTCAGATAATCCAATGAAGAAGGAATACTTGCTTCCAAATATTGTGGCTGAATTATTGAGGGAAGATCGTATCAATGTAAAGGTGCTTGAAACACATGATAAGTGGTTTGGTGTAACATATGCCGAGGATAAGGAATATGTGCAAAATGCCTTTAAACAATTGATTGAAAATGGTGTATATCCTGAAAAATTATGGAAATAGGACGATTTGTCCTATTTTTTTTGTCAGATTAATGATATAATCCAAACGTGTTTCGTATATGTCGACTAATACGGTGTCGACGTTTCTACCCCTAAACCGTAAATTCAGGGACTATGAATCAACCTACTATTTTTATTGTGTCGTGTTGATTCTCGTTTTTGTGCGAGACTTTTTTATTTTCGGAGGAAAACATGAGAAAAGAAGATGTGAAAAAAGGTTCTATATATGAACTTGATGGTGTTGTACCTTTAAAAGAGGCATTGCCTTTAGGTATTCAGCACGTATTAGCGATGTTTCTTGGAAATATCAGTCCATTATTAATTATTGCAGGAATGCTTGGATTATCACCGGATTTAAAATCTGCATTGATTCAAAATGCGATGTTTATTGCAGGAGCTGTTACTTTAGTTCAGTTATATCCAGTATGGAAAATTGGTGCGAAGCTTCCAATCGTTATGGGTACTAGTTCAGGATTTATTGGAACTGCCAAAGCAATGGGTGCTCTATATGGTTATGGTGCATTAATGGGAGCAAGTTTAATTGGTGGTTTATTTGAGATGGTTTTAGGTTTCTTCATCAAACCATTAAGAAAATTATTCCCGCCAGTTGTTACTAGCTTAGTTATCATTTCAATTGGTTTATCATTACTTCCTGTTGGTATCAATTATTTTGGTGGAGGTAGTGGTGCTGCTGATTTTGGAGATCCAAAACATTTATTAGTAGGTACATTTGTTATTTTGGTAATTATTATCGCCAAACAAATCAAAGGATTTGTGAATAATGCTTCTATTTTGATTGGTATTATTGCAGGATATATCTTGGCTATTGTACTTGGAATGGTTGATTTTACACAAGTTCAAACCGCTTCTTGGATTGCACTTCCAACATTTATGCCAGTGAAGATGGAATTTAATTTAGAGGCTATTATTGCGATGGGAATTATGTTTATTGCGACAACAGTTGAAACAGTTGGAGATGTTTCAGGTATCACAAATGGTGGTTTAGATCGTGAAGCAACTTCTGAAGAATTACAAGGTGGCGTTTTGGCAGATGGTTTAGGTTCTGTTGTTGCCTCATTGTTTGGCGTTTTACCAAATACTTCATTCTCTCAAAATGTTGGTTTGGTTTCAGTGACTAAAGTTGTTAACCGTTTTACAATTATGACAGGAGCAATCTTCTTGATTCTTTGTGGTTTCTGTCCAAAATTAAGTGCTTTATTTGCGGTTATGCCTCAATCTGTACTTGGTGGCGCAGCTGTTATTATGTTTGCGAGTATTTTAGTGAGTGGTATTCAATCGTTGATGCGTGTTGAATTCAATGAAAGAAACACTTTGATTATTGCCTTGGCTATTGGTCTAGGAATTGGTATTGGACAAGTTCCTACAGTTCTAGCACAATTACCAAGTTGGGTTGGAAATATTTTTGCACAAAACGGAATTATTATGACGTTTGTGATCGCAACCGTATTAAATTTAATTTTGCCTGGTAAAAAAGACTAACAAATCGGTGTTAAACATTTTGTTTAACACTTTCTTTTTGTGTTAAAATTTTAGTAAAGAAAGAGAGCGTATCCATTATGTTAAGAATAATGAATTATGCGACGCCAGAATCTTTGGATGAGGCGTATGCGCTATTAACAAAAAATAAGAAGAATATGATTTTGGGCGGTATGATTTGGTTAAAGATGGAAGATATTCAAATTCCAACCGCTATCGATTTGAGTAAACTAGGTTTGGACCAAATTGAAGAAGATGATGCTGAATTTAAAATTGGAGCCATGGTAACTTTACGCCAATTAGAAACACATGAATCATTTAATAAAGCAACATGTCATGTGTTTAGAGATGCTGTAAAAGATATTGTTGGTGTACAATTAAGAAATTTGGCTACAGTTGGAGGAAGTGTATATTCACGCTTTAGCTTTAGCGATGTTATCTGTAGCTTGTTATGTTTAGAGTGTGATGTACAAACACATGCACATGGTCGTATTTCACTTGAAGAATTCATAAGTCTTCCATATGAAAAGGATATTGTGGAATATATTTATGTGAAGAAGACAAACTTGCCTAGTGCTTTTGTTTCAGTAAGAAGAAGCGCTACAGATTTAAGTGTTTTAAATGCATCTTGTACTAAATATGCAGATCACTATCGATTCTGTTTTGGGGCAAGACCAGCCATTGCGAAAGTTTATAATTGTGATTTAGATCATATTGATCTAGATGTATATTGCGCAGATAATATGCGTGGAAGTAAGGAATATAGAGAAAAACTTGTTGAGGGATTAACTCAGAAGTTATTGAGAAAGGTAGAGTCTTATGTTGGTTAAAATTAAAGTGAATGGAAAATTGATTCAGGATGATGTACAGCCACAAACTTTATTGTTAGACTGGCTAAGAGATCATGGTTGTTACAGCGTGAAAAGAGGGTGTGATACTGCAAACTGTGGATTGTGTACAGTATGGAAGGATGGAACGCCAATTCTTTCTTGTAGTACATTAGCTGTTCGATGTGATGGTCATGAAATTACGACACTTGAAGGACTTCAAAAAGAAGCAAGTGAATTCGGTATGTTTATGGCTAAACAAGGTGCAGAACAATGTGGCTTTTGTTCACCAGGATTTATTATGAATGTTTTGGCAATGGAAAAAGAATTAGTGAATCCAAGTGATGACGAAATTCGTGCTTATTTAGCTGGAAATTTATGCCGTTGTTCTGGATATATGTCGCAAATGCGTGCTATTAAGGCATACTTAAGTCGAGGTGAAAATCATGAATAGTATAGGAAAAGGTGTCATCAAAAAAGATGCGATGGCTTTAGTTACAGGGCAGCCTGTATATTGTGATGATTTAGCACCTAAGGATTGTTTGATTGTCAAACTTTTAAGAAGTCCACATGCATATGCGAAAATTAAAAGTATTGACACTTCAATTGCGAAAAGAATTCCTGGAATTGAAGCAGTATATACATATGAGGATGTTCCAACTTCTCGTTTTACATTGGCAGGGCAATCTTATCCTGAACCAAGTCCTTATGATCGAAGAATCTTAGAAAATGTAGTTCGCTACGTAGGGGATGAAGTTGCGATTGTTGCCGGAGCTAATGAGGATTGTGTGGATCGTGCTTTAAAAGCTATTAAAGTAGATTATGAAGTATTAGAACCGTTGTTAGATTTTGAAAAGTCTATTGATAATGCAATTGTGGTTCATGAAGAAGAAGATTATAAGTGTCTTTGTGAGATTGGTAATGATGTAAAGCGTAATATTGTCAGCAGTGGAGAAAGTGTTGTTGGCGATGTGGATGCCGTATTAAAAGAGTGTGATGTAGTCTTAGAAAGAGATTATCATACAAAAGCGAATGCACAGGCAATGATGGAAACAATGCGTTCATATTGTTACATTGATACATATGGTCGTTTAAATTGTGTAAGTTCTACACAGATTCCTTTCCATGTTCGTCGAATTTTAAGTAATGCTTTAGAAATTCCAAAATCAAAAATCAATGTGATCAAGCCAAGAATTGGTGGTGGTTTTGGGGCTAAACAAACAGCTTGTTGTGAAATTTTTACAGCATTTGTTACGTGGAAACTTAAAAAGCCAAGTAAAATCGTGTATACGCGTGAAGAAACTTTTGCGGCTAGTAACTCAAGACATGAAATGAAGATGCATGTTCGTATTGGTGCTACAAAAGATGGAACGATTGAAGCGATTGATTTATATACATTATCAAATCAAGGCGCTTATGGAGAGCATGGTCCAACTACAATTGATTTAGCAGGACATAAATCATTACCTTTATATAACCATGTAAAGGCAAGTCGCTTTACATATGATGTAGTTTATACAAATACAATGCGTGCAGGTGCCTATAGAGGATATGGTGCTACACAGGGTCAATTTGCGGTTGAATCCATTATTAATGAATTGGCTGATGAATTGAATATGGATCCTTGTGAAATCCGTTTTAAGAATATGACACGTGAAAATGAAGTGTTATCGCAGTATTATAATGAAGAATTGAATGCGTGCGCATTGGATCGTTGTTTAGAAAAAGCTATGGAAATGATTGATTACAAGAACAAACCTTTAAGACGTGATATGGGGGATTTTGTTCGTGGTTTAGGTGTTTCTTTATCTATGCAAGGTAGTGGTATTTCGGGCCTTGATGTAGGTTCTGTTGAAATCAAATTGCAGGATGATGGTTTCTATACATTAAGTATTGGTGCTACAGATATGGGTACGGGTTGTGATACTATTCTTGCCCAAATGGTCGCGGAATGTATGGATTGTGATGTAGATCAAGTTGTAACAAGTGCATTAGATACAGATCACTCACCTTATGATACGGGTTCTTATGCTTCAAGTACAACGTATGTAACGGGTATGGCTGTAGTAAAGGCTTGTGAAAAACTAAGAAATTCTATTTTAGAAGCAGCCGCTGGATTCTTCAATGTGGATAAAAAAGATATTGAATTTGATGGCAAGAAAATCAATACGTTAGATCATGCGCATGAAATGAGTTTGGCTGATTTTGCGGATACGTGTTTCAATGGTGGTATCGCAAAAGCCTTGATTGCCAGTGACTCTCATATGTCACCTACAAGTCCACCTCCATTTATGGTTGGTATTGCTGAAGTGGATGTAGATAAATTAACGGGTGAAATTAAGGTTCATGATTATGTTTCTGTAGTTGATTGTGGTACGGTTATCAATCCTAACTTGGCTCGTGTACAAGCTGAAGGTGGAATTGTACAAGGTATTGGTATGGCTTTAAGTGAGGATATCACATACTCAGATGATGGTAAGATGCGTAATCGTAATTTCTTACAGTATAAGTTACCAACAAGAGTAGATGTTCCTAGCGTTCGTGTTGAATTTGAAAGCAGCTATGAAGACAATGGGCCTTTTGGTGCAAAATCCATTGGAGAAGTTGTTATTAATACACCAACAAGTGCAATTGCCAGTGCCGTGAAACATGCGACAGGTGTGCAGGTTCGTACTTTGCCTATTACAGCTGAAAAAGTGTTATTAGGAAAAGAAGATGAATAACATTTCTTTAATTATCTTAGCGTCTGGTTTTTCCAGACGCTTTGTTTCAAATAAGCTTCTGTATGAGTTCCATGGAAAGAAGTTGATAGAATATGCTTTTGATAAGGCAAGTGCTTTTTTGGATGTCATTGTAGTAACGCAGTATGAAAAGATAAAAGAAATGGCTGAAACTTTAGGGTATCGTGTAATCATGAATGATCACCCTGAATATGGACAAGGTCATTCTATTGCGTTAGGTGTTGGTGCATGTATGAGTGATGCTTGTATACTGATGGTTGCAGATATGCCATATTTAAAATTGGATACATTAAAAGAAATGGTTTCAATTCAAGATGGAAAGCATATTGTGATTTGTGAGTATAATGGTATTTTATGTAATCCTATGTTGCTTCCAAAAAGGTATTATGATAGGGCAAAACAATTATGTAATGATAAAGGTGCAAAACAAATCATTGGTGATGATTTGTATTTAACAGTATCTTTATCGCATGAAGAATTTATGGATATAGATGAAAAACAGAGGTAGTCTAACCTCTGTAATGTTTTTCTTTGTCTTTTGCGATATCAAAGTATATTTGTTCGTCTCTTTGTTCGTAAAGCATATTTGCCCAATATCCCCAAAGAATGTCTTCCATTCTTTCAAATGCCTGTACTTGTACATCAATCATAGGGTCGATTTCTCCATCAAAATAGGCTTGATAGAACTGGTCTCTTTGGTCGATATAATGAATGTTGTTTTCTGAAAAGAAGCTGGCAATATCAAAGCGATAATCGTTTTTAGCTGCATATTCATAATCAATCAAATAATCTTTTGTATCACTATAAAGAATATTTCCTTGTACAAAGTCGTTGTGACATAGTGTATTTGGTTTATATTCTTTTTTTAATGCTTCTAAAAAGTTTTCTTCATTTGGAAAAGATACGATACATTCTTTGATTTGTGATTTATAGAATTCAATTTTTCCAAAAGGGTTAAAAATAAATAAAGGGGCTTCTTTTGCATGAAGAGATTTCATTAAATTTGCACATCTTGCGAATTTGTCTTTGTCTTTATATTCATTAAATGTTTTTACATCTTCAATATAATGAGTGACTTTAATGCCTTCTTTTTCGTCGAATAAAATAGTGGGCACATCTAAATCAGAAACAAGTGGCAAAATTTCTTTTTCGTGTTCATGTTGTAAACCAAGTGATTCATGATTCTTCTTCGGTACGCGTACCATGTATTTATCGTTGTTGATTGTCAATATATAGTTATGGTTACTGATACCTTTATCTGTTTTTTCGAGTGTATATTCTGTTGTATTAAAATTTTCTTTTATCCATTTTTCTAAGTTCATGTGGATATATTAACATTATTATTCTTTAAACTCAATGCGGTCGTTGTACCGCTTTTTTTGTTCGCGAAATCTACAAGGCCTGTTATGGCAAAAAAGGATAGAAGAAATAACTTTTTTAGCTTGCGTTGTTCTAAGAACAAGGCTGTAGATTGGAAAAGGAGTAGTGGACAATGAAGTATAAGGTGAAGTGGATCGAAGAACATCTGGGAATTACGAGAAATATGATTCGTAGATATGAAAAGAAGGGAGTGATTTTAAAGAATGAAGAAGGAAAAGATCGAGAGTTTGACGAAGAAGGGCTAAGGCAATTATGGAATATAAAAGTGTTGGTGAGTTTAGGTTTTAGTTTGGATGAAGTTAAGGAAATTATGAATGAGGGAAATTTAAAGGAGTTGAGTCAAAAAAAACTGGGTGAGTTGGATAAGAAGTGTGTGGATTTACAAAGTAAAATAGATTTGTTGAATAGGGTTTGTATTACTGGAAAATTACCATGTTGTTTAGAAGATGTCATTAATGAGTTTGGAAAGAAGAGTGAATAATAATGAAAAGGTTAATGTGTTTGAGTTTGTGCTTGGTTCTTTGTGGTTGCACAAGCGCATCGGTTGCCAAAGATAATGTAGAAAAGAAAATGAATGTAAATGTAATTGAGGTATCTGCTTCTTCAATTGATGAGATAGAGGAGATGGCAATCAAGGATGTTGAGGACACAAAGGAAAAATTAGAAAGTGAAAGGGATGTGTTGAGTGAAGAAATTACGGATTTTAATTCATATACTAAAAATGTAGACAAGGTAAAGGCATATTATGATGGTGCTTTAAAACAGACAGAATTATTGTCGATACGATTAAGAGAATATGCTTATAAGTATGCTGAATTGATAATGAATGAGGATACATCGTATAAGGTAAAATACAAAGATTTGAGTGGCATATATGAATATATATATGAGGATGCAGGTAATGCTATGTATGATATATATGATAAGACAGTGCATGACTTATACGATATTTACTATAATGGCATTATTAAAGATGCATATGATACGGAAGACTATGATGTGTGGAGTGATGCTAGTTCAGATGCTTACGATGATTGGTCAGATTGCGTATCAGATATATATGATGTATGGTCAGATATGCAGTCGGATATTTATTCGTTCCAATCAGATTTAAGAAGTGAAGTGTATGATCATGATGACAAAAGAGCTCAAAAGAAAATGGATAAATTTAAGAAATCGATTCTTCGTATGAAGGAGGATGTAAATGATTAGAGAGAATCAATGATTTTCTCTAATTTTTTTTAGAATGAGCTTGCATCACAGATTATAGTGGTGTATAGTAAATAGGCATGCGTGGGAGAATGCGTAACTGTTCGTATTACCACAGCATAGGACAAAATATAGGAGGAACGTCTTATGAGCAAGAAAAAAGTTACAAAAGTTTGTAAGTTGCAGTTCCAAGCTGGTGGAGCTAAACCAGGTCCAGCATTAGCAAGTGCTGGTATCAACATGCCTCAGTTCTGTACAGCTTTCAATGATGCAACAAAAGATCGTAAAGGTGATATTGTTCCAGTTGTCATTACTGCTTATGAAGATAAGAGTTTTGATTTCGTATTGAAAACAACACCTGCTGCTAACTTATTGAAAAAAGCAGCAAATGTACAAAAAGCAAGTGGAGATCAAAAAGTAGTTGCTGGTACAATTACAGTTGATCAATTAAAAGAAATTGCTGAGTATAAAATGCCAGACTTGAATGCCAATGATGTAGAAGCTGCAATGCGTATTGTTGCTGGTACTGCACGTAACATGGGTATCAAGGTTGAAGGATTTGAATAGGAGGAACATCAATAATGGCAAAAGTAAGTAAGAGATATGCTGAAGCAGTTAAATTAGTTGATCGTTCAAAAACTTATTCAATTGAAGAAGCTGTTAAATTAGCTAAAGAAACTAGTAAAACAAAATTCGACGCAAGTGTTGAAGTAAGTTTCCGTTTAAACGTAGACCCTCGTCACGCTGATCAACAAATCCGTGGAGCAATGGTATTACCTAATGGAACTGGTAAAACACAACGCGTTTGTGTAGTTGCACAAGGCGAAAAAGAAAAAGAAGCTCAGGCTGCTGGTGCTGATTTCGTTGGTGGTGCAGATATTATCGAAAAAATCTCTAAAGGTTGGTTCGATTTTGATGTATTAGTAGCTACTCCAGATATGATGGGGCAATTAGGACGTTTAGGACGTGTATTAGGTCCTAAAGGATTAATGCCAAACCCTAAGACTGGTACAGTAACAATGGATGTTGCTAAGGCTATTGATGAAATCAAAAAAGGTAAAGTTACTTACCGTGTAGATAAAGAAGGAAATATCAACTTAGCTATCGGTAAAACAAGCTTTACAGAAGAAGCATTAGTTGAAAACTTCAATGCAATCTTCAATACAATTGCTAAGGCTCGTCCTGCAACTATTAAAGGTGCATACATGAAGAACTTAGTTGTTTCAACAACAATGGGTCCTGGAATCCACGTTGAAATCGTTAAGTAATTGACAAATCTAGTAAAATAAATTAAACTATGGATTGTTATCAATATTCCAAAGACAGTAACGGCGTATGCTTAATAATGTTACCGAGGGTATGATGCATTGACTTTGCACAATTAGCCCGTCTTTGATGCGGGCTTTTCTTTTGAATATTGTTACAATAGATGAAAGAAGAGGTGGATCGAATGAACAAAGACATCCTTGCACAAAAGGAAGCTGATGTTATCGCCTTAACTGAAAAAATGGAAGCTGCTAGTAGTGTTGTATTAGTAGAATACCGTGGCTTATCAGTAAAGGAAGTAACAGAACTTCGTCGTGCTTTGCGTGAAGAAGACGTTGAATTCAAAGTTTACCGTAACGCAATCGCTCGTCGTGCAGCTGAAAAATTAGGTCACGAAGATTTCGCAAAAACTTTAGTTGGACCTAACGCATTGGCATTTGGTAAAGATCCAGTTGCTCCTGCTCGTGTATTAGCAAAATTCGCTAAAAATCATGAAGCATTAGTATTAAAAACTGGTATCGTGGATGGAGCTATGGTAGACGAAGCTACTATCCAAAAATTGTCTGCATTACCTAACAAAGAAGGTATGTTGGCTAAATTCGCATCTTGCTTAAATGCTCCAGTTATCAAATTTGCTATGACTGTTAAAGCATTGGCAGAAGCTAAAGAAAACGGATCTGTAAAAACAGAAGAAGCACCAGCTACAGAAGAAGCTGCTGCGTAATTAATTATAGGAGGAAAATAAAATGGCTAAATTAACTCAAGAAGAAATTCTTTCTTATTTAGAAGAAGCAACAATTTTAGAATTAAACGACTTAGTAAGTGCAATCGAAGAAAAATTTGGTGTAGTAGCTGCTGCTGCTGTTGCTGCTCCAGCTGCTGCTGCTGAAGAAGCTGCAGGACCTAGTGAAGTAACTGTTACATTAACAAATGTTGGTGGAACAAAAGTTGCTGTAATCAAAGCCGTACGTGAAATCACTGGTTTAGGATTAGTTGACGCTAAGAAATTAGTAGATGGTGTTCCAGCTGCTATTAAAGAAAACGTATCTCCAGAAGAAGCAGAATCAATTAAAGAAAAATTAGTTGCTGCTGGAGCTACTGTAGAAATTAAGTAATTTAAGCTTAATAAATAATTAAAGCCTTTATCCTTAGATAAAGGCTTTTTTTCTTTTCATTTAATGAGTATGGACTTAAATGATACTATTATGATACTAAAAAAGACATCATTCTAATTGCGATGATGTCTTTTATATATGTTTATTCGTCTTTTAATATTTTTGTGACTGCATTATAGATACCGTTATCGTATGTAGATGTTGTAGCAAAGTTAGCATAGCTTTTGACAAAATCACTTGCATTTCCCATTGCAACGCCAATATCGGCTTTCTTTAACATGTGGATATCATTTGTACTGTCTCCAAAACAGATGGCATCTTTCCATGTTAATCCTGTTTTTTCTAGAATCATTTCAATACCTTTTGATTTATCGTTATCTGCATTGAAGATATCGAAGCAGAATCCATCGGTTTTTACGTTGATCAAATCATTTCTTAAATCAGGATGAGATTCCATAAATGTATCTACTAGTTTTTTGTCTTTAGTAAGAACAACGGCGTTAAAGGCTTTGTGTCTTAAGTGATAAGATTGGCTTGGATCGTAGAACAGTGAATCTAGCACATTGCAATATTTACAGAAGTCATACATTGGGTAAAAGTTGTTATAAATGTATGTAGCGTCTCCGAAGTGGAACATTAGGCCTGTTTCGTGTTTTTTACTAAAATCAACTAAATCGTTGACGTTGTCTTGTAAGATGGGGTAGCTACCAATTTCTTGAAAGTCTTTGTTTAATATATAGCTGCCATTGATTAATACGTAATAATCAAATTGAATGCGTTGTAAAATAAGTTTCATCTGGTTTAAAGGACGACCTGTAGCCGCACAAACAATATATCCTTTATCCTTTAATGTCTGAAGGGCATCTAATGCACTTTCTTGAATGATGTCATTTTCGGTTTGGTAAAGAGTTCCGTCCATGTCGAAAAATACAATTTTGTGTTTCATAAATCTACCTCTATTCTTGTCTATATTATACTTTAATGATGGACAAAGAGTATAAAAAAATTATATTTTAAAAATATTAAAAAATAATTGACAAATCATGTTGAATACTGTATCTTAATATTGCATGCGAAAATAGGTTCTGGAAAGAGCCTATATTTAATGGATGGGTAAGACCCACCCGGCTTCGTTTGCTTGGAAATTGAAAATTTTGAAAGGAGGATCTTATGCCTACAATCAACCAGTTGATTCGTAAAGGTCGTAAGGCCAGTCAAAACGTTTCAAAGTCTCCAGCTTTGAACCGTGGTTACAACTCATTGCAGTCTAAACCAACAAACCAATCAAGTCCACAAAAACGTGGAGTTTGTACTCGTGTTGGTACTATGACACCTAAGAAACCAAACTCAGCACTTCGTAAATATGCGCGTGTTCGTTTAAGTAATGGTATGGAAGTTACAGCTTACATTCCAGGTATCGGACACAACTTACAGGAACACAGTGTTGTATTGATTCGTGGTGGACGTGTTAAAGACTTACCAGGTGTTCGTTACCACATCGTTCGTGGAACTTTGGACTGTGCTGGTGTAAATGACCGTAAACAATCTCGTTCATTATACGGAACTAAAAGACCTAAGAAATAGATCAATCGTGAAAGGAGGAAATTAGATGCCTAGAAAAGGACACATTGCGAAACGTGACGTACTAGTCGACCCAATTTATAACTCTAAGTTGGTTACTCGTTTGATCAACAAAATCATGATTGATGGTAAAAAAGGGGTTGCACAAACTATTTTGTACAACGCGTTTGAAATCGTAGAAGTAAAAACAGGAAAAGCACCAATGGAGGTTTTCGAACAAGCTTTAGAAAACGTTATGCCTCAATTGGAATTGAAAGTTAGACGTGTAGGTGGAGCCAACTACCAAGTGCCAGTTGAAGTAAGCGACGAACGTCGTTTGACTTTAGGACTTCGTTGGATCGTAAACTACGCACGTTTACGTAACGAAAAAACAATGGAACAGAGATTAGCAGCTGAGATTATCGATGCTTCTAATGGAACTGGTGCCAGTGTTAAAAAACGTGAAGACACTCACAAAATGGCAGAAGCTAACAAGGCTTATGCTCACTACCGTTGGTAAGAGAAGGAGTAAAGAAATATGGCTAGAGACTATGCTTTACACGAAACTCGTAACATCGGTATCATGGCGCACATTGATGCCGGAAAAACAACAACAACAGAACGTATTCTTTACTACTCTGGTGTAAACCACAAGATTGGTGAAACGCACGATGGAGCTAGTACAATGGACTGGATGGAGCAAGAACAAGAACGTGGTATTACAATCACTTCTGCTGCTACAACAGCTCACTGGAAAAAGACAGACGGAACTGGTAAAGAATGTCGTATTAATATCATCGATACACCAGGCCACGTAGACTTCACTGTAGAAGTTGAACGTAGTTTACGTGTATTAGATGGTGCCGTAACAGTATTAGATGCTAAAGCAGGTGTTGAACCTCAAACTGAAACTGTTTGGCGTCAAGCTACTGAATATAACGTTCCACGTATTGTATTCTGTAACAAAATGGATGCTACAGGTGCTGACTTCTTAATGTCATGCAATACAATCATCGATCGTTTAGGAGCTAAATCATGTCCAATTCAGTTACCAATCGGTGCTGAGTCAGACTTCGAAGCTATCATTGATATTATCAAGAGAAAAGCTTATGAATTTAGTGGAGATTTCGGTCGTGTAATGACTGAAATTCCAGTTCCAGAAGATATGGTAGATCTTATGGAAGAATACCGTGCTAAATTATTAGATTACTTAGCAGATTATGATGAAGATTTCATGATGCAAGTATTAGAAGGTGAAGAACCTTCAATCGAAGAAATCAAACGTGTATTACGTATTGCCGTATGTAATGGTGACTTCTTCCCAGTATTATGTGGATCTGCATATAAGAACAAAGGTGTTCAATTAGTATTGGACGCAGTAGTAGATTACTTACCAAGTCCATTAGATGTACCTTCAATTAAGGGTACTACATTAGATGGAGAACCAGATGTTCGTCACCCTGATGATAATCAACCATTCTCTGCATTAGCATTTAAGATTGCTACAGACCCATTCGTTGGAAAATTATCTTTCTTCCGTGTTTATTCAGGTACTGCAAAAGCAGGAAGCTATGTATTAAACTCAACTAAAGATAAAAAAGAACGTTTCGGACGTATCGTTCAGATGCACGCCAATGCACGTAAAGAAATCACTGAAGTTTACTCAGGTGATATTGCTGCTGCAGTTGGTTTAAAGGTTACTACAACAGGTGATACATTGTGTGATGAAGATCACCCAATCATCCTTGAATCTATGGAATTCCCTGAACCAGTAATCGAATTGTCTTTGGAACCAAAAACAAAAGCTGACCAAGATAAAATGGGATTGGCTCTTGCAAAACTTGCAGAAGAAGACCCTACTTTCAAAACATATACAAACGAAGAAACAGGACAAACAATCATTGCCGGTGTAGGTGAACTTCACTTGGATATCATTGTTGACCGTTTACGTCGTGAATTTAAAGTTGAAGCAAATGTTGGTCAACCACAAGTTGCTTACCGTGAAACAATTCGTCAGGCTGCTGATTGTGAAGGAAAATACATCCGTCAGTCAGGTGGTCGTGGACAATATGGTCACGTATGGATCAAATTCGAACCAAATGAAGGAAAAGGATTTGAATTCGTTGATGCTATCGTTGGTGGTAGCGTACCTAGAGAATACATCAAACCAACTCAAGAAGGTTTGGAAGCAGCATTGGAAAATGGTATGGTTGCAGGTTATCCAGTAATTGATATCAAAGCTACATTATTTGATGGATCATACCATGATGTTGACTCTAGTGAAATGGCTTATAAGATTGCCGCAAGTATGGCATTAAAAGAAGCTGGAAAGAAATGTAAACCTGCCATTCTAGAACCAATTATGTTCGTAGAAGTAACTGCACCAAGTGAATACTTAGGTAGCGTTATGGGTGACATTTCAAGTCGTCGTGGACAAATCACTGAACAGGAAGAACGTGGAAATGCCATTATCGTTCGTGCACATGTTCCATTATCAGAAATGTTCGGATATGTTACAGACTTACGTAGCTTTACTCAGGGACGTGGAAACTACTCTATGAAGTTCGACCACTACTCAGAAGTTCCAAAGAGTATTGCAGAAAAGATTATTAAAGAGAATTCAAACGAAAACTAGTTGATTTTCGTTTGGTTCTGAAATACAATATTTATTGTATGAAATATGTTAGCATTTAGGAGGAAATTATAAATGGCTAAGGAAAAATTTGACAGAAGTAAAACTCACGTTAATATTGGTACTATCGGTCACGTTGACCACGGTAAAACAACATTAACAGCAGCTATTACAACAGTATTAGCTAAAAAAGGTATGGCTAAAGCTGAAGCTTATGACCAAATCGATGGTGCTCCAGAAGAAAAAGAACGTGGAATCACTATCAACACTGCACACGTTGAATACCAAACAGAAAAACGTCACTATGCACACGTTGACTGTCCAGGCCACGCCGATTATGTAAAAAACATGATCACTGGTGCTGCTCAGATGGACGGAGCAATCTTAGTAGTTGCTGCATCTGATGGACCTATGCCTCAAACACGTGAACACATCTTGTTAGCACGTCAGGTAGGTGTTAAATATATCGTTGTTTACTTAAACAAATGCGATATGGTTGATGATGAAGAATTAATCGACTTAGTAGAAATGGAAGTTCGTGAATTATTAAACGAATACGGATTCGACGGAGACGAAACTCCAGTTATCCGTGGATCAGCTTTAAAAGCTCTTGAAGGAGATCCAAAATACGAACAATCAATCTATGATTTGATGGATGCTGTTGATACTTGGATTCCAGATCCAGCTCGTGAAATGGATAAACCATTCTTGATGGCAATCGAAGACGTTATGACAATTTCTGGTCGTGGTACAGTAGCTACAGGACGTGTTGAACGTGGTCAAGCTCACTTAAACGACGAAGTTGAAATCGTTGGTATCAAAGACACTCAAAAAACAGTATTAACTGGTTTGGAAATGTTCCACAAACAATTAGACGTTGCTGAAGCAGGTGACAACATTGGTGCATTGTTACGTGGTATTGCACGTGACCAAATCCAACGTGGACAAGTTTTAGCTAAACCTGGAAGTGTACACCCTCACACTAAATTTAAAGCACAAGTTTATGTTTTAACTAAAGAAGAAGGTGGACGTCACACTCCATTCGTTTCTAACTACCGTCCTCAATTCTACTTCCGTACAACTGACGTTACAGGTGTAATCACATTGCCAGAAGGAACTGACATGGTAATGCCTGGTGACAACGTTGTTATGAACGTTGAATTGATCGCTCCAATCGCTATCGAAACTGGTACTAAGTTCTCTATCCGTGAAGGTGGACACACTGTAGGTGCTGGTAACGTTACTGAAATTGACGCTTAATTAGAATTTAAACTTTAAGACTGATACATCTGTATCGGTCTTTTTTTTGTTTTATAATGAAACAAATGTAAATATAATGTAAAAAATTACATTTATCATTGACATCATGGCATTTTTACTTTATCATACAAAACATATAAGAATAGTATGAAATAAGGAGTATGATTATGGCAAAATTAACTAGAGATCAACGAAATTTTAAATTCGAAACATTACAATTACACGTAGGACAAGAACAAGCAGACCCCACTACAGATGCACGTGCAGTTCCTATTTATCAAACATCATCTTATGTATTTAGAAATTGTGATCATGCAGCAGCACGTTTTGGATTGAGTGATGCGGGAAATATTTATGGTCGCTTAACAAATCCAACGGAGGATGTGTTTGAAAAGCGTATAGCAGCTCTTGAAGGTGGTGTAGCCGCATTAGCTGTTGCATCTGGTGCTGCAGCCGTTACATATACAATTTTGAACTTAGCTCAAAATGGAGACAATATAGTTTCAGCCAAAAATATTTATGGTGGCTCATTTAACTTGTTTGAGCATACTTTGCCTCAATATGGGATTGAAACAAATTTCGTTGATATTTTTAATGAAGAAGAAGTTGAAAGTGCAATCAATGAAAAGACAAAGGCTTTATATATTGAAACATTAGGAAATCCTAATTCAGATGTAGTAGATATTGAATCAGTCGCAAAGACTGCTCATAAACATAAAATTCCATTAGTAGTAGATAATACATTCGCAACACCATATTTAGTAAGACCAATCGAATATGGAGCTGATATTGTTGTTCATTCAGCTACAAAATTTATTGGTGGACATGGAACAAGTATTGGTGGTGTTATTGTTGATGGAGGAAAATTTGATTGGGAAGCTAGTGGAAAATTTGATTCATTAACAAAACCCAATCCAAGTTATCATGGCATTAGTTTTACACAAGCCTGCGGACCTGCTGCTTTTGTTACAAAAGTACGTGCAATCTTATTAAGAGATACAGGTGCTACAGTATCTCCTTTCAACGCATTCTTATTCTTACAAGGATTAGAAACGTTATCATTACGTGTGGAACGTCATACATATAACGCTTTAAAAGTTGTTGAATATTTAAATAATCATCCTCAAGTAGAAAGTGTATCTCATCCTAGTGTTTCTACAGATCCTAAACAACAAGAATTGTATAAAAAGTATTTTCCTAATGGAGGAGGCTCTATCTTTACATTTGATATTAAGGGTGATGCACAAAAAGCTAAAGACTTTATCGATAATCTAGAATTATTCTCTTTATTGGCAAATGTTGCGGATGTGAAATCATTAGTCATTCATCCAGCAACAACTACTCATTCTCAATGTACTGAAGAAGAATTATTAGATCAAGGTATTCGCCCAAATACAATTCGATTAAGTATTGGATGTGAAAATATTGATGATATCATTCAAGATTTGGATGAAGCATTTAAGACAATCGCATAATTAATGAAAGTCAGAATCTAGGTTCTGACTTTTCGGCTAATAATTTCAGATTTGTGAAAATATAAATAAACTTGTGAAAAATACAACACTTTTGATAGAATAGTATTACTTTTATGAAAGGATGATTTGATTGGATAAAAAAAGATTGCAAATTTTAGTGTATGTGGTTGTAATGTTTATATTAGCTATAGGTCTAACTTTAAATACAAAGGCGAATCTAGGAGTCTCTCCAATAATATCGGTGCCCTATAGTATATCGCAAATTACAGGATTAAATTTTGGAGATTTAACTTTTGTAGTATACGCCATATTTGTCGTCGTTCAGATTATAATTCATATTCGATTAAAAAATCATAAAAGAATTGTATCAGACATATTGCAGTTGCCACTAAGTTTAATATTTACACGATTATTAAATATATTTTCCACATATATACCAACTGCACAGAATTTAGGAATTCGTTTTATTGTATTAACTTTAGCGATAATTTGTACGGGTGTTGGAGCAGCGATGTCATTGAGTATGCAGCTTGTGCCAAATCCTGGAGATGGTATAGTACAGTCGTTGGCTGAAGGATTTAATAAGAGTGTAGGCTTGACCAAAAATCTATTTGATTGTTTTAATTTATGCATAACATTATGTATAAGTATATTTATAGCACATCAAATTGTTGGTGTCGGGATAGGAACGGTAATTGCGGTGCTTGGTGTTGGAAGAGTGATTGCATTATTTCATCATATTTTTGAATATAAAATTGAAGAATTGATTTGCGAGTAAGAGGCTGGTACGTGCCAGTTTTCTTTTAAAAATGATGGTGTAAGCGTATACAGTAAAAAATATGAAAAAAATTCAAAAAAACATTTGACGAAGCGAGAAGTATTTGGTAATATAGATGAGCACTGCTGAGGTGCACATGATCTTT
>ERZ773227.458-NODE-458-length-38776-cov-7.918804_pt1 | contig 38776 bp, 44 predicted proteins | sample MGYA00580525_ERZ773227 | MGnify/ENA primary metagenome ERZ773227 (study PRJEB29015, sample SAMEA2737782) | human gut metagenome | biome: human gut; feature: human-associated habitat; material: faeces | place: China | collected 2012 ... | reverse complement strand
TTTTTTGGTATCCATTTTTGTAAAGCCGGGAATCCTATGAGGGAGAGCGGCTTTACACACTCTTTACAATCCGTTGAAGGACAACTTTACAATCCGTCTGTATACTGATAACCGTTCCCGAAGGCAACCAAAACGATGCATGATTGGAGAATGAATGTCATGAAAAAGAGAACCCTTGCTCTGATGCTCTCCGCCGCCCTGTGCGTCGGCCTGCTGGCCGGCTGCGGCAGCGGCAATAACGATCCCGTCAATACTCCCGCCGCCGGCGGCAGCGAGACCCCCTCGCAGGAATCCACCGCAGCCCTGAGCGGCACCGTCAACACCAACGGCTCCACCTCCATGGAGAGCGTGATGGGCTACCTGACCGAGGGCTTTAAGGAGGTGCAGCCCGGCATCACGGTGAACTACACCGGCTCCGGTTCCAGCGCCGGCGTCACCGGCGCCCAGGACGGCACCTGCGACATCGGCCTGGCCTCCCGCGACCTGAAGGATGACGAAACCGGCGTCAAGGCCATCACCGTGGCCAAGGACGGCATCGCCATCATCGTCAACCCCAACAACCCCGTGGCCGACCTCAGCGTGGAGCAGATCGCCCAGCTCGCCACCGGCGAGATCACCAACTGGGCCGACGTGGGCGGCACGGACGGCCAGGTGGTCTTCATGGGCCGTGAGGCCGGCTCCGGCACCCGCGACGGCTTCGAGTCCATCACCGGCACCAAGGACGCCTGCAAGTACCAGAATGAGCTGACCTCCACCGGCGAGGTGATCGCCGCCGTGGCCTCCAACCCCAACGCCATCGGTTACGCCTCCCTGTCCGCCGTGGACGAGACCGTGAAGGCCATCACCGTGGGCGGCGTGGAACCCACGGAGGAGACCGTTCTGGACGGCAGCTACGCCATCCAGCGCAACTTCAACTTCATCGTCAGTGACAGCACCCCGCTCTCCGAGACCGCCCAGGCGTTCGTGGACTTCGCCACCTCCGCCGATGCCTCCGACCTGATCGCCGGCGCCGGCGCTGTGCCGGTAGCCGAGTAATCCATCCCTCTCTCCCGGATCGCCCCCTCGAGCCCGAGGGGGCATTCGGCATGATTACACCATTACGAAAGGCCGGTTATTTGCCATGAAACAGAAGCTCCGACCGCTGGAAGTCTTTATGAACCTCCTGTTTTTTGTCTGCGGTCTGATCGCGGTCGTCTTTGTCCTCTTCATCAGTATCTACCTGATCGTGTCCGGCCTGCCCGCCATCCGCGAGATCGGGCTGGTGGACTTCCTCTTCGGCACCGAGTGGGCCTCCACCGCCGCCGAGCCCAAGTTCGGCATACTGCCCTTCATCCTTACCTCCATCTACGGCACCGCCGGGGCCATTGTCCTGGGCGTACCGGTGGGCTTCATGACCGCAGTGTTCCTGGCCAAGGTAGCGCCTCCCCGTCTGGCCAGCCTGGTGCGCCCGGCAGTGGATCTGCTGGCGGGCATCCCTTCCGTGGTGTACGGTCTCATCGGCATGATGGTTCTGGTGCCTGCGGTGCGGGTGGCCTTCCACCTGCCCGACGGCGCCAGCCTGTTCTGCGCCATTCTGGTGCTGGCCGTCATGATTCTGCCCTCCATCATCTCCGTATCCGAGACTGCCCTCAAGGCGGTGCCCAAGGAGTACGAGGAGGCCTCGCTGGCCCTGGGCGCCACCCACATCGAGACCGTGTTCCGGGTGAGCGTCCCGGCCGCCTCCAGCGGCATCGCCGCCTCCATCGTGCTGGGCATCGGCCGGGCCATCGGCGAAGCCATGGCGGTCATCATGGTGGCGGGCAATGTGGCCAACATGCCCGGTCTCTTCCAGTCCGTCCGCTTCCTCACCACCGCCGTGTCCAGCGAGATGGCCTACGCCTCCGGCCTGCAACGGCAGGCCCTGTTCTCCATCGCCCTGGTTCTCTTTCTCTTCATCATGCTCATCAATATTGTTCTCAATACGCTTCTCAAGCGGAAGAAGGGGTGATATACTGATATGGAAATGAAGCCTCTTTCCGGCCGGCGCAGAGCCTATGACCGGATTCTCCGCTTTCTCCTCTACTTCTGCGCCGCCCTGACCTGCGCCCTGCTGCTCTTCATCATCGGCTATATCTTCTTCAAGGGCCTGCCCCATGTCACCTGGCAGTTCCTCAGCACCCAGCCCAGCTTCATCAAGGACACCATCGGCATCCTGCCCAATATCCTCAACACAGTCTATCTCGTGGGAGTCACCCTGATCATCACCCTGCCCCTGGGGGTCGGCGCGGCCATCTACCTCACCGAGTACGCCCGCAACCGCCGCCTGGTGGCCGCCATCGAGTTTGCCACCGAGACCCTTACCGGCATCCCCTCCATCATCTTCGGCCTGGTGGGCATGCTCTTTTTCTGCCAGCTTCTGGGGCTTCAGGCTTCCCTGCTGGCCGGCTCGCTGACTCTGGTGATCGTCACCATCCCAACCATCATCCGCACCACCCAGGAGTCCCTCAAGACCGTCCCTCAGTCCTTCCGGGAGGCGGCCCTGGGCTTGGGCGCGGGCAAGTGGCATATGATTCGCACCGTGGTGCTCCCCTCCTCAGTGGACGGCATCGTGACGGGCTGTATTCTGGCCATCGGCCGCATTGTGGGCGAGTCGGCCGCCCTGCTCTTCACCGCGGGCATGGGCATGAGCCTGAACAACTTTTTCGGCTCGGTGGGCAACTTCATCCACTCCTCCGGCGCCTCCCTCACCGTGGCCCTGTATGTGTACGCCCGTGAGCGGGCTGAGTTCGACGTTGCCTTTGCCATCGCGGCCATTCTGATGCTGCTCACCCTGGTCATCAACCTCAGCGCCAAGCTGGTGGGCAGAACATTAAAGAAAAAATAAGGAGCCCTTACCATGGACGAAAACATCATCCTCTCCGCCAAGGGCCTTGACCTCTGGTACGGCCCCACCCAGGCCCTGAAGGGCGTGAGCATGGATATCCCCGAAAAGCAGGTGACCGCCCTCATCGGCCCCTCCGGCTGCGGCAAGTCTACCTTTCTCAAGACACTGGACCGCATGAACGACCTGGTGCCCGGCATCAAGATCACCGGCTCGGTGCAGTACCGGGGGCAGGAGATCTATGCCCCCAATGTGGACGTAACCTGGCTGCGCAAGCAGATCGGCATGGTGTTCCAGAAGCCCAACCCCTTCCCCATGTCCATCTATGACAACGTGGCCTACGGTCCCCGCACCCACGGCATCAAGAGCAAGAGCAGGCTGGACGACATCGTGGAGAAGTCCCTTCAGGGCGCGGCCATCTGGGACGAGGTGAAGGACCGCCTCAAGAAGTCGGCCCTGGGCCTGTCCGGCGGCCAGCAGCAGCGGCTGTGCATCGCCCGCGCCCTGGCCGTGGAGCCCGACATCCTGCTGATGGATGAGGCCACCTCCGCCCTGGACCCCATCTCCACCTCCAAGATCGAGGATCTGATTGCCGATCTGAAGCAGAACTATACCATTGTTATCGTCACCCACAATATGCAACAGGCCACCCGCGTGTCCGACAAGTGCGCCTTTTTCCTGCTGGGCCAGCTCATTGAGTTTGGGGACACTACCCAGCTCTTCTCCATGCCCAGGGACAAGCGCACCGAGGATTACATCACCGGGCGGTTTGGTTAAAAAGGAGGCCCCATGAGAAAGACCTTTGACGCGGAGCTCCAGGAGCTCAACTATGAAATGATCGACATGGCGGCGGCGGCGGAGGACGCCATCGACGTGGTCACCGAGTCCCTGGCCTCCGGCGACGACGCGGCGGCCAAGTCCGCCGTGGAGATGACCCGCAGCATGGACCAGATGGAGCGGGACATTGAGAACCGCTGCCTGCGCCTGCTCCTCCAGCAGCAGCCCGTGGCCCGGGATCTGCGCACCATCTCGGCGGCCATGAAAATGGTCACCGATCTACAGCGCATCGGCGACCAGTGCGCCAACATCGCCGAGATCTCCCTGCTGCTCAAGGAGCAGAAGCAGACCCGCACCCTGGCCGACATCCGCACCATGAGCCAGAAGGCCGGCGTGATGGTCAAGCGCTCCATCTTCGCCTACGTCAACCGGGACACCGAGGCCGCCCAGGCTGTCATTGCCCTGGACGACGAGGTGGACGCCCTCTTCCGCACCATCAAGGGGGAGCTGGTGGAGCTCATTGCGGGCAACCGGGACGAGGCCGACCAGGCCATCGACCTCATCATTATCGCCAAGTACCTGGAGCGCATCGCGGATCACGCGGTGAACATCGCCCAGTGGGCCATCTTCTGTGTGACCGGCGAAATTCTCGGGTAAGGAGGTGTCCCCATGTCCAAGGCCATTGCGGTCGTGGAGGACGACGAGAGTATCCGTGAGATGCTCCGCTATTATTTTCAATCGGTGGGCTACGCCGTCCGGGCCTACGAGTCCGGCGAGGCCCTCTTTGCCGGCGAGGAGGGCCTCGGCCTGCCCGCCCTTTACATCCTGGACATCATGCTCCCCGGCATGGACGGGCTGGAGATTCTCCGCCGCCTGCGGGAGGGGCGGGACACCGCCGACGTACCCGTGATCATGCTCACCGCCCGCTCCGCCGAGATGGACCGGGTGGCCGGCCTGGAAAACGGTGCCGACGACTATGTGGTGAAGCCCTTCGGCATCATGGAGCTCCAGGCCCGGGTCAAGGCGGTGCTCCGCCGCACCGAGCGCCGGGGCGACCGGGTACTCACCTGGGGGGACGTGGAACTGGACCCCGCCGCCCGGGAGGTACACAAGGCCGGAAAGCCGGTGGAGCTGACCTACAAGGAGTTTGAGCTGCTCAAGCTCCTGTTTTCCCGCCGGGGCGTGGCCCTCACCCGGGACGAGATTCTCCAGGCCGTCTGGGACTACGACTACACCGGCGAGACCCGCACCGTGGATATGCACGTCAAGGCCCTGCGCCAAAAGCTGGGCGAGGACATCATCACCACAGTCCGGGGCGTGGGATATAAAATGGTCTGACGGCCTCCAGGGGGATTGCATCCCCCCTGAATACGCGGCCGCCGCGCCGGCCGGGCGGCGGCAGAGTGGGCAACTGTGTCCTCCGGCGAAGTACCCGCAAGGGGCACGCCATATCCGTAAGGCAGCAAAGCCGCCAACGGCTATGCAGTAAATTCGCCTTCGGACGTTCTGATTTCTTTTCACCCGCGGGGCAGGGGAAACACTGCGAGGCGGCCCCGCAGGAAACACCCGATTGGGAGGTCTGACCAGTGAAAAAACGCATCATCGGCGCCACACTCATCACCGTGGTGTGCGCCCTGCTCATATCCAACCTAGTGGGTGTGCTCCTGTTCCGCAGCCGGGAGATGGACGCCGCCCGCAACACCCTTCAGGAGCTGCTGGTGCTGATGGACGCTCAGAGCGCCATCACCGATCCCGACGGCCTGGCCCAACAGTTCCACGCCGCCGCGCCGGACAAGCGGCTGACCATCATCGATACCGACGGCACCGTTCTGGCTGACACCGAGGCCAACCCCCAGACGCTGGAGGACCACAACAGCCGCCCCGAGGTGGAGCAGGCCGCCGCCACCGGCTGGGGCGAGGCGGTGCGCCACTCCGAAACCCTGGGCACCTCCATGTTCTACGTGTCCAAGCGCTTTGCCGACGGCATGGTGGGCCGGGCCTCCATGCCCCTGTCCTCCATCGACAGCCTGGTGTGGAACGGCGTATGGGGCTTCCTCATCGCCTCGGCGGCCGGACTGCTGCTGGCCCTGATTCTGGCCCGCCGCACCGCCAACCGGGTGGTGGCCCCACTCAGCGCCGTGGGCAGCGCCCTCCAGAGCGTGCTGGACGGCACCCGCGCCTCCGGGCTGGAGGACTACCAGGCCGACGACGAGCTGCGCCCCATCCTGCGCTACATTGACAAGCTGATGGAGCGCCTGGGCGGCTATATCCAGTCCATCACCGCAGAGCGGGACAAGGTGGGCCTCATCCTGGACTGCATGGACGAGGGGCTGATCCTGCTGGACGAGGCGGGCAACGTGCTGGCCATCAACCGGGCGGCCCGCACCCTGTTTGGCTTTCCCGAGGGGGAGGAGGACGACGGCGCCCTGCTCCTCACCCGCAGCCGCCGCCTGCGGGAGGCCATTCAGGAATCCCGCGTCCGCCACTCCTCCGTGGTGCTGGACGTGGATGCCCTCACCGAGGACGCCCAGAGCCTGCGCCTGTTTATCTCCCCCGTCTCCGGCCGCCAGTATGAGGGGCAGGCCGTGGGCACGTCCATCCTCATCTCCGATGTCACCGAGCTCAAAAAGGCCGAGGGCATCCGCAGCGAGTTCACCGCCAACGTCTCCCACGAGCTCAAGACCCCCCTCACCTCCATCAAGGGCTTCACCGACATGCTGGCCTCCGGCATGGTGGCCTCTCCCGAGGATCAGAAGCGCTTCATCACCATGATCGGCGTGGAGGTGGACCGGCTTATCGACCTCATCAACGACATTCTCAAGCTCTCTGAGCTGGAGTCGGTCACCATCCCCCAGAGCGAGGAGCGCTCCGACGTGCTCACCATCGCCCGGGACACCGCCGCTTTCCTCACCCCCACCGCCAAGGCCGCGGAGGTCACCCTCTCCGTAGACGGCGGTCCCGCTACTGTGGCCGTCCCCCAGGGGCGGCTCAAGGAGCTGCTGCTCAACCTGGTGGGCAACGGCATCAAGTACAATGAGCCCGGCGGCACCGTCCACACCGCCGTCTCCGTCCGGGACGGGCAGGCCGTCATCGCCGTGTCCGACACCGGCATCGGCATCCCCCCCGAGGCCCAGAGCCGCGTCTTTGAGCGGTTCTACCGGGTGGACAAGGGCCGCGCCCGCAAGAACGGCGGCACCGGCCTGGGGCTGGCCATCGTCAAACACATCGTCCAGCTCTACGGCGGCACCCTGACGCTGGAGAGCGCGGTGGGCAGGGGCTCCACCTTCACCGTGACCCTCCCCCTGGCCAAGGACAACGCCTGAAAAAAGGGCGGCTGAACATTCAGCCGCCCTTTTTCTGCGCCTCGGAGTAGCGGTGGCAGGCGGGCGTATCCGTCTGCTTGTACCGGATGCGGGGTTCTCCGCAGTGGCCCAGCTTGATGGGTATGTACCAATTCCGCCCCCTTTTTACATAGTGCCGGCGAAAATGTCGGCAGGTTTCACAGGTCTTTTCCCCGTCCATTGCAATCACCTCCTTACATAATATATACCATTAGGTCACCATATGCAACCCACTTGTTTAAAAAAAGTGGTAATGTTATAGTACCTATATAGGAGGTATTTAAATGGCTGAATCTGTTTTGGTAAATCGTAAGAAGTTTATATCTTCTCTTGACAACAAATTGGTTGAGCCATTGAATGCGCTCTCCAAAAAGACCCGTGTTCCAAAATCTCGGCTTCTGGATGAGGCAATTGAAGATCTTTTAAAGAAATATGAAAAAAAGGACGGCTGACAGTTCAGCCGTCCTTTTTCGATTCCCGGCGTTTTGCGTAGGGGCCGACGCCCCGGGGCGGCCTCTCTTGCACCTATTGGCCTGTGCTTTCACGGCTCAGTAGGGGCCGATGCCCACATCGGCCCGCCTTATTCCGGGCTGAAACGCCTTCCATGGGAACCTTTTTCGTATCTGTTTTCTTGTCATGCCTCCGGCGGGCCCCTTTCTGAGTGGCCAGAAAGGGGCGAAAGAGCCAGTTAAGGCGGGGGATTCCGATTTCCCCCGCCTTAACAATCCACCCCTTGAAACGGCCAAGAAGGGGGAATTGCGATTCCCCCTTCTTGGAACTTCCCCCAAGTCGTTCTACCGGTTGCTTTCCGGCGGCGGGGGCTTACTCCGTAACACCCCCGCCGCTCCGGCCTATATGGAAAGGTTGGCCCTAGAACTGCAAGGGCGGTATAAAACCGGTGCGCTGGATTGCCGCACCCATTCCCCCAACTTCAACAGAGAGGTAACACCATGATCCAAATTCAAAACATTCCCCTGCCCATCGGCGGCGGAGAGGAGCAGCTCCGCAAGCGGGCCGCCAGACTCCTGGGGCTGAACCCCGGCCAGCTCCGCTCCCTCACCCTGGCCCGGCAGTCCATCGACGCCCGCAAAAAATCCGACGTGCACTATGTCTGCACCGTCCATGTGGAGGTGGACAACGAGGCCCGGATCATGGCCCGCTGCCGGGACAAAAACGTGAGCCTCCATGCAGAGCGGCCTTACGCCTTTCCGCCGGTACGGCGGACCTCCCCCCTGCCGCCGGTGGTGGTAGGCATGGGCCCCGCCGGGCTGTTCGCCGCCCTCTTTTTAGCCCGGAACGGGGTCATCCCCATTGTGCTGGAGCGGGGCCGTCCGGTGGAGGAGCGGACGGCGGACGTGGAGCGCTTCTGGGCCACGGGGGTGCTGGACACCACCTCCAATGTGCAGTTCGGCGAGGGGGGCGCGGGCACCTTCTCCGACGGCAAGCTGACCACCGGCACCCACGACCCCCGCATCTCCACGGTATTCCGGACGCTGGTGGAGGCGGGCGCCCCGGCGGACATCCTCTACCAGCACAAGCCCCACATCGGCACCGACATTCTCCGGGACGTGGTGCGCAATGTGCGACGGGAGCTGCTGGCCCTGGGGTGCGACGTGCGTTTCGGGCACCGGCTGGCGGGCCTGGACGTGCGGGACGGCGTCCTGCGGGCCGTTGCGGTGGACGGTCCCGGCGGCCGGTACGACCTGCCCTGCGACGCGCTGGTGCTCTCCCCCGGACACTCCGCCCGCGACACTTTCCAGATGCTGCTGGACGCCGGAGTGCCCATGGCCCCCAAGCCCTTCGCCATCGGGGTACGCATTGAGCATGCGCAGGCCGCCCTGTCGGAGGCCCAGTTTGGCCCGGCGTGGGAGCGGCTGCCCGCGGCGGACTACAAGCTGGCCTGCCATCTGCCCACGGGCCGCAGCGCCTTCACCTTCTGCGTCTGTCCCGGCGGGCAGGTGGTGGCCGCCGCCTCGGAGGAGGGGCGGCTGGTGACCAACGGCATGAGCTGCCGCGCCCGGGACGGGGCCAACATCAACGGCGGCTTCCTGGTGGGGGTGTCCCCCGCCGACTTTGGCTCGGAGCACCCCCTGGCGGGGGTAGAATTCCAGCGTCGCTGGGAGGCGGCGGCCTACACCCTGGGCGGCGGCGGCTTCCGCGCCCCGGCCCAGACGGTGGCCGACTTCCTGGCCCGGCGGCCCTCCACGGCCCTGGGGCGCATCACCCCCACCTACCGCCCCGGCGTCACCCCGGCGGAGCTGGACCGCTGCCTGCCCGGCTACGTGGCCGACACCCTGCGGGGTGCCCTCCCCCTCTTCGACCGCAAGCTCCGCGGCTTTGCCGCGCCGGAGGCCGTGCTCACCGGCGTGGAGAGCCGCTCCTCCTCTCCGGTACGCATCCTCCGGGGCGAGGACTTTCAGTCCCCCATCCGGGGCCTTTACCCCTGCGGCGAGGGGGCTGGGTACGCGGGCGGGATTACCAGCGCGGCCGTGGACGGCATTCGGGTCGCCGAGGCCATTGCTTCCAAATAAGCATATTTTTTACATAAAAACCCCATTTTGGCGCATAATAACGCCAGAATGGGGATTATTATGGTCTTTCACAATTTCGTATGATACTGTAAAAGTCCAATTCTGTCGAAAAGTGAGGGATTTTGAAGCGATGGCTCGAAAAAAAGTAGAAACTAATATTTCTTTTGACGAAATGCGACAGAAATACTATGTCTGCATGGATTACGGCCTGGATGAAACCGGCAAGCGAGTGAAGAAGTACAAGACCTACCCCACGCTGGCCCAGGCCCGCCGGGGCCTGCGCGATTTTCAGACGGAACAGGACACCCACCAGACCGTGGCCCCCCGCTCCATGACCTTGGATCAGTGGCTGGAATACTGGATGGAGGAGGTCATTCAGCCCAACCGGGCCGCCACCACCATCTACGGCTACCGCAAGATCATCGACAACCACCTGTCCGACGCGCTGGGCTCCGTCCCCATCCAGAAGCTGACGCCCCAGCATCTCCAGCAATACTACTCCATGCTCATGCGGGACAAGGGCCTGTCGGCCAATACGGTACGGCGGCACCACGATCTGCTCTCCTGCGCCCTGCACATGGCGCTCCGGCAGGACATCATTCTCCGCTGTCCCACAGAGCGGGTGGAGCCGCCCCGGGTCATCCCCCATGAGGCCCGATTCTACACCCCGGCGGAGCTCAAGCGGCTGTTCGGCCTGGTGGAGGGCCACTGGCTGGAGCTGATCGTCAAGCTGGCGGGCAGCCTGGGCCTGCGTCGGGAGGAGATCTGCGGCCTGCGGTGGAGCAGCGTGGACTTCGAGCTGCGCAAGCTCCACATCAAGGAGGCCCGCACCGCCGCCGGGGCGGAGATCGTGCAGAAGGAGACCAAGAACCGCTCCTCCAACCGCATCCTCCACATGAGCGACGATCTCTACCGCCTGCTGCGGCGGGAGCGCGCCCGGCAGGCCGAGCGCAGGCTGGCCCTGGGGGACGCCTGGCCGGACACCGGCATGGTGGCGGTGGACGCCAAGGGTAACCCCTACTCCCCCAACGCCGTATCTCTGGCCTTCACCCGCTTCATCCAGGCCCACCACCTGCCCAAAATCACCCTTCACGGCCTGCGCCACACCTTCGCCACCGTGGCCTCCGCCCAGGGCGCGCCCCTGTTCGACATCGGCAAGGCCCTGGGCCACTCCACCCCCGCCACCACGGGCAAGATCTACACCCACCTGCTGGATCAGAACCACACCGCCACCCTGGACCGGGTGGCAAATGCGCTGAAATAACGCCAGGGGCGCGGATGAAAAACATCCGCGCCCCTGGCGCTTTTCCGCAAAAAATGGTACAATCCATGCAATCATCCGCCCTCCTCAGGTGTGTATAGGGCAGAAAGGAGCGAGAGCCATGGCCGACCAGCTCCGGGGGGACGCCCTCTTTTCCTACGCAGTGGAACACTATCTGGACACCGTATACCGCGCGGCCTTCCACGCCGCCCCCTCGCCCCAGGACGCCGAGGACGTGACCCAGGAGGTCTTTGAGGCCCTGCTCCGCAGCGGCAAGCGCTTCCGGGAGCCCGAACACCTGCGGGCCTGGCTGCTGCGGGTCACCGTCAACAAGTGCAAAAACCTCTACCGGGCCAAGCGCCGGACGGAGGTGCCCCTGACAGAGGCCATTCCCGCCCCGGAGGCGGCGGAGCCCTCCGTCCTGGACGAGGTGCGCGCCCTGCCCGCGCCCTACCGCAGTACCCTCTACCTCCACTACTTTGAGGGCTATACCGCCGCGGAGATCGGGAGGATACTGGGCGCCAAGCGGAACACGGTGCTCTCCTGGCTGGCCCGGGGGCGGCAGGCCCTGCGGGAGCGGATGATCGGAGGCTTTGACGATGCATAAATCAGACTATCTGGCCCAGGTGGAGGCCCTCCGCGCCTCCCCGGAGCTGCGGGCCCGGGTGGCCGGGCTGGCCGGGACGCCCGCCCGCCGCCGGAGACTCCGCCCCTGGATGGGGGTGTGCGCCTGCCTGGCCGTCCTGCTGCTGGGGGGAACCCTGCTGCTGCCGCGGCTGGGGGGCAGCTCCGCCGGCGGAGGCGGCCACGCCGGTGGGAGCATCTTCCAGTCCTACGCCGGGCCGGTCTTTCCCCTGACCACCCTGGGGGACGCCGGGCTCACCGCCCGCCGCACCATCACACTGGACTTCGCTCCCTGGGGCGACGGGCACACCACCGACATCGACGTCACCGACTCCTATGTGCTCACCAATCCCACCGACACCGACCAGAGTGTCACCCTGGTCTACCCCTTTTCCGGCAGCTTCTACGCCCTCTATCCCCCCACCCTGACGGCGGACGGTACGGCGCTGGACGCCGTCATCCGCCCCGGCGTGGGCGGGAGCCAGAGTCTGGAGTCCTGGGAGGAGTACGCCGCCCTGGTGGAGGAGAACGATCTGGCGGCGGCCCACGCCGAGATCTCCGCCCTGGACACGCCGGTGACGGTCTACGCCTTCACCGACCTCACCCGGCCGGAGAGCGACGCTGCGGCCCCCACCCTGGCGGTGACCTACCCCTGGTCGGAGGACGCCCCCGCCGTGCTGACTTACGGCTTTCACGGCAGCTCCATTGACCGGGAGGCGGGGTGGGCCCGGCGCAGCTTCTCCCTGCCCGAGCCGGACTCCCCCCACGCCCAGGACCCCCGCCTGCTCATCGCGGTGGGCGGCGCTCTGGAGGACTATACCCTCCAGGGCTACCGGGACGGGGGCTGCGACCCCGGCGGGGAGCTGGACGGGGTGAGCGCCGCCGTCACCCGGTACGAGTCCACTCTGAGGGAAGTGCTGAACGCCCTCTGTCCCTCCCCGGATACCCTGGCCCACAAGTACGGCGGCGAGACGGACGCCGCGTCCCTCTCCAGGGAGGTATTTTTTGACACCCTTTGCCGGGGCTTGGGCACGGCGGTGCCGGCAGACATGACCATGCTGGAGGATGTGTTCTCCTGGGTCAACATACAGGAGCGCATCTTCTATACGGAGGCCGCCCTCACGATTCCCGCCGGGGAAAGCGTCCAGGTGGAGGCCGCCCTGCCCAAGGAGGCCAGCTTTGACTTCGCCTGCGCCCACACGGAGAACCGGGGCATTTACGGCTATGATCTGGTAACGCGGCTGGGCTCCACCCTCTCCTTCACGTGCCAGACCGCCGCGCTGGCCCACACGGAGCAGATTGCCATCGTCCGTCAGAACTTCGGCTTTGATCTGGCGGCGGGACTTACTTCCGTGCCGCTGGCCCCGGACCAGGAGCACTACTATCTGGAGGTGCGCCGGATCAAATAAAGAGGAATCCCCCGGCGCAGCCGGGGGATTCCTCTTTATGTTCTTTACGCCAGCTTCCGGTTGGGTCGCATGAAGAGCCACTCGGACACGCCCTTGCGAATCACATCGTGCAGCAGGCACTTGGGCTGGAAGCCCAGGGATTGATAGAGCCGCTTGGCCCCCGTATTGAACTGGCTGGTCATGATGAACATATTGGGATAGTTCTTTTCCTCCATAACCCCGATGAAAATTTTGACCAGATCCGTGCCGACGCCCTGGCCCCGGTACTTCTTTTTCACGCCCAGCAGATTCAGATAGGGCAGGCCGGCCAGGCCGTTCCGGGTCATATACATGACGCCCACGGCCTCGTCCCCGGGGCTCATGGCTACATAGAGATCGCCGTCCGCCATCGCACGGAGCAGGTTCTCATTCAGGCTGTCCCCCTCGGCGAAGTAGGCGTCGTACAGCTTGGAGCCATAAAAGACCTCCCGATACTCCTCGAGCCGCTCAGGCACGCCCTTTACCAGTGTAAACTTCATCTCCGAACACACTTCTTTCGGATGGATTTGAGGTCACCGCTCCGCAAGCGGCGCATAATCCGCGTGGTTCCCCACATACTTGTAGGCCGGGCGGATGATTTTGCCCATGTTGATGAGCTCCTCGATACGGTGGGCGCTCCATCCGGCCACCCGGGCCATGGCAAAGAGGGGGGTATAGAGCTCCAGGGGCAGATCCAGCATGTGGTAGACAAAACCGGAATAAAAGTCCACATTGGCGGATACGCCCTTATACATCTTCCGCTCCCCGGCGATGATCTCGGGGCCCAGCCGCTCCACCAGGGAGTACAACTCATACTCCTCCGTACGGCCCTTCTCCCGGGACAGCTTCTCCACAAAGGAGTGGAGCAGGTTGGCACGGGGGTCGGAGAGAGAGTAGACCGCGTGGCCCATACCGTAAATGAGGCCAGCTCTGTCAAATGCCTGCTTGTCCAGCAGGGCCTGGAGGTAATGGCGCACCTCGTCCTCGTCCTTCCAGTCCTTCACCTGCTCTTTCATGTCCTCAAACATTCGAATGACCTTGATGTTGGCGCCGCCGTGCTTGGGCCCCTTCAGTGAGGCCAGGGCGGCCGCCATGCAGGAGTAGGTGTCCGTCCCGGAGGAGGTGACCACATGGGTGGTGAAGGTAGAGTTATTGCCGCCGCCGTGTTCGGCATGAAGGGTAAGGCAGATGTCCAGCACGTGGGCCTCCCAGAAGGAGTAGGAGGAGTCAGGCCGCAGCAGGGAGAGGATGTTCTCCGCCGTGGACAGCTCCGGCTGGGGGGCGTGTATGTAAAGGCTGTTCCCGCTCTTGTAGGTGTAGGCCTGGTAGCCGTAGACGCTGAGTACCGGGAACAGGGCGATGAGCTGGAGACACTGGCGCATGACGTTGGGCAGGGAGATATCGTCGCACCGCTCGTCATAGGAGGCCAAGTTCAGCACGCTGCGGGCCAGGGAATTCATAATATCCTGGCTGGGCGCCTTCAGAATGACATCCCGCACGAAGTTGCCGGGCAGGGTACGGTAGTAGGCCAGCTGGTTTTTAAAGCTCTCCAGCTCCGCCGCGTTGGGCAGGCGGCCCAGCAGGAGCAGATAGGCGGTCTCCTCAAAGCCGAACCTCCCCTCCTTCAGCGCCCCCGCCACCAGCTTCTCTACATCAATGCCGCGGTAGTAGAGCTTGCCGTCGCAGGGGATCTCCTGCCCGTCCACCATTTTTTTGGCGATGATGTCGGAGATCTCGGTCAGGCCTGCCAGAACGCCCTTGCCGTTGAGGTCGCGGAGGCCGCGCTTGACGTCGTATCTCACATAGTCCCCCGCGTCAATGCTGCTGTTTTGCAGGGACTGGGCCGCCAGCGCTTCAATCTCAGGGGTGATATCGCAGTAGTTTGGATTGCTCGCCATAGAAAACCTCCATTCTTCCGCTCTGCCTTTCGTACCGCAGAACGCCTTTGTGAAATGTGCATCTCTCCAATATAATCCAGTATAACATGTAATTGTTACCAGAATATGAATCCACACATAAAGTTTGATTCAAAAAACGGTGGACTTGGTCCACCGTTTCTTCAGAAGAGATCCCGTTTTTTCAGAATAATAGCCACCACCAGGATCACCACGCCGGACAGGGCCAGCGGGAACCACCAGAACTGGTCCAGGGGCAGATTGGCTACGTTCATCCCGTAGAAACTGAAGAAGATATTTGGGATGGTCAGCAGGATGGTGATGGAGGTCAGCACCTTCATGATCACGTTCAGATTGTTGGAGATGACGGAGGCGAAAGCGTCCATCATGCCAGAGATGATGGAGGAGTAGATGTTAGCCATCTCGATGGCCTGGCGCACCTCAATGAGCACGTCCTCCAGCAGGTCGTGGTCCTCTTCATATAGGGTGATGATGCGGCCCCGGAGAATCTTTTCCAGGGTCACCTCATTGGCCTTGAGCGAGGTGTTGAAGTAGACCAGTGACTTTTCCAGATCCAGGAGCTGAATGAGCTCCTTGTTTCGCTGGGACTTGTAGAGCTGCCGCTCCATGTAGTTGTAGATCTTGTCAATCTGCTTCAGGTACTGAAGGAAGCGTTTGGCAACCTGCAACAGCATATAGAGAATGAAGCTGGTGCGCTTCTGGGTCTCGGCAAACCGCACCAGTCCGTCCTGGAAGTCCTTCAGAATGGAGGTCTCCTTCAGGCAGACTGTGATGATGTGCTTGTCGGTGACGATGATGCCCAGGGGCAGAGTGGAGTACACCACCGCGTCATCCTTCTCCACGGCGGGCACATCGATGATGATGAGGGTCTGTCCGTCCTCGGTGTCGATCCGGGAGGTCTCCTCCTCGTCCAGGGCGGCCCGGAGGAAGGAGGGCTCCACGCCCAACGTCACCGCTACGGTGTTCAGCTCGTCCTCGCTGGGATAGGTCAGGTTCACCCAGCAGCCGTCCTGCACGGAATCCAGCCGGGTCATTTTTCCTTGAATCGTTTTAAAAATAGAGAGCAACGATCTCACGCCTTTCTCGGCGCGGGCCCCTCAAAAGGGTATAAAAATCCCCGCACGCATTTGTCTTTGCCGCCTGTGCGGAAAATATCCTTCCTGCACAGGCCAAGCGGCGACACGGCGTGCGGGTCTACCGGACGGGCCGGTCAGCCGCAGAGCCAATGCGCCGCGCTCCATATGGGACATTCTCGACTCACAGGGTCACCGCTCACAGCGCATATCACTCCTTTTCCAGTATTGTCATTTGCTTTTTTATTATAAGCCCGTCCGGCGCAGATTGCAAGTAAAACGTCCGTTAAGGTGCATCCGTCCTATAAACCGGACCATTTTCGCTTTGATCTCTCTGGATCATTTTTAAAATGATCCAGAGAGATCCCGGATTGACAGGTCGATCGACTTTTGCTATACTGGGTCGGAAGGACGGTGAAAACATGCCCAAGACAATCGGAATTATCGACGCGGACCTGCTCGATAACGGGACCCGTCACCCCAACCTGGCTCTCATGAAAATCAGCGGCTATCAAAAGGAGCTGGGCAACGACGTCACCCTGCTGGAGGATTACTACTCCATTCCCAAATACGACGAGGTATATCTTTCCCGGGTATTTGATTTTACCAACGTACCCATTGATCCCAAGAACTACCCCAATCTGCACATTGGAGGCACCGGCTTTTTCTGGATGACCGCCCCGGACCTTCCCCTGGAGGTCGAACACCATATGCCCGACTACCACCTCTACGACGAATATGTGGGCAGGCAGATCGCCCGGGGCATCAAGCCCCAGACCTACAGTGACTACATGGATTACAGCATCGGCTTTACCACTCGGGGCTGCTTCCGCAAGTGCCCCTTCTGTGTCAACCAGAAGTATGACCATGTGTTCCGCCACTCTCCGGTGAAGGAGTTCTTCGACCCCTCCCGCAAGCACATATATCTGTGGGACGACCAGTTTTTCGGCTTTCCCAAGTGGCAGGAGGTGCTGGACGAGCTGGATGAAACCGGCCGCCGCTTTCAGTTCCGCCAGGGCCTGGATGTGCGTCTGATGACCGAGGAGAAGGCCAGGCGGCTGGCGAACGTGAAGTATCACGGGGACTATATCTTCGCCTTCGACCACATCAACGAGGCCGAACAGGTGGTGCGCGGCCTGAAAATTTGGCGGAGACACTCCGACAAGTCCACCAAGCTCTACGTGCTCTCCGGCTATGAGTCCCAGGGCGCGGAGGAGATCGCCTCCATCTTTGAGCGCATCCGTATCCTGATGGAGTACCAGTGTCTGCCCTACATCATGCGCCACGAGTACTACAACCGCTCTCCTTACAAAGGGATGTTCATCACCCTGGCCCGCTGGTGCAACCAACCCAGCTTTCTCAAGAAGAAGAGCTTCCGGCAGTTCTGCGAGGCCAACGGCCTGACCAGCTCCGCTTTCCGCTACATGTCTGAGTTCGAGCACGACCACCCCGATATTGCGAAGCAGTATTTTGATATCCGTTTCGACCGGCACGGCGCGTAAGGCGCCTGTTCCCTTCCCATACGTCCCAGCATCGGAATTTCAAGGCCGTGTGCCGCGTTTGGCGGCACACGGCCTTTTCCCCTTCTGCACGGCTATGGACGGAGGAATGGGAAATAATTCATCCCCAGTTCGATGTAAATGCGTTGCTTGAGCAGCTCATACCGGTCCGCAATCGCCCCGTTTTCATAGCCCACTTCAATACCATGACCGGAGGAAATCAGCTTGGCCTTCATGTCGTCCCGGATATACCGCCCCGAAAAGACAATAATGGACGGGATGGGGGCCGCCATACAGTCGTCCAGGGCGTAGCTCAGCTTCTCGAAAGCCGAACCGCTGGTCTCCTGGAGCTTGGCCTCGATGGCCATGGAGCGGCAGTTCTGGGGGTTCATGATCACGATATCCAGCTTACGGGGTGTGCCGATAAAGCGCCAGCCGATGTATTTCTCCTCCTCGACCGCCAGTCCTTCGCCCCAGCCTCGGATATACTCTGCCAGAGCATGCCGGAAGTTGTTCCCGTTGTTGGGCATATAATCCCTCCTCCCATGTTCTTCCTCCATCATAGTGGATCCCATTTCCCGGGTCAATAGGCTTCCGGCCGCCAAACTAGAAAAAGCGCGCTGCGGAACATCAGCCCCGCAGCGCGCCGTCCTGGTTCTGTCCGGCACCGGTTCCGTCTGCCGCCCTCCGAACCTGCAAAAGCAGAGAGAGCATGCTAATACCCAGCAAAATATGACCAATGCCCGAGATTCCGGAAATGGAGGCATCCATTCCTCGGCTCAACTCATTTCCCAGCACCTGGCTCATCCCCCGCAGAAAGAATCCCAGCCCTGTGATATTGAGACCTAGTTGATAGACCAGCAGGAACTTCCCGCTGTTTCGGCTTGAGAAGGCAAATGTCTTTTCCAGCAGCATCAGGATAAGAAAAAACACCATTCCCAGTGCAAAATAGTGGGTATGCAGGAAAGACAGAGAGGTTCTGCCCGCAAAGCCGCTGAATTTGGTAAACTCCCTATAAAATACGCCCAATGCCATGGCAATCACCGCATAGACCATGGCCAACGTCGCAAAATGCCGCGCCAGTAAAATCTCTTTTTTATTCATCCGTACATACTCCTATCACAGCGGATACCGGAATTGGGTCCGCCGCCTATCGCCGGTTCATACAATCAGAAAGGGCGGAGCGAAGGCTCCGCCCTTTTCCGTATTCTGCTTGATTAGCCGAAGTACCGCTTCAGCAGGCCCTCGAACGCCTTGCCGTGGCGGGCCTCGTCGCGGGCCATCTCGTGGACGGTATCGTGGATGGCGTCCAGGTTCAGCTCCTTGGCCTTCTTGGCCAGCTCAAACTTGCCCATGGTGGCGCCGTTCTCGGCATCCACACGCATCTCCAGGTTCTTCTTGGTGGAGTCGGTCAGCACCTCGCCCAGCAGCTCGGCGAACTTGGCGGCGTGCTCAGCCTCCTCCAGAGCGGCCTTCTCCCAATACAGGCCGATCTCGGGATAGCCCTCACGGTGGGCCACACGGCTCATAGCCAGGTACATACCGACCTCAGAGCACTCACCGGTGAAGTAGCCAAACGGCTTCGCCGTTCGGCGCCGGGAAACAGGTGAAAAAGAGGAAGATACAGGAAATTTCTTTATCCACAAGTGGACATTTTTCACACGCTGGAATTTGGCTTTTTGCCACAAAAAAATCCACAAGGGGGATTTGCAAGTGGCAAAGCAAAATGACGCGGGTGTCTACAAATTGAAAAATGGGAATTGGGCTTATCGCTATGTTCTCATGGTGAATGGTGTCCGCAAAGAGGTTCGGAAGGCAAAGGATGAATTTGGCGCTCCTTTCAAGACAAAGCGTGAAGCAATCAAGGCGCGGCAAGCGGCTATTGACAGCGCCCAGAACTCCCGCAAGCCAAAGCCCACGGTACGGAAAACTGTTCAAGAGGTCTATCAAGAATACTGTGCTAATGGCCGAAGTGACCGGGCATACACTACCAAACGCAAGCAGGACAGCCTCTGGAAAAACCACCTTTGCACCCGGTTCGGGGAGCGGTACATTGATGAAATCAGCGCGGCGGAGGTGGTGGACTACTTGACGGAACTGTATTGCAGCCGCGGCCTCTCCTATCGCTATGTGGAGGGCTTCTTGAAGATGTTCTATCTGCTCTTCGGGCAAGCCTACTCCCGGAACTATCTCTACGTGGACAGTTACAACAAGCTCTGTGTCAACAAAGATACCAAAATCCACATGCCAAAGCTGAAAACGGATGATGACTTGGATATTGTATCATTCAATCGGGAAGAGCTTGCCGTACTGGATGATTATTTCCACGGCACCAATGCAGAAACGGCGTATTTGCTGGGACGGTATTGCGGTCTGCGTATCAATGAGTGCTACGGTCTGAAATGGGCGAATGTTGATCTGATAAATGGCACGATTTTGATTGACCGGCAAATGCAATACCAGCAGGGGCGTATCAAGCTTGTGTCCCTCAAAACCCGCAACGCAAAGCGTACAATCCAAATGTGCGACAAACTGAAAGTGTATTTTCAGAATTTGGCGAAGCGGCGGGAGCAAGACCAGCTCCACCTTGCCGACTTGCGGGAACAGAACCAGCGTATCATTGAGGATTTGGACGGAAGCAAAATTTCCTCCACGGAGCTTGTGAACTGTCTGCCAGATGGGAAAATCCAGACGGTAAACTCCATGAAGTTCCACACGCGGGAGGTTAAGGCCAAATGCGGGATAATGTTCAAGTATCACTATTTGCGTCATACCTATGGGACTATGATGGCGGAGCTGAATACTCCCACGCACCTTCTGTGTTCGCAAATGGGTCACGGCCACATACAAGTTACACAGCGGTATTATATCGCCCTCTCCAAAGCGGGGATTGACATTTTGCGGGAAAACCTCAATCGGCTATAATTGAAAACTTATTGAGCAGGTATAGCAAAAATCAAGATTTTTTTGCTATACCTGCTCAACTTTTATTAACTTTCGTCAAGTATATACCCAAAAAGATATGGTATGGCATTGTCTCTCGAAAATGTTTTCGTAGTATCTAATCTACTTAGATAAACTTGCTCATTTAGCATTAGCTTCATAATAATGGAATTAGCATCTTGAAACCTTTTATCATTCATTGAGCAAAAAGTGTCGATGATTGTATCGATATAATAATGAAGATTTTGAAGTATCACTGATAAAAACGGAAGTGTACTTCCATCATGGACTATCATATTCCTATTTCTATAAATTCTCATAATTTGCCACGCAACTCGTTTAGCATGTCTTTCATAAAACTCTTTTACACTATGCCCAAAGGATAAAATATTTTTGTATTGTTGTATTCTGAACATAAGGAGCTGCGTAGAATTTAATTGTTCCATAAGACTATCAAATTTGTCACTATAATCTGATAATACTAGAATAAGCAATAATTTTTCTGCATTATCGGTTCCAACAATATCCGACATTAGTTTTTCATATTCATCCGGTATTTTCCCCTTGATCTGTGCATCTAATTGAACTATCAATGTTCTTATATAATTTGAGGACAATATTGTTGCAGCCGAATTTGAAATCTGATTTATTTTGCTAGAACTCCCACTCTTCTCAATTGGAATTAAAACTTCCATAGCTGTCCATAAGTTTAGCAACTGATTTTTTTCATCCTTTGAACTAAATGCCGAAGCATGTAAACCTATTGCATCAAAAATACCAGATTCCAAATCGAAGCATGTATTTACCAGCTTTTCTTCATCTATCTGTATTCGCTTCTGCCGCGAAATCGCAGCCGCCATTGTTCTTAAATTGTAGACTTCTTTTGATTCTATATCAACAACCTCTGCTTCTTTGAATGAATACCCTCTTTTGTTGTGTCGACAATATTGGGAAACTGAAAGGCAGAAATCTATTAGTGCAATCGCCTTTGCTTTTGCTTTTTCCGGGTCCATTGCCTCTTGGGATACTTTTACTACAAATGAGCAAGAATTATTAAACATTTCATAAATATTTTCGGCTATATCTAGTCCAGTAAATGGAGCTAATTCCTCTGTTATTTTAGAATTCTTTAAAGGCAAATAGATGACATACCTCCGTCGCTTTAACGGGAAAAATGAAATAAACCGTTCAAAGCCTTCTTTAGCATCTTCTATTGGCCGTTCCCCATTAAAGAAAACATTTAGCACTGATGTATAGATATATTCTTGACTGTATCCTATGTTAATCAATTCTGTCAAAATAATTTTTGTATACTTCTGGAGCTGTTCCATTTCTGAATGGCTAATATTTTGCTTAACAATTAAACTTTCTATTTTTGAAATTCCACTATTATAGTATCTAGATTTTCTGCCTAAATCATCTCGCAAAAAAAGCACGCATTTCTTTAAGCGCTGAATGGATGAATCACTTGTCGGCGATTGCATCAATTCTTTAAGAACAGTTCGATATTGTCCCTCTGCATTTTTTGTTAAAAACAAGTTGTTAATGTCATCCCCATAAAATTCAACAATTATCGGGTCATCTTTATAAGAACGAACAAACTCTTGAACAATAGGTATAATATTCCCTTTTTCTAGTAATCCTGCTTCAATCTTATCTATTACATCTAATGCCTCAAAACACAAAAAATGAAAATTTAATGTTGGGACTTTAAATGAATCATGACTAAAATAAAATAGTAGTTCTTCAGCTAATTCTGCAAAGAAACGAAGGCCATTATAACTCGGAGGAATGGAGAAAGATAACTTTTGCTTTCTTTTCAATTTAATCATCCTTTCCAAAATGTGCTTACATATTGTACATATTCCATATTTTTTCAACGAAAGATTGAAAACGATTTACTACATCTATCGGACCCATAATCTTAGTTCGCCTACCAAACCCACACACCCACGCGAAAAACTGGTCGCTAACTTCCACATCGGCGGTCACGACAAAATATTCTTTGCCATCGGGTCTATAAAACGTATCTTTGCCCGTTCCAAATCGTTCAATGGCCGTATCGAGCAAGTCGTTACGGAAACGAATACTGACGCGCTTTCGTTCACCGCCAAACATAGAGAACACACGACGGGTGTAGTTCTCCATGTCAATCTTTGAAAATTCTTCCGCTCCTTCTCGCGGCTCATTAACAAGTTTTACTTCCTTCATACGGTCAATACGATAGGTAGCAATTTGAGGTGTTTTTCTATTGCCAACAGGCCCATAACCCAGCAGATAATAATTTCCTTCATTTATTAACAGCTCGTAGGGGCTGACTTTATAGGTAGCTCCTTTGCGGCGCTCTACCTGTGTTACCCCATTTTGAAGTGTATATTTCAAATATTTGAAAGTGATTTTCTGCGGCGTGTGGGGCTTTCCGTCCTGCTTGGTAGCCATAGCCGCATAGATAATACCAACAGTCAGCAATATGTTGTTACGGGTCGTTTTCACACGGTCGCAGAGGAACACTTCTTTTTGCAGCTCTTCCGCTTGGTAGATGCTGCAAAACTCGCTGATGGTCTTTACAAGCTCCTTGGCCTTGGACGCGGATATAAATTTGGCCGCGTGGACACACTCGGCCAGCAGCCGCAAATCGTCAAATTCAAACTGGCGGGACAATAGCCGATATTTGCCCCCCTGTCCTCCGTCTATGTCCATGCCGTACACATCGCGCAGGGCGGCAATATCCCGGTAGATGGCGCGGCGCTCCGCTTCAATCCCACAATCTTCCCGCAGATAGTCCACAATGTCCCCAGCAGTAATTGGGTGGTTTTCATCTGAATTTTCCAGAAAGTATTTCGCCACAAAAAGCGTTTTCACTTTTTGCTTTTCTGCTCTTGCCATGTGTGCCGCCTCGCTTTCCCGGTCATATATCCAGTGTACCATAAAATCAGGGAAAAGGCAGCAGCGAAGTTATAGAGGGCCGCTCACTATGAGCGGCCCTGCCTGTCAAATAAGCTGTGCATGGTTCTGTATTGCCGTTTCTATCCGTTGCGGCTCAATACCGATATAGCGCTGTGTCACGGTGGCGGAGCTGTGTTGTAGTAACCTCTGCACCAGGGCAATATCGTAGCCGTTTGCCTTGTATATCTCGGTGGCGTACCACTTGCGGAAGCTGTGCGTACTGATACCCTCAAAGCCCAGGTAGTCGCACACGATATGGAGCTGCTTCTGTATGGCTCGCTCGGTAATGGGAAAAATCAGATCTTCGCGGCGGATATTGTGGCGCAAGCAATAATTCTCTATGTATTGCTGGATAACCAGCGGAACCGTGAACACGCGGCGCTTTCCTGTTTTCTGCTCGGTGATTTCCAGACGGTATCTGTCCCCGTCCCGGACAATATCACAAGGCCGCAGCTTCAATATATCGCTGATACGCAAGCCTAAATTCCCTTCCAGCACAAGGGCGGTGGCTATGCGCTCATTGGGGCGGCAACCGCTGAACCCCTCGCGCATGGTCTGGATTATCTCTTTATATTGCTCGGTGGTGAGCGCCTTTGTTTTCTTGTTCATGGTGGCCTCCATCGTCAAAAGTTCGTTATTTCAAGCGGGAAAGTTCGTGTATGATGGGCGGCGGCGGAAAAATCCCGGAATACCTTGATTTTGGTGTTCGTATTTCTTCACTTATACGAACTTTGGGAATTGGGTGGGGATTGCTCCCCACCCTTCCCTGTCATCCCGCAAGCACCATCGGCGCGTTGCAATCTAAACAGGCTATGTGGACTTCCTTTGTGGCTCGGACAGAATTGCCGCAACAGGGGCAGATATATTTCCTTGTGCTGGACGTGCGCGGCGGCGGTGTGGCGCCCTCTGCTCCGCTGTGTGTTCCTGTCCCGGTGATATGGAACCCGGCGAACTCGTTGCGGCTTATGAGAATGTCGGTCAAGCCGTTTTCCAATATGAAGTCCAGCAGCTCGTCAGAGGGGCTTGTGTGGCTCCACCCGTATTTGTCGCTGTGCTCCACGATTAAGCCGTGGGCTTCGGCGGCAACTTTGAAGCGGCGATTGTGGTAGGTGTTGCCCCTGCTGCAATCCTGTATGCCGTTCTCGTAGTTGTAGTAATGTACCATTTCGTGAAGCAGGGTCGCGGTCACTTCCTCGATGGGCCGGGCCAGCGTCCCGGCTCCTATATTGATTTCGTGGGTGCCGCCCAGCTTGGAAACCCATGTGTCCTCACGCAAGGAAAAATGGCCGTAGGCGCGGGGCGTAGATTGAATGGTGATCGTCGGCCTTGAAAGTGCATTTTCAAAGAATTCCGCGTTCAGCAGATCGAAAACCTTGTTCAGATACCCGGCTACCCGATTATAGCTTGTCAGTTCTTTCATGTATTTTTCTCTCCTGTTCTTGATTTTGGGGAGAGGGCAAGCTATAATGGTCTTACCCTCTCCGTTTGGATTGGGGTGTAAGCTCTTTGTCCGTCTGCTTTGGTCGGCGTGTCGGACAAGGGGCTTTTCTTTAGGCGCTGATGGAAAAGCGACGGCTGGCGCTCTGTTTGGTGTATTCCTTGTAAAGCTCGCCGTGGGCCTTCTTGAAGGCCGTAGTATCAAACCGATTGGAGAGAACCGAAGTCCAGCGGACGATATACTTTCCAGCGGTCATTTCCTCGGTGTCGCGCTCCATCATTTCGGCCTTGATACTGTCCCGAATGGCCTCGGCCTCCGCTTTGGCTTCCTCGATAACAGCTTCCCACTCGTTCAGGGCCTCGATCTTGGCTACCAGTTCGTTCTTGCTCATGGTTCATTCTCCTTTGCTTTTTGTTTGTGGTGTTCCCCTTAACTGTCTTTATAATAGCACTAATATCTGGTGCTGTCCATTGACATTTAACACTAATTTTTAGTGCCGTATTTGTGCACAATTAGCACTTGATTTTAGTGCAATCCCGTGTTAAAATAAGGACAATGGAGGAGGTGCGCGTTTTCATGGCAATCCGCTACAAGGTAGACATAATGGCAAAACTCAAAGAAAAAGGGTATTCCTCTACCAAAATCCGGGAAGAAAAGTTGATTGGGCAATCCTATTTACAGCAATTACGACACGGGGAATTGGTATCGTGGAAAACTTTGGATACTATTTGTACGCTTTTAGACTGTCAGCCCGGCGATTTACTGGAATACGTCAGGGAAGCCCCAGGCGACAGGTAATTTATGGGAACTACGAAAGACTACTAATGTTGATTACAGTAGTACGAAAATCCAGCGCAGCGCGAAAAAACAGGAAGCGCGTCGTGACGTTCGCCACGACGCGCCAGCTTCAAGCGATACTTGGGAGGTGCCGCCATGTTCGGAGATACGGATTTGCCCCCTGCCCTTATCATGGAAGAAATACTCGGCTGGGAGAAGAAGCCCGGCGAAAAGGATGAAGAAGAGAAAGAAAACACACAACTTTCATCAACTTCCAAAAAGTCTTGAACACAAAAGAGAAGTCGGAGAGAAGATTTTACATCTTCCTCCGACTTCTTGATTTAACGACACATCTTTATCAGATCTGCGCGACCATCATTTGAAATAAAGGCGAACGGTCTTATCTATTTTTTCTTTCACGGCCTTATCAAGTTCCTGTTCGGTTTTGACCTGTATCTCCTTGGCGCTGCTGTCTATCACGCTTTGGGCCAGGGCGTTCACCAAATCGCGGCGCTGCATGAGATAGTCATAGAACCTTTGGCGGCGGCTCTGTTCGTCCTGCCAGCTCTCCTTTGCCCTCTTGTAATTCTCTAAAGCAGTTGGAGCGGAACCGCTCTGTGCAGCAAGGACGCTTTCAATCCAGTGGGTACGGTTGGCCTTATCTTGGCGCTCGAAATCCTACAAAATTTGAAGTAATTCTTTGAACATCGTTGTGTTCCTCCTTCATTGATATTTTTGAAAGTGTACTTTCAAGTGTGGAAGCGACAATTCGCGTGTACCTAAAATCCTATTTAGATTTAATTATTTATAGGAAACTTGGTACACGCGAACAGCGGCAGACTTAACTTGAAATTCTTCGATAATGGTTTCTGCCCACGCGCTCAATCAACCCATTTTTAATAAGACGTGGGATTTTGTCTTTATCTATCCCCTGTGCGGTTAATTCGGCGGCTGTCCATTCATCACCTGTGACCGCTGCAAAGTTCCGCTCCGCCGCTGCTCGGCTTCTGGCTTTTCCTAATTCGGCGGCATTTTCTCTGTTGTAGTCGGGGGAGATGTTGTATTGATAATCTTCAAAGGCCAAATCCTACATGCTCACATCAAATGACCTTGGAGCGGCCCATGCAAAGCCAGGGTCACTTTTATCCAGCTCCACCCTGTAAATATGCTCTCCGAGTGAAATATTATCAAGGGCATTGTAGTCTAACAGCGCTTCAATGTAACTCCCAATTCTTAAATCGCACTCGTCCAACGCCGGTTTGGTTAGTCCCATTCTTACACCATTTCGCCACCAAAGGCGGGGCTTTAGGATAGCTTGTAAACGGTTATATTTCTCTTTGTGGGAAAGCCTTGTACTTCTGATCGCCAAAGGAACGCCAAGGTTTATGCAGGCCTCTTGCTGGATTGCCTCAAAGCGCAAAGTAATATCGTCAGGTACAATCTCATAGTGCCGCACTCCATTCTCTGCTTCTACTGTGTAAAAGGCGTTTTCACTTCGCGGCAACTCCTTTTTCAAATTCGACGCCCACCCATAATAAGCCAGCAACGCGGCGGCTTCTTTCTCTGTATTTGACACATCTAAACACGCTTGCCAGTTTTGGCTAAGTTCAATATTCGTGGTGTAGCGTAAGGCGAACTGGATAAACTTTACAATCTCATTCCCGTTTTCAAGAAGAGGCGGCATTTTATACTCACGTCTGAAATAAAAGATTGCCCGGTATCTCTCACTGTACGGGAGCACTTGCAGTTTATCATTAAGCGGCTTCACTTGCTTTTTATAGGACTTGAACGCGCTCCCGGATAACTGCGCAATTACATCATAGGCAGTTACCGATTTGCTTCCATTGTCAGGCAATAAGAAGCGGTCTGAATTCTCTTGAAGCTGGACAATCAGATCACCAAACTGAAATTGCTCGTTTGGAAGAGGCACGGCGGCGGTTTCATCTTCCAGCATATCGGGCCAATCCTCTTCGAGCGGCAGCGGGACTTGTGGCTCTGGTTCGAGCGCTTCATGTAAAGATAGCTCGTCAAGCTCTTTGCCCTTGTTATCGCCCTGCATAATGTCAGCCCATCGCCCATTGACAAGCTCTGTATCAGGCCCACGGTCACAAATATTAGACCATGTTAAAGAGCAGCCTTGCGGCTGGAAACTTCGCCCCGGTTTGCTCCATAAGAAGAACACCTTGCCGCCCAACTCCGCGCCAAAGACGTGGTAAATATCAATGCCAATACTGAACCACTGGGAGCTGGAACAGTCAGAGGATTTTGTTTTCAGATCGGCAAAGACTTCTCGCTGCTCTGCGCTCATCTGCTGCAACAGCTCTTCTTCGGGAAGCTCTTCCAGCATGGCATAACTCTTGCCGCCTTTGCCGCTTGTGCGTTTACCCTTGCCGCTGCTCATGGGACGCGATAATTCAAAGTTTTCCTTGATAAGCCGGTAAAGTTCTTGCGTCTTATCAGTTAGGCCAATGGTATTGTCCCACTGTTCCCATTCGTAAATAAAGTGTCCTGTATCACAAAATAGATCGACTTTGTTTGTCCCGTCCCGTGTGACAGCCCCGGTCTTACAAACAAAACTCGCAGCGTTCTCACTTGCCAATAGATTGATACTATCAAAAAGCGGCTCTGCCTTTTTCTTGTCTATCCCATAAAACATGTGATAGCCGCCGCCCTGTGACCTTGTTACTTTATCCGCTAAACGGTGAGCTTCTTTGAAAAAATGGCTCTCTACGTCAAATTCATCAAAGTCAATCACAAAAATGTGAAGGTTGCCAAACATGGCATTATCAAGCCAAAGACTGATACGTAAAACTTTGTTGCTTTTCTCCCAGTTTTCGCTACTTCTAAAACGATAATATTCTGTTTGGGCTTCTTCATAAGAAAGCTCATAATATTTGCGTTTATCGCCGTTTTTACTACCATACAAATTTTGAATTGTATCATCGTAATGGTCGATAAAAACAGGAACTTTTATCAGCCTTCCATTGTGCCAACACTTCTCACCCAAAGTAAAACAGTTGTTGTACTTCGGATTGTCCCCTGCTGGCAACAGGTTCTAATTCGCCATCTTGTACGCTTCCTTTCTTTGTAGATTTAAGCAAACAGTAGGAAGCGTGTTGCCAGCACTTGGCGTTGCTGCCCGGAAGCATAGAACGGAAGCGCTCTACAAGATGGAAGGCCGCAACGCCTTCATCCTACTGCTTGTTTAAGCCTACAAAGGGAATAATGAATTACAAATCCATTTTTCCTTTTTCTGTAAATATTATAACATAAAAATTTTTTTGTGTCAAAGAAACGGCTTCTGCCTTGTATTTACCTCATTCTGCAACAAAATTGTTGCCTTTGCTCTAAAAGTTGTTGCTGAATGATTAGAAGTTGCTGTTACTTCTCAAAAGTTGTTTCGGAGTTGTCGGTTTTTCTCACAAGTTGAATTCTTGTGCGTGGAGATCTGGTTTTGAAAGTGCAGTTTCAATTTGGAGCGGAACCGGACAACAAAAAAGTGAAGCGGCTGGCAGCTCCGCTTCACTCACTCAATCGTCATAATGGCCTTTGCATTGATAGACTTCGACCTGTCCATCGACCATACGATAAACAAGTCTGTTCGTATCGTCAATGCGTCGGCTCCAATAGCCTGACAAGTTTTCCTTCAATGGCTCTGGCTTGCCAATCCCTTCAAATGGACTTCTGCAAATGTCCTTCAACAAGGCATTTATCCGTTTCAGTGTTTTTCTGTCCTGTCCCTGCCATGACAGATATTCTTCAAATGCCTGTTCCGTGAATGTGATGTTAGTCCCCATCGGCAAGCTGCTCCAACTCGTCCATAGACTTGACTACCACCTTGCCCTGCCCGGCCTGCTTAATGCTGTTGTCCAATGCCCGCATATTGCTGTCGCTGTAAAACGGGTCTGCGTAAATCTCAAAGGGGATTTTGCCCTGCCGTAAGGTCTGGCGCACAAAGATATTAAAGGCCGTTGTCATGCTCATGCCCATGTCGGCAAAGACAGCTTCAGCACGCTCTTTCAGGTCTTTGTCAATGCGGATATTGAGGTTCGTTGTTTCTGCCATTGTGACCACTCCTTTCTATGGCACTACTATTCTATTCTTTTTTACGCGCAATATCAATACTTTGCGCGTAAATTTACATAATATTCATGTTTGAAAGTGCACTTTCAATTTGGAGCGGAACCGCAGATCACGAGCGGCTGGCAATTTCCCTCACAAGAAGGTCAAAGGGCAGGCTGGGAGTACCCCAGGTGGAGCGGAACAGGGAAACGCCTCGCGGCGGCGGGGGATGGTTCCGGGAAAATACAGTTGTAATTTGCGGCGGCGGCGTTTCTTGGGAGTTTTCCCGACCGCTGATAAATCACGGAGAACACGACCGGGGACGGAAATAACCGCAAAAATGAGGCAGAGTAGGAAAAAAACCTATCCTGCCTCATTTTTCTTTGTTTATAGCTTTCAATTCATTAACAATCATTGTAATAGAGTCGATTTGCGTGTCGGTCAGTCCATCAACATTGATTGCTTTATTATTTGCTGTCCCCAAAAGATAATCTGTACTAACACCAAAAATCCGTGCCAGTTGAATTAACACATCGTATGGCGGCAAATGCACACTATTTTCATAAGAGCTGATAACCGATTTTGAAACTCCGAGTTGCTGTGCCAGTGTGATTTGAGACATGTTTCGTTGACTTCGTAACTGCTTGATTTTTACGCCTACTTTGGGTAGGTACACGATTATCACCTCTTTGTCCTGCTTTCCTGAACATTGTATAAAATTATAGGACAGCTTTGCAGAACTAAAACCCGAAATAGTTGACTACCTTAGATTTTTAAGCTATAATCTCCTTACCATGTGTCGTTACTGACAACTTATTAAGATTAGGGGGAATTTACATGAGGAAAACTCTCGCGCTATTTCTTACAGTAGCTCTTATGCTATCCCTGGCGGCTTGTGGGGGCGGGGATACCGGAAGCAACGGAACCTCCGGTGAAGAAACCGCTACTTCACAAGAAAATCAAAGTGGCCCTATCCAAAGCAAGGGATTATTTCTGCTGGAACGGGCAGAAGGGGAAGAATTAGATGATTTAACTGCGCAGGAAACCTATCTAATCCATGTCTACGATATTATTCCAGACCAATCTAAAAATGTGGAGATGGGCGTTTTTGAATCCAACTATTCCATGACCATGAACGGCGTCAATACCTATGAGCCTCTGTACGCTCCGACTGCCTATGAAATTGACGGCTTCTCCACCCCCAGTAACGTGGATTACTTTATGCTGGCGAGCGGCTATGCCGCTCCCCCAGAGTTGGGAACCGTTCTGGCCGGGGGTGAGCCTATCCGCTCCATGTCTGTCTACAAAATCAATACAAACGATATAAATGACGATACAACCGCCACCTTTACAGTGACGAGTTGCGATGTATATGATTGTGAATTGAACTTTACCCGAGAGGACATTATCACAATCAATCGCTTTGATGACGTTTATCAGATCGAGGAAAATCCAACCGACTATCAGATTGCCGCCGCCTATTTCCAGAGGGTGAGAGGCACATGTAACAACATGGTCAGCGGTGTGCTCTTCCAGAACCTATTCAGCAATGGTTTGACGTCCTATCAGGGCTGTCTGTCTTATCTCAGCAGTATCAATACCTATGGCGTTTATAGCGTCACAGGGTTCGAGGGCTTTACTGAAGATTTTATTGGCGATGATACTGCTGCTGTGCCTGACCTGCCTGCCTTTGATCGGGAGGCGGTAAAACGTATTTATCCAGACTTGCCGGTTGATGCTTTTGAGGACGCATTTGATTCCTGGGTGACAAACGGACAAACAGCGCTGGATGCGTTGAATGCCGGCCAGGACAGCGGCGAAGCCGGAGAACTGGCGGATGCGGCTCTCAATAGCATGGCAACTTATGGACGCCAGATTATAGAATATTACACAGCAAAACTTAGCAACCAATAAAAATCGAGAGGACGGTACACCAGCAGTACCGTCCTCTCTCATTTTGTATTCCATTGTTATCAAGCACTCTCCTGCTTCTTCTTCTTTTCCTGCTTCTTCTTGATGGTTTCCAGGTCAATCACCTTGGAGGCATTGTTGCTGAAATCGGGCTGCTCCTTGTAGTTTTCGAACTGAGCCTCGAACCAGTCCCGCACGAACTTGTAGGGGCTGGGCTGCTGTTTGGAACACTCCTTAACCACCTCGAACTGGGCCAGCAGCTCGTCAGCGTTCTTAAACACGCTCATGTACTGCTCCATGTGCTTGTAGGTCAGGTTCTTGTTGGGGCTGGCCTTCTTGGAGGCGCGGCGGGTCTTGCGGATAATCGTCAGGCCGGGGAAGTCGGCGCGGAGTTGCAGAAACAGCTTGTATTCCTCGGAGGCGGGATTGTTGAGGGCTTCCTCAAAAGCCTTGCTCATGGTCAGGGTGTTGTTCACAAAATCAATCTTGTAAGTGTTCTTCATGGTATTGTTCCTCCTTAAAATTTTGATCTGAATTTTGAGTTGTCTTAAAAGTCCAGGTAGAGGTCGGGGGTATCGCCTTCGTAGAGGGGATGGCTGGGGCAGGCACCTTGCAGGCTGTTGTATTGGTCGGTGAACTCCATTTCCAGCGCTTCATTGGTCAGGCCAGTCAAGCGCTCCTCCTCTTTCTCGTACTCTTCCTCGGTGGTGCAGAAGAGCAACAGATAGCCAATCATGTAGTTACGGGTGAATTCCATAGTATCAAGCTCCTTTTCTGATTTTTGAAAAATGCACTTCAAGCGGTCTGCTTCATTTTCGCCTCTTCGTTCTGATCGGCGGCGGCTTCGCTGGCGGGAGCGGCTTCCTCGGCGGCGGTGGCCTTGTCCTCGTCCTCCTTCAACTCGGAGAAAGTATCAAGGAACCAGTTCAAGACAAAACGGTAAGGGCTTTTCTGAACGATGGAGAGTTTCTTCTGCGCCTCGAACTCCTTCATCAACTCGTCGGCGTTCTCCTGCAAGCTGATGTACTCGGCCATCTTCTCATAGGTTCTGTTCTTGGCGTCGTTCTTCTTGTCCTTCGCCTTCTTGATGGTCTTGGTAACCATTTCAGTACCAGGGTTCTCCGCAAGGAAGGCTCTCCACTCTCTGTATTCGGGAGTGCCGAAGATACGGGCCTGCTTCGCAAAAGCCTTGGTGACCTGGGCTTTGGTGGCGTCAAGAATGATGATGGTGTTCTTTTTCATGGTGGTAATCTCCTTTTTCATTTTGATTTTGTTTTGAGGGGCTTTGTTTTTTTCTTGTTCTCTGTCCCTCTTTGTGCTTTAAGTATAGCACCGGGAAAAGAAAAACCTGTACTTTAATCGGAACATGTAGTATAATGGGAGCAAGAAAAAAACAGCCGGAAAACGGCTGTAAGATGAAAGGGGAGCGGTGAAAAGCAATCAGCGGCGGGGATTTTTTGCTCTGGCGGCTCAAAAAATCGGTGAAAGTCAAGGAAAACACTTCAAAACTTCTTGATTTTTGTCCCGGCAAAGCAAAAACTTCTCAAAAGTTGTTAATTTCTCTTCATTTTTCGGTATTAAGCGGTAAAAACCGCTTGATATAAGGCAAAAACTGAATATCCACATGTGGAAAGTTTTCACGGATGGAAAAGAAAGAAATGCCACAAAAATATCCACAATGGAGCGACGGAAACGCAAAAAGAGAGGGAACAGGTCTCCCCATTCCCTCTCAAAAAGTGCTTATTTATGCGGTTTCAATTAGCCGAAGTAGCGCTTCAGCAGGCCCTCGAAAGCCTTGCCGTGGCGGGCCTCGTCGCGGGCCATCTCATGGACGGTGTCGTGGATGGCGTCCAGGTTCAGCTCCTTGGCCTTCTTGGCCAGCTCAAACTTGCCCATGGTGGCGCCGTTCTCGGCATCCACACGCATCTCCAGGTTCTTCTTGGTGGAGTCGGTCAGCACCTCGCCCAGCAGCTCGGCGAACTTGGCGGCGTGCTCAGCCTCCTCCAGAGCGGCCTTCTCCCAATACAGGCCGATCTCGGGATAGCCCTCACGGTGGGCCACACGGCTCATAGCCAGGTACATACCGACCTCAGAGCACTCACCCTGGAAGTTCTCGCGCAGGCCCTGGAGGATCTCCTCGGGAGCGCCCTTGGCCACGCCCACCACGTGCTCGGCGGCCCAGGTCTTGTCGCCGCCCTGGAGCACGAACTTCTCCTTGGGGGCCTTGCAGATGGGGCAGAAGTCGGGAGCGGAATCTCCCTCATGGACGTAACCACAGACAGAGCAAACCCACTTTTTCATGATGTAATTCCTCCTGTTTATTTTAATAATGAGATTTTATTGGTATATGTCAGAAGTTCTAATCAGTAATGATTATCATTTCTGTTTATAAAATAGCACAACTTAACTTTTTCGTCAAGTCCTTTTTTCGAATTTCAGGAAAATTTTTTCGCATCTGCTCCCCGAACCGTATCCTCCAGCTCTCCAAGCGTAAACAGGGCGTTGAGCACCTCCAGCAGGGCGTTGGGGGAGAGCCGTTCGGGCAGTTCCAGCCGGTGGAGCAGCTCCTTCCGCCGCTCTGCCGCCCCCGGCCCGCCGGACAGGCCCAGCGCCATCAGATCTGCCTTGGTGATGGCCTGGCGTTTGGGGGCGGCCTCCCCCGTCTCGTCCAGGAAGGTGGCCCCCGCCCGGCGCAACGCCGCCTCCAGCACCTCGGGGCGCATCCCCTCCACCCCCAGCTTGCCCTCCTTGCCACCCCGGCGCTTGCGGCGCTCCTTGCCGTACACGTCTGGCACATAGGCGTGCTTCACCTGCTCGGGCGGGATGCTCCCCTTCAGGTGGCTGCGGATGACAAAGCCCGCTCCGTCCGGGTCGGTGAGAACGATCAGTCCCCGCTTCTCCGCCAGGCGGCGCAGGAGGGCCAGCCGCTCCTTATCCTTGAAAATGCCGAAGCCGGAGGTCTCCACGATCACCGTGTCCACCATCTGGGAGAGGGTATTCTTGTCGTAACGGCCCTCGACCACGATGGCCTCCCTGATGCGCAGCATGTCAGCCCCACCCCAGGCAGGCGTAGCCCGCGTACCAGCCGGAGCCCAGATATTCGGTGTAGAGCACGCCGGGGCGGGCGCTCCCCCGCCAGGGCACGGAGTACCCCCCAAGCCGGTCCAGCGGCTCGCTGGACAGCCAGGCCGCCGCCTTCTCCCCCCGCAGAGCCAGCACCGCGGCCCCGTCCTCCATCCGGACGGACTCCAGCGCCGCCCCGTCCAGGGGCACCGGCCCCAGAGCGCCGGCGTCCAGCTCCCCCGCCTCCGCGGCGGAGCGCAGGGCAGCCAGCTCGTCCCGCCGCACCGCCAGCAGGCGCTTGGCCTCCCGGCGGATGTGCTCGATCTGGTTTTTGCGGCCGCCGGCGGCCAGATACCAGCCCGCGGCCCCCACGGCCGCGGCGGCGGCCACTCCCAACAGCGTCTTCTTTTTCATTTGCTTACGCTCCTTTCTTGACGGCCAGCTCCATGAGCAGGCCGATCAGCAGCTCCTCGCCGTCCGCCCCGGTGGACTTCATGGCCAGATCGGTCTGGCCGCAGCGGAGCACCGCCCGGCGGCACCAGGGCAGGGAAAAGCGCCGGGCGGACTGCATGAGCCGCTCCGCCGGGTAGGCCGAGCGCATGCCCCACAGCTCCATGAGGTAGGGCACGCCCTTTCTGTGCTCGATGGCCAGGCGGGCGGTGTAGAGCTGGCGGAGCTGCTTGCCCAGCACCGCCAGCAGCTTGATGGGGGCCTCCTGCATGTGGAGCAGCTCCCCCAGCACCTCCGCCGCCTTGTCGAAGTTCCCGGCGGCGATGGCGTCGGTCATCTGGAACACCACCGCGTCCAGCTGGGGGGTGGCCACGGCATCGATATCCTGCCGGGTCACCCGGTGGTGGGCGGCGTAGGAACCGATTTTCCCGATCTCAGAGATCAGGTTGTTCATCAGATCGCCGCACAGGAAGATCAGGTACTTGGCGTCCTCGGTGCCGATGTCGTGATCCATGGCCTTGAAGCGGCGGGAGATCCAGTCCACCAGATCCCCCTGCCCCTGGCGGTTGAAGGGCACCACGCTTCCCTTCTCCTTGAGCAGGGCGGCCAGCTTGGTGCGGGCGTCGGCCTTGTACTCGATGAGATCGTAGACAAACACCAGGCAGACGTAGTCGGGCAGCTCCCGCAGCACCGCCGCCAGGGCGTCCTTGTCCCCCTTGTAAATATCGTAGTCGTTGACCACGATGAGGGTACGCTCGCTCATCATGGGCAGGCAGTCCACCAGCTGGGCCAGGGTTTTGACGTCAAACTCCTTTCCACTGAGGGTGTGGAGGTTGAACTCCTCCATTCCGGCGGGCAGGAGCTTCTTTTTCAGCTGCCCCAGGTAGAAGTCCCGCAGGTAGGCCTCCTCCCCGTGAAACACGTAGAGGGTGCCGATGGTGCCCTCCTTGATGTCCTTTTTCAGCTTCTGATAGGCCGCGGTGTCCGGCTTTGCTTTGGGCGGCATGGCAATTCTCCTTACTTTGCGGTGATGGTGACGGTGCCCGACCAGTCGGTGCGGTAGATCGCGCAGCCGGCGGCGGCCAGGCGCTCCAGGGTCTCGGGTGCGGGGTGCCCGTAGGTGTTGTAGCCCACGGAGATCACCGCCAGCTCCGGCCTCGTCGCCAGCAGCAGCTCCTCCGAGGTGGCATATTTGGAGCCGTGGTGCCCCGCCACCAGCAGCTCGAGATCGGGGAGCGACCCATATTTGACCAGCCGCTTCTCCACCGTGTCGTTCATGTCGCCGGTGATCAGCCCGTCGAAGTCCCCGGCGGTGCACAGGACGGAGAGGCCCTCCTCGTTGGCCCCGCCGCTGCCCAGGGGCGCGTAAATGCGCAGGGCGGACTCCCCAAAGGTCACGTCGGCATCCTCCGCCAGAAAGAGGGTCTCAATCCCCTTTTCCTCCGCCAGCGCCGTGATCTCCCGGCGGAGGGGGTCGTCCTCCTCCACGTCGGGGAGCACCAGCAGCCCCACCTCCAGCCGCTCCAGCAGCTCCGGGATGCCGCCGGCGTGATCCTCGTGGTAGTGGGTGAGCACCACCAGATCAATCCGGCTCAGGCCCAGGGACTGGAAGTAGTCGGCGGCGGTGTCGCCGGGGTTGTCCGCCCCGGTGCCGCCGCAGTCCACCAGGGCGGCGCGCCCGCCGGAGAGCAGAGCCACCGACAGGCCCTGTCCCACGTCCAGCACCGAGACGGTGAGCCGCCCGGCGGTGTGGGACGCGGCCTGGAACACCAGGGCCGCGCACAGTCCGGCCGTCCCCAGGCCCAGGGGTACCAGAGGCCGCTTTTTCTCCCCCCGCCCGAGCAGATAGAGCAGCAGCAGGGCGTAGACCAGCGCCAGCCAAAGCTTCAAGTATACCGACTGGGTGGAAAGCGCGGCGAAGGGCAGCGCCGCCAGGGCGTCCGCCATCCGCTGGACATAGAGCGCGGGGAGCGCCGCCGGGAGGGCCAGCAGGGCCGCCGGGCCGGGGAGAAACACCCCCAGCACCGCCGCCGCCAGCCCGCCCAGGAAGGCCAGGGACACCGCCCACAGGCAGAGCAGGTTGGCCAGCGGCCCCGCCAGGGAGACCGACTGGAAGTGCCAGGCGGTCAGGGGCGTGGTGAAGGCAATGGCCCCCAGACTCACCGCCAGGCTGGACAGGACAAACCGGGCGGCCAGACAGCCGGTTTTGGCCCAGAAGCCCTTGGGCCTGGCGGGGAGCCTGGCCGTCCACCGCTCGGTGAGAGGCCCGGAAAAGAGGTAGATCCCCGCCACGGCGGCAAAGGACAGTTGAAGGGACACCGACGCGGCGGCGTAGGGATTTTGGAGCAGCAGGAGCATGAGAACGGTGCACAGGGAGGTGGGCTTGTCCTCCTCCCGCCCCAGCAGGGGCGCCAGCAGAAGCATGGACTGCATAAAGACCGCCCGCAGGACGGAGGGGGTGTTGCCCACCACCGCCGCGAAGCAGACCAGCAGGGCGATGGTGCACACGGCGGTACGCCGCCGCCGGGCCCCCAGCAGGGCGGCCGCCAGCCCCGCCAGGAAGGAGACGTGGAGGCCGGAGACGGCGATGACATGGGCCAGCCCAGACCGGCGGAGGGCGGCATAGTCCCCGTCGGACAGCCCGGACCTGTCCCCGGTAAGCAGGGCGGTGACCAGGGGCGCGGCCTCCTCCGGGAAGGCGGCGGCCACACGGTCCTTGAGGGCCTTGGACACATAGGCAGGCCATGTCCACAGGGGCGGCCGGCCAGGGCGGACCGTCTCCCCCTCCCCCTCGCCGTAGGCGATCAGGCGGACGCCCTTGGCGTAATAATAGTCGGTGGACTCCCCCGCGATGGTATCCGCCGCCCGGAGCCGGGCCTGGACGGTCAGCCCATCGCCGGGCCGCAGGTCGGGCGCGGGGGCGTCCAGATAGAGAAGGGTCCTGACCGGCCAACCTTCCACCGGGTGGAGGCGCACCAGCACCGAGCTGCCGTAGGCCGTGGCCTGGGGCCAGTCGGCCACCGTCACCTCCACCGGCCCCTCATACCCCGCCAGAGCGCGGGCGGGGGCCTGGAACAGCGCGCCGTAGGCCGCCGTCCACAGCAGGCCCGCGGCCAGGCCAAAGCCCGCCAAAAGCACCCGCCGGCGGCGGTCTCCCCGGAGGGTCAGCCCGGCCAGCGCCGCCAGGGCGCACACCTCCCCCAGCGGAACCAGCGCCCCCTCCGGCAGCACATAGACCGCCAGGAACACCGCCGCCGAACAGGAAGCGGCAAACCAGGCCAGCTTACGCATGGGGCGGAGAGGGATTGTCTGTCCGGCCCAACAGATAGTCGGTGCTGGTGTGGTAGAGCTCCGCCAGCTTGACCAGGGCCCACACCGGAATCTCCCGGAGTCCCTTCTCGTAGCGGCGGTAGACCTCTCGGTTTAAGTTCAAATATTCTGCAATTTGAATCTGCGTCTTGTCGTGATCGACCCGCAAATCCTCCAGACGAGGAAAATACATTTGGCAGCACCTCAACCAAATGCTACTGTTTTGTGGCATCCGGTTGTGAGTCTGCTACCATATGAATGTAATTATACACGGCGTGGCCTTATTTGCAAGTATATCCGGAATAACATTCTTACTGTGAAGGGGTGGCCCTTGTGGCTGCCCGCAAATGGTTTTCCCTGCGTAGGGGCCGATGCCCACATCGGCCCGCCTTGTGCCGGGCTGACGTACCTTCCATGTTACCCTTTTTGACACCTGTTTTCTTGTCATGCCTCCGGCGGACCCCTTTCTGAGCGGCCAGAAAGGGGCGAAAGAGCCGGTTAAGGCGGGGGATGCCGATTTCCCCCGCCTTAACAATCCACCCCTTGAAACGGCCAAGAAGGGGGAATT
>ERZ773227.425-NODE-425-length-40787-cov-3.787661_pt1 | contig 40787 bp, 36 predicted proteins | sample MGYA00580525_ERZ773227 | MGnify/ENA primary metagenome ERZ773227 (study PRJEB29015, sample SAMEA2737782) | human gut metagenome | biome: human gut; feature: human-associated habitat; material: faeces | place: China | collected 2012 ... | reverse complement strand
GTCCCGGCAGACATTACTGCCGGGACTGAAACTGTCTTACGACCACCCGCATTTCCGCCGTCCCGGTTTTTATAGAGCATGCCTTTCTGTTAGGACTTCCTGTCATCCCGCAGAGCACCGGTCTCCGTATCGCGCGAATAGTGGCGCAGGAATTCCCACACAAGCTCCGCCATGGACGGAGCAGGCCAATGCGGGAAATTGTCCACGGAGACGATCTGCAGCGTGTCGTCTCCGTAGCGGTCCGTCACCGTGCCGATATAGTGGTCGCAGCCGTAAATGCGCCGTACCTCGGTTTTGGAGAACGGCATGCCGATGCGGCGGCAGACGATATCCTCGCTCTCCGCACAGGCAAGGACCTCCTCGAGCGTGACCTCGGGGCAGTTGCACGAACGCAGGCGAAGATTCAGTGATTCGACCTTGTATGCGGCATTCGGGGCCTGCACCGGCAGGCGGTTGCGCGCCGTCTCCCGCCCGTGCGGATTCGTGCGGCGCGCGCCATACATGCCGCGCTGCGGCGCATCCTCATAATAAGGCACAAGATACAGGCCCTCCTGCTGGCCGCAGACGGTCAGGATCGGGACGCGCACCTGAGCCGCGTGCTGCACGCGCTCTTCCGGCTCCATCCCCATGGAAAACGGCCCGGCAAGGCATCCGCACGGCGCGGCTGCAGCCAGAAGCTCCGGCCGGGCGAACAGCAGGGCATTTGTCTGCGCGCTCCCCTGCGAATAGCCCGTGCAGTACACGCGGCCGGGGTCGACCGGGTAGTCCCGCGTCAGAATGTCATACAGACGCAGGAGATTTTGGAGCGAGTGATCCTGCGGAATGCAGACGATCAGCTCCTCGCGCGCTGCGATGGGCAGAAAACCGGAGCACTCCTCCCAGTTGATCGGCATGCTACTCCCGTGGAGCACGAACAGCAGCGGGTAGCGGCGGGAGCTTTTTTCTCGTGCCGAAATGGGCGTGAACAGCGCCCAGCGGTGATAGAAGTCATTGCGCTCCATCACTTGCTTGTCCAGACCCTGCGCGTGCCACTTCTGCACATAGGCCGGATCCATTTCGTCGCCGTAGCGGATGTAGTCTTCAAATTGCAGCACCATCTGCCGCCCCATCTCGCTGTGGATGAGCGCTTCGATGTCGCAGCCCTCGGCCGCGATGCGCGGCGTGCGGTCGCGCAGGGAAATCAGCTCGCGGTCCCCGCTTTCCGGCTTGCTCCAGACGACCGGGATGTCCCAGAGGTACAGCTCTGCATAGTCCATTTGGTTTCCCCCAAATATAGAAAGGACCTGTTGCATGCGCTGCGGCAGGTCCGTTTTATCCTGAGATCGGAATTGCCGTTTACAGGCCGTTCTTCTTCTCGTTCTTTTTGCGTTCCTTTTCGGCCTTCTTGGCGGCGGCCTTCTCCTTGGCGGCAGCCTGCGCCTCGGCACGGGCCTTCTGCGCAGCCTCCTGTGCGGTGTTATTCGTCATAACAGACCACTTGGCCAGCTCCATGCGGACGCGGTCCATGCTGGTCTCGATGACGATGTTGTCGCCCTTGATGTCGACGATCTTACCGACGATGCCGCCGATGGTCGTGATCTTGTCGCCTTCCTTCAGAGAATTGCGAAGGTTCTCTTCTTCCTTCTTTTTCTTCTTCTCGGGGCGGATGATCATGAAGTAGAACACCGCGACCATAACGACAAGGATAAGGATCATGCTGTAGTCCATAGGATTTTCCTCCAATTTTTCACATTGTTTTTATTATACAGGCACATAGCTGCCATTGCAAGAAAAATATTATGAATTTTTTTAGATGCGGCGGTCGAGCCGCTCGGAGTATGTCCGGCGGAATTCCTCAAATCGACCTTCGTCCAGAGCCTGACGGATGCGTTCCATCAGCTTGTTGTAAAAATACAGATTGTGCATGACGGAAAGCCGCATGGCCAGCATTTCCTCTGCCTTGAACAGATGGCGCAGATACGCGCGGGAATAGCGGCGGCAGACCGGGCAGTCACAGGCCGGGTCGATGGGCTGCATGTCGCGCTCGTATTTCGCGTTTTTCAGATTGATGGCGCCCTCCCAGGTGAAGAGCTTCGCGTGGCGCGCATTGCGCGCGGGCATGACGCAGTCGAAGAAGTCTACGCCGCGGGCGACGCCCTCAATGATGTTCGACGGTGTGCCGACTCCCATGAGATAGCGCGTTTTGTCCTTCGGCATATAGGGCTCGACGGCGTCGATGATGTCGTACATCGTCTGCGTGCTCTCGCCGACGGCAAGGCCGCCGATGGCATAGCCCGGCAGGTCCAGCTCGGCGATCTGCTGCATGTGGCGGATGCGCAGGTCGGCGTAGGTGCCGCCCTGGTTGATGCCCCAGAGCATCTGCTGCGGGTTCACCGTGTCCGGCAGCGCATTCAGGCGGGCGTTTTCCGCCTTGCAGCGGACGAGCCAGCGATAGGTGCGGTCGACGGAGCGGGCTACATAGTCATAGGGCGCGGGATTTTCGATGCACTCGTCAAAGGCCATGCAGATATCCGAGCCGAGGTTCGACTGGATCTGCATGCTCTCCTCCGGGCCCATGAAGATCTTGTGCCCATCAATGTGCGAGGCGAAATACACACCCTCCTCCTTGATCCGGCGCAGGCTCGCCAGTGAGAATACCTGAAATCCGCCGGAGTCTGTCAGGATCGGGCCGTCCCACGTCATAAAACGGTGCAGGCCGCCCAGATCGTGCACGAGCCGGTCGCCGGGGCGCAGATGCAGATGGTAGGTGTTGGAAAGCTCGACCTGACAGCCGATGGCCTTGAGGTCCGCCGCGCTCAGCGCACCCTTGATGGCACCCTGCGTGCCGACGTTCATGAACACGGGCGTCTGCACCGTGCCGTGCGCGCAGGTAAATACGCCCCGCCGCGCCTTCCCTTCGGTTTTTAACAGTTGAAACATGGTAAACTCCCACACAAGCGTGATTGCATTTAACTAAAAAAAATAATGTGAAATTACTCAATGAACATGGCGTCACCAAAGCTGAAAAATCTGTAACGCGATTTTACGGCCTCGTGATAGGCGTGCATGACATGGTCATAGCCCGCAAAGGCGGACACCAGCATGATGAGCGTGCTCTCCGGCAGATGGAAATTGGTGATGAGCGCGTCCATCGCACGGAACTGATAGCCGGGATAGATGAAGATATCCGTCCAGGCGCTCTTTTCCGTGAACGTGCCGTCCGGCTCGGCCAGCGATTCCAACGTCCGGCAGGATGTCGTGCCGACGCAGATGATGCGGCCGCCGTTCTGCCGTGTGCGGTTGAGCACCTCGGCCGTCTCGGCGGAGAGCATGCAGAACTCGCTGTGCATATGGTGCTCCGTGATCTCGTCTGCCTTGACGGGGCGGAACGTCCCGAGGCCCACATGCAGCGTGATATAGGCAAGCATAACTCCCTTGTCCGCAATGCGCTGCAGCAGCTCCTTTGTGAAGTGCAGTCCGGCCGTCGGCGCGGCGGCGGAGCCTGTCACGCGGGAATAGACCGTCTGATAGCGCTCGCCGTCGGCAAGCTCCTCGCGGATATAGGGCGGAAGCGGCATCTTGCCGAGGCGCTCGAGCAGCTCGAGGAAGATCCCCTCATAGTGGAACTGCACCAGGCGGTTGCCGCCCTCCTCCTCGACCGTGACCGTCGCGGTGAGCGCGCCGTCGCCGAACGAGAGCTCCGCACCGGGGTGCAGCTTGCGGCCCGGCTTGGCAAGGCATTCCCAGACGCCGCCGCCCTTGTCCTGCAGGAGCAGCAGCTCCACGGCTCCGCCCGTCGGCACGCGGTGGCCGAGCAGGCGCGCGGGCAGCACGCGCGAATCGTTCATCACAAGGCAGTCGCCCGGCTGCAGGTAGTCCACGATATCATAAAAATGCCGGTGCTCCAGCTCGCCGGTCTCCCGGTGGAGCACCATCAGGCGGGAGCTGTCGCGCCGCTCCAGCGGTGTCTGTGCGATGAGCTCCTGCGGCAGATCATAGTAAAAATCACTGGTTTTCAAGAAATTCGTCCCTTTCCAAACATCAACGGAATACCTCGCCCTGCTCATCGAGCATTTCGAGTCTGCGGCAGCGGACAAAGTCCGGCTTTGCCCCCGGCAGGTAGCGCTCGATGGCGGCGGCAAGCAGCATGGGGTTGAGCGACGGCTCCTGCGCGCTGACCTCGCACGTCAGCAGCAGCGCGCCCGGCGCAGCCTCCACATGATAGGCATGCAGCATGGGGCGGATGTCCGTCTCAGCCATGCCGCGCTTCGTGCGCTTTTCGACCACGAGCTCCGGCCGTTCCAGCAGGGTTGTGATCGCGGCAGGCTCCGGCACAGCACCGTCATATTCCAGCGTGAGCAGCGCGCGCAGGCGGCGCAGCTCACGGGCCTTGCGCGTGCTTTCATAGACCTCGAGCACCCGCACGCCCTCCGGCAGGACGGCGTTGAGTGCTTCCGGCGTGACGGCAAGCTCGCCGTCCAGCTCGTATTCCATGAGCTCGCACACGCTCTCCATGCCGACGCTCAGCGGCAGCAGCATGGACACATAGGCATGCGGCGTGAAGCCCTGCGAATGGTGCAGTACCACACCGGCCCGGCGGAACGCGCGCTGCATGAGCCGCATCAGGTCCAGATGCGACATCCAGACGGCGCGGCCTGTTTTTTCAAAGCGGATCCTATGCATCGCAGCGCCCTCCCTTCAAAAGGCAGTTTGCGCCGCAGCCGTTGCAGGCCGTCCGGCAGTCGGGCGTCGTTTCGGAGCGGTAGGCACGCTCGCGCTCGCGCAGCAGGCAGCCCGTGCTCACGCCGTCGGAGATCGTGTCCCACGGCAGCAGCTCGTTCAGACCGAAGCCGCGCGTCGTATAGAAATCCGGGTCGACGCCGCAGGCCGCGAATGCGTCCAGCCACGTCTGATAGGAGAAATACTCATCCCAGCCGTCCAGCCGCGCGCCGCGGCGCACGGCCTCCTCCAGCACGGGGCCGAGGCGGCGGTCGCCGCGGGCCAGAACGGCCTCGAGGCGGCTCAGGTCGGCAGCGTGCCAGTTATACTCGATGCTCTTCGACGGCATATTGTCCTTGAGCAGGCGCGCCCGGCGGAGATACTCCTCCGGCGTGATCTGCTTCTCCCACTGGAAGGGCGTGAACGGCTTCGGAACAAAGAAGGCCGTTGCCACATGGATGCGCACGCCGCGCTTTTTGTTGCTGGCGTGCTCGCGCCACGTCTTCAGGATCTCATAGACGAGCTTTGCGATGCCGAGCACATCCTCATCCGTTTCCGTGGGCAGCCCGAGCATGAAGTAGAGCTTCACATTGTTCCAGCCGCCCTCAAAGGCGATGGCGCAGGTATCGAGGATCTCCTGCTCCGTGACATTCTTATTGATGGCGTCGCGCAGGCGCTGCGTACCGGCCTCCGGCGCGAACGTCAGGCCGCTCTTGCGCACCTGCTGCAGCCGCAGCATGAGATCGCGGGAAAAATTGTCCGCGCGCAGCGACGGCAGCGAGAGATTGATCTTGCGCGGCGCGCAGTAATCGAGCATGGCATCTGCCAGCTCCGGCAGGCCGCGGTAGTCGGATGTTGAAAGGCTGGAAAGCGTGATCTCATGGCAGCCGGAATTTTCCAGAGACTCAATGGCCTGACGGCGCAGCGTCTCAGGCGAGCGGGGCCGCACCGGGCGGTAGGTATAGCCCGCCTGGCAGAAGCGGCAGCCGCGGATGCAGCCGCGCATGACCTCGAGATTTGAGCGGTCATGGACGATCTCCGTATTCGGGACGATGCCGTCCGTCGGATAGAGCGCCGTATCCAGATCCTGCACGATGCGCTTTGTCACGCGTGCGGGCGCGCCGTCCAGCGGGGTGACCGAGGCCAGCGTGCCGTCGGCATTCCACTCGTGGCGGTACAGCGACGGCACATACACGCCCTCGATCTGCGCCACGGCGCGGAGAAATTCCGATCTGCTCCAGCCCTCGCGCTTAGCGCGGCGATAGAGCTCCAGAATTTCCGGCGTGCTCTCCTCGCCCTCGCCGACGGAGAAGAAATCGATGAAATCTGCCAACGGCTCCGGGTTATACACGCATGCGCCGCCCGCAAAGACCATATGCTCCAGTCCCGTGCGGTCGGCCGCATGCAGCGGCACGCCGGACAGGCGCAGCATATTGAGCACGTTCGTATAGCTCATCTCATAGCCGATGGTGAAGGCAATGAGGTCAAATTCCGACACCGGGTCGCCGCTCTCAAGCGCATACAGTGGCAGGCCGTTTGCGCGCATGGCATCCTCCATATCACCCCACGGGGCAAAGACGCGCTCACACCACACGCCCTCCATGCGGTTCATGACCGCATAGAGGATGCGCATGCCGAGATTAGACATGCCGATCTCATAGGTATCCGGGAAACAGAAGGCAACGCGCAGCTCAACGCTGCGCTTGTCCTTCATCGTCTGACCATATTCCCCGCCCACATAGCGTGCAGGCTTCTGCACAGTGGGCAGGATGCGTTCCAACTTTTCTGTCATATAGCTTCCTTACTTGACGAGACTCAGCAGATACTGGCCATACTCCGTCATGCGGAGCTCCTGCCCCCGTGCTGCGACCTCCTCATCTGAAATGAATCCCTGCTCCCAGGCAATCTCCTCGGGACAGGCAATATAAAGTCCCTGCCGGGACTGCACGGCCTCTACATACTGCGCGGCATTGAGCATGCCCTCGGGCGTGCCGGTGTCGAGCCAGGCCATGCCGCGGGTCATCAGCTCCACATGGAGCCTCCCCTGCCGCAGATACAGCTCGTTGAGAGCCGTGATCTCCAGCTCGCCGCGGGCGGACGGCTGCAGGGTGTGCGCCAGCTTTGCCGCGTCGCCGTCATAGAAATACAGGCCGGGGACGGCGTAGCGGGACTTGGGCTTTTCCGGCTTTTCCTCGATGGAAAGGACCTGACCCTGTGCGTCGAATTCCACGACGCCGTAGGCACTCGGATTCTTCACGGGATAGCCGAAGACCGTCGCGCCCTCCGTCCGGACAGCGGCGGCACGGAGCAGCTGCTCGAGCTGCGCGCCGTGAAACATGTTGTCGCCCAGCACAAGGCAGCACGGCGCGCCGCCGATGAATTCCTCGGCAATGAGGAAAGCGTCCGCAATGCCGCGGGCGACCGGCTGCACGCCGTATTCCACATGGATGCCAAACTGGGAGCCGTCTCCCAGCAGGCGGCGGTAGGACTCGCAGTCCGCCGGAGCCGTGATGAGCATGATATCGCGGATGCCTGCCATCAACAGCACGCTCAGCGGATAATAGACCATCGGCTTGTCATAAATCGGGATCAGTGGTTTGGAGACGGCGCGGGTCATGGGGTACAGGCGGCTGCCCTTGCCGCCGGCGAGAATGATACCTTTCATCCGAATGTCCTCCCTATGATGTTGAATATGATATGCAAGCCGGGGTATCCCGGCGCTCGTACCGTTGTGTTTCCTCCCGGCACTTATGACACGTTCGCGGCCGGTCTTCCGCCTGCCTCCGGGTGATAGGTCGGCACGACCTGCGCCAGCAGCGTCCGGATCGCGGGTGAATTTTCCCGGCAGGCCGCTGCAAGGGCCGTGAGCTGCCGCTCAAAGGCAGGAACATCGATGTCCAGCGGACGGCCGATATGGATCAGATGGTTCGGCGTGGAGCGAAGCCCCTCTTCCTGCATGAGCATCTCTTCATAGAGCTTCTCACCGGGGCGCAGGCCGGTATAGCGGACCTCGATATCCACATCCGGCTCAAAGCCGGAAAGGCGGATGAGGTTGCGGGCCAGATCGTCAATGCGGACCGGCTCGCCCATATCCAGCACGAAAATCTCGCCGCGGCCGGCATAAGCGCCCGCCTGCAGCACGAGGGATACCGCCTCAGGGATCGTCATAAAATAGCGGATGATGTCCGGGTGCGTCACGGTTACGGGGCCGCCCTCCTCGATTTGCCGCCGGAACAGCGGGATGACGCTGCCGTTGCTGCCGAGGACATTGCCGAAGCGCACGGCCACGAACTTCGTTTTGGAGCGCTCCGCCATGGTCTGCACGATCATCTCACAGACGCGCTTGCTCGCACCCATGACGTTCGTCGGGTTCACGGCCTTATCCGTCGAGATGAGCACGAAGGTCTCCGTGCCGTAGCGGTCCGCGGCCTGCGCCACATGGAGCGTTCCGAATACGTTATTTTTAATGGCCTCGTTCGGGCTGCCCTCCATCAGCGGCACATGCTTGTGCGCCGCAGCGTGGAACACGATGTCCGGCCGGTACTGCGCAAACAGGGAGCTGACCCGCATTTCGTCACGCACGGAGCCGATACACACGGCAAGGTCCAGCTCCGGATGCGTGCGGTGCAGCTCCTGCTCGATGGCATAGGCGTTGTTTTCATAGATATCCAGCAACACAAGGCGCTTCGGCGTATGACGCGCGATCTGACGGCAGAGCTCACTGCCGATGGAACCGCCGCCGCCCGTGACGAGGATCGTCTTGCCGGACAGGTAGCCCGCGATCTGGGAGAGGTCGACCTCCACGCAGTCACGGCCGAGCAGGTCCTGCACGTCCACATTGCGGATCTTCTGGATGTTGACCTCGCCGTTTGCCAGCTGATAAATGCCCGGCAGGATCTTCAGGCGGCAGCCTGTCTTTTGGCAAAGCTGCAGAATATTTCGCCGTTCGCGCACGGCTGCCGTCGGAATGGCCAGCACGATCTCTTCGATGCGGCGGGACTGTGCCAGTGCGACAATGTCTTCCCGCGTTCCGGCGATCTTGACGTTGCGAATGTACTTGCCGAGCTTGTCGCGGTCGTCGTCGATGACGCACACCACGTTGTTCTGGGAATTTTCGCTCGTCTGGAATTCCCGCAGCACGAGCATGCCGGCGCTGCCTGCACCGATGAGCATCGTGCGCTTCTTGCGCTTCTCGCTGCCGGAGCGGTGCAGGATCGTGCGGATGAGACGATAGGAAAAGCGTGATGCGCTGAGCAGCGCCACCAGATACAGCCCGGCCAGAACCGGGAAGCTGCGCGGCAGGTCGAGCACGCCGAACAGGATCAGCAGCAGCGTCGCGGCGGCAAACAGGAAGCAGGCACACAGAATGTGCAGCAGCTCCTCGACCCCGGCAAATTCCCAGAGGCTGCTGTAGAGCTTCAGTGGGATGAACAGGGTGATCATGCCGATCGCCATCCACGGGAAAGCCGCATGCAGTGCAGGCAAAAAGCCGCTGTCGCGCATGAGTGTGTGGATGCTGAGGTCGAATCGCGACAGCAGCGCCAGCAGGCATGCCAGATACAGCAGCATGACGTCGAGCAGCATCAGGCATGCGACGCGGACGACGAGCTTCCAGTTGATTTCGGATTTGCGTTGTTTCATAGACTCTCTCTCATTTCTGCCCTTTCCTGCCGTTCCCCGGCAGGACTGCCCGCAGGTGGAAGATCGCCTGCCTGCACCAGCGCAGGCGCGGCCACAGCGCGCAGTAGACCCGGTAGCCGGGCGCCCTGCGCGTAAAAAAATGTCCTTTTCGTTCGAAGGCCACAGCCCGCGCGATGACCTGCTCCGGCCGGATCCCCCGCTCCGGCTCGGTCTGGCGGTCCCCGCAGAAAACGAGCGTGCCGTCCTGCCCGAAGCCGGTCAGGCGATGCAGCACATAGCTGCCGTCGGCGCGGCGGTAGAGCAGGACCTCACCCCGGCGCAGACGCTCCGGCACGGGGCCGAGCGTTACGCGGTCACGGCCGCCGGCCAAAAGCGGCAGCATGCTTCCGCCCGTCACGGTCAGCATGACGGTTGCTTCCAGTCGCTCCCGCAGCAGAGGCTCCGCCTGTGCAAGATGCAGCGGACGCGGCGTATGCGTATTTTTCTCCACTCGCCGCGCCCCCTCTGCGCAAACCGCTTTTCTTCCGCACCGGTTTGTGGTATACTAGGATTATAATTCTGCAAGCACCTGCAGCGTCTGGGCTGCGGCCCGCAGCTGGATGACGCGGACGGCCCGCGGCATACGCGCCAGCTCCACGACCGGCTCGATGTTCAGAACGCCGCGGAAGCGGATGTCCCGCAGGGCGTCGAAGATCGGCTTCCACTCCAGCGTTCCGTAGCCGGGGAACAGATGCAGGTCCTCAAAGACCGGCCGGATCAGGCCGTAGTTGTCGTTCAGATGCAGCGTGGCCAGATTGCCGCGCCACGCACGGATCATCTCCGGCACGTCCTGCCCGCTGATGTGGGCATGGCCGGTGTCGAGGCACAGCTGCACACGGTTCGAGCCGATGCCGTAGACGAGCTCCAGCATGTCCTGCGCCGTTGTGTAGGGCACGGGCGCGTCGCCCGGCTGCTGCAGATGGCGATAGTCGAACGTGTTTTCCAGATTGATCACAATGTCGAACTTCTCCGCCAGCGGCAGAAGCTCGTGGAACCAGCGGACGTTCCAATCGTGGATGCGCGGCCAGAGGCTGCGGTCCGGCATGCGGTGCAGATACAGCACCGGATGGAAGATCAGCTGGCGGCAGCCGAGGATGGCGCAGGCCTCCATCGTCCGCTCATAGATTTCATAAGGTGATTCGTAGTGCAGGTCGTCCGGAATGGCCTGCTCCCAGGAGGCGTGTGCCTGCGTGATGGGCAGCCCGATCCGGTCTGCCGTGCGGCGCACTCCGCGCGCCCACTGGCGCCAGTCGTCTCCGCGCAGCGGCGCGTCCTGCGGGCGGCTGTATACGCTCAGCGGGAAATCGAGGCTGTCGAACCCCGCGTCCCGCACCGTCTGCATCGCGTCCTCGACGGTGGTCTCCAGGCAGAAGCTTGCCATGGCGCTGCTGATGAAATGCACGATGTCCGTGCCTCCTTTGCCGCATTCTCTTTTTCCAATTCAGTATACCATCGTTCCGTTTCTTTGTCAAATGAACTTCGCCGGAGGGAGATATAAAATGAAAAGAATGCCAGATCGGCTCGCGGCTCCCGTCCGCCTCGTCCGCCGGATCGCTTCGTTCCGCGTTCCGCTCTATGCCGCAAATGCGTCGTTTTATCTGGTGCTGTCCGTCTTCCCTGCGATTCTGCTTGTTCTGGCGCTGCTGCCGCACACCGGCCTGACGGAGGCGGACCTGCTCTCTGCCCTGCACGGCGTGATCCCATCTGTGTTCGAGCCTGCGCTGGAGTGGGTCGTCCGGGACCTCGGGAGCAATTCGTCCCTCACGCTCATCTCGGTCTCTGCCATTATGGCCATCTGGTCGTCCTCCCGCGGCGTTTACTGCATCAAGACCGGCCTGAACGCGATCTACGGCGAGCGCGAGAGCCGCGGCTATGTCTATACGCGGCTGGTCAGCGTGCTTTATACCGTGCTGCTGCTTGCCGCCCTCCTTCTGACGCTGGTGCTGCATGTCTTCGGCAGCCAGCTTGCCGCGTGGATCGCCGGAAAGCATGTGCCGATCCTGCGCCTGCTGTCGCGCGTGCTTCGCTTCCGGGGCCTTGTGCTGTTTGCCCTGCTGACGCTGCTGTTCTGGGCGATCCTGTGCGTTTTCCCGAACCGCCGCATTCCCCTGCTCCGCGCGCTGCCGGGCGCGGCCGGTGCCTCGCTCGGCTGGCTGGTGTTTTCGTCCCTGTTCTCTGTCTATGTGCAGCATTTCGGCTCCTACTCCGTGTTTTACGGCAGCCTTGCCGGCATCGCCATGGCCATGCTGTGGCTTTATGTGTGCATGTCCATTCTGTTCTACGGCGGCGTGCTCAATTGCCTGCTGTTCGAACGAAGATTGCAGCAAGGGAAATAGGAAATATATCGTTTTAATATGAATTTTTGAATCTGTATTCTGACTTTATATTTTTCTGCCGAAAAAAATCAAAAAATTTGAAAAAAGTACTTGCAATTTGGAGGGAGGTTTGATATAATACCCGTGCACTGAGGGAAACGACACAGCGTCAGAAAAGTTCATATGGGGGTATAGCTCAGCTGGGAGAGCGCTTGAATGGCATTCAAGAGGTCAGCGGTTCGATCCCGCTTATCTCCACCAAAAACCATCGATTTCATTTGGAATCGATGGTTTTTCTATATTTTTCAGCCTGTTTTGTGCTGGGCGTTTTTGCCTTGGAGAACAAATGGACAACAGACCTTCTCAATTTCTTCTTTCTTACTGTGGGAAGGAAGAAGTTATGGCATCTGTCAAAGAAGAAATAATCACGCCGGACTCCCCTTCCCCGGGAGCCCGGCTTTCTTTTACTCCAGATATTTTTTCAGCTTCTTCATGTGGTCGATGGCCTCCTGCAGGGAGGCTGCTTTTGCCGGAAGTGGGTCTGTTCAAACTGCGGCGGATATGCTATACTAAATATTTGGGAAAAACATTTGCCCTGCGGGGCGTGAGGTGAAGCATGAAAAAGCTGCTGGTCTATTTGAAGGATTATAAAAAAGAGAGCATTCTGGGGCCGCTGTTCAAGCTGCTCGAGGCTTCGTTCGAGCTGCTCGTGCCGCTTGTCGTCACGAAGATCATCGACGTCGGCATCGCCACGGGCGACGTTCATTACATCGTCCGTATGGTGCTGCTGATGGTCGGTCTGGCGCTCATCGGCCTCATCTGCTCCATCACGGCGCAGTATTTCGCGGCGAAGGCCGCCGTCGGCTTTGCGGCCGGGCTGAAATCCGCTCTGTTCCGCCATATCCAGAGCCTGTCCTACAGCGAGATGGACCATCTCGGCACGGCCTCGCTCATCACGCGCATGACGAGCGATGTCAATCAGCTGCAGTCCGGCGTGAATCTGGTGCTGCGCCTGTTCCTGCGCTCACCGTTTATCGTGTTCGGCGCGATGGTCATGGCCTTTACCATCGATGTCCGCTCGGCGCTCGTCTTTGCGGTGGCCATTCCCCTGCTGTCCGTCGTCGTGTTCGGCATCATGCTGCTGACCATGCCGCTCTACCGCCGTGCACAGGCCGGGCTGGATCGCCTGCTGCGCCGCACGCGCGAGAATCTCAGCGGCGTGCGCGTCATCCGCGCCTTCCATAAGGAGGCCGAGGAGACGGCGCAGTTTGCAGAGGAAAATGAGAGCCTGACGCGTCTGCAGCTCTTTGTGGGCCGCATTTCCGCCTTGATGAACCCCCTGACCTACGTCCTCATCAACAGCGCGATCGTCGCCCTGATCTGGACGGGCGCGTGGCAGGTCGAGCGCGGCGCGCTGACGCAGGGCCAGGTCGTGGCGCTCGTCAATTACATGTCCCAGATCCTGGTCGAGCTCATCAAGCTCGCGAACCTCATCATCACGATCACGAAGGCAGCGGCCTGCGCCCGCCGCATCGAAAGCGTGTTTGACGAGAATTCGAGTATGACGTTCCCGGGCGAGCCCGCTCAGGATGATCCCACTGCACAGGACGCCGTCGTGTTCGAAAATGTCGCGCTGCGCTATGGCGGCGCGGGCGCGGAGTCGCTGTCTGGCCTGAGCTTCCGCGTGCGGCGCGGGCAGACCGTCGGTATCATCGGCGGCACGGGCTCCGGAAAGTCCTCGCTCGTCAATCTCATCCCCCGTTTCTATGACGCGACGGATGGACGTATCCTTGTCGACGGCGTCGATGTACGCGACTATCCGGCCGGGCAGCTGCGCAGCAAGATCGGCTTCGTGCCGCAGAAGGCCGTCCTGTTTGCCGGGACCATCGCGGAGAATCTTCGCTGGGGCAAGGAGGACGCAACGGAGGCCGAGCTTCAGGTCGCGCTCGAGACCTCGCAGGCGGCAGAATTTGTCTCAACCCGCGAGGGCGGGCTGAATGCCGAGGTCGCGCAGGGCGGCAAGAACCTCTCCGGCGGCCAGCGGCAGCGCCTGACCATCGCCCGCGCGCTCGTGCGCGATCCGGAAATTCTCATTCTGGACGACAGCGCTTCCGCGCTGGACTATGCCACGGACGCGCGTCTGCGCAAGGCCATCCGCGCCCACGACGCGAATGTCACCGTGTTCCTCGTGTCGCAGCGCGCGGCCTCCATCCAGTATGCCGATCAGATCCTCGTGCTGGATGACGGCGCGCTTGTCGGGCAGGGCACGCATGCCGAGCTGCTCGAATCGTGCCCGGTCTATCAGGAGATCTACTATTCCCAGTTCCCGAAGGAGGCGCAGAACGCATGAAAAAGAAAAATACCATGCGCAAGTTGCTGCGCTATCTGAAAAAATACTGGCTGCTGCTGATGCTGTCTCTGCTGTTTGCCGCGCTGACCGTGGCCATGACGCTGTATCTGCCGATCCTCATCGGGCAGGCCGTCGACCTCATCGTCGCGCCGGGGCAGGTGGAGTTTTCCACCATCGCCCGTCTGCTGCTCAAAATGGGCATCCTCATCGGCGCAACGGCGCTGTCGCAGTGGATCATGAACGCCTGCAACAACCGCATCACCTACCGCACCGTGCGCGATATCCGCAGCGATGCCTTTGCGCGGCTGGAGATCCTTCCCCTGCGCTACATCGATGCGCACAGCTACGGCGAGATCGTCAGCCGCATGATCGCGGATGTCGACCAGTTCGCAGACGGCCTGCTCATGGGCTTCACGCAGTTCTTTACGGGCGTGCTCACCATCGTCGGCACGTTGCTGTTCATGCTGTGGATGAATCCTGTTATCACGCTCGTCGTTGTGGTCATCACGCCGGTGTCGCTGTTCGTTGCGAGCTTTATCGCCCGCAAGACCTACGCCATGTTCAAGGAGCAGTCCGCCGCCCGCGGCGAGCAGACCGGCATCATTGATGAGATGGTCGGCAATCAGAAGGTCGTGCAGGCCTTCGGCTATCAGGACCGCGCACAGGGCCGCTTTGACGAGGTCAACGAGCGGCTGCGCAAGTGCTCGCTGCGCGCCATTTTCTTCTCGTCCATCACGAATCCGTCCACGCGCTTTGTCAACTCGCTCGTCTATGCGGGCGTCTGCGTGGCGGGCGCGCTCAGCGCCGTGCAAGGCGGCATCTCCGTCGGCCAGCTGACAAGCTTCCTCAGCTATGCCAACCAGTATACGAAGCCCTTCAACGAAATTTCCGGCGTGGTGACGGAGCTGCAGAATGCGCTGGCCTGCGCCGACCGCATCTTTGAGCTGATCGAGGAAACGCCGCAGACCCCGGAGCCCGCCGATGCGAAGACGCTCATGGACCCCGACGGCAGCGTCGCACTGGAGGACGTCTCGTTCTCCTATGTTCCGGAGCAGCACCTGATCGAGCATTTTGATCTTGCCGCGAAGCCCGGCCAGCGTATTGCCATCGTTGGGCCGACCGGCTGCGGCAAGACGACGATCATCAATCTGCTCATGCGCTTCTACGATGTGGACAGCGGCTGCATCCGCGTGAGCGGCGAGGATATCCGCCAGCTGACGCGCGGCAGCCTGCGCACGTCCTACGGCATGGTGCTGCAGGACACCTGGCTCAAGACCGGCACCATCCGCGAGAATATCGTCATGGGCAAGCCGGACGCAACGGACGAGGAGGTCATCGCCGCGGCAAAGGCCTCGCATGCGCACGGCTTCATTCGCCGCCTGCCGCAGGGCTATGACACGCCGATCACGGAGGACGGCGGCGGCCTGTCCCAGGGGCAGAAGCAGCTGCTGTGCATCACGCGCGTCATGCTCTGCCTGCCTCCGATGCTCATCCTCGACGAGGCGACGTCCTCCATCGACACGCGCACGGAGATCAAGATCCAGGAGGCCTTCAACCGCCTGATGCAGGGCCGCACGAGCTTCATCGTCGCCCATCGCCTCTCGACCATCCGCGAGGCGGACGTCATTCTGGTGATGAAGGACGGCCACATCATCGAGCAGGGCAACCACAGGACCCTGCTGGAGAAAAACGGCTTTTATGCCGAGCTGTACCGCAGCCAGTTCGATATTTGAAGATCCCTGCCCGGCGGGAGCGGATGCTCCCGCCGGGAGATTTTTATGCCTCGATCGCCGGATTGTAGAGATATACGTTCCTGCGGTCGAGGTGCTCGCGCAGCTTCTCGATCGCCTCGCCGAAGCGCTGGAAATGCACGACCTCCCGCGCGCGGAGGAAGCGGATGACGTCGTTCACATCCGGATCGTCCGACAGGCGCAGAATGTTGTCATAGGTTGAGCGGGCCTTCTGCTCTGGGGCAATCATATAAGAACAACTTGTAATTAAAAGTTCCAGTGAATTTCAATCGGAACGTTCCTTGTTCCCGGAATACGCTTGCCGACGGATATATAATCAATCAGCGTTTCCACGATTTCACGGTTCAGATGTTCCATGTTTGTGTATTGTTCGATCAGTTCACGGCGGTTGTCTCCGACCGCGATTTTTTCGTCGATTTCGGCTAACTGCTTTTCTCCGTCCGAGCATACACGTTCAAGACGTTCTTTTTGCACGGTAAAGTCTTTCGACAGCTCCACAAAATCACTCTCGGTTATCAGCCCCTTTACCTTATCCATGTAAAGCTCCCTGATACCTTTCGCATATTCCCCAATTTTTTTGCGGTATGCCGCAAGATTGGAGAGTATGCGTTTTTTCTGTGACTGTAAGTTGTCGCAAAGCTCAATGTTCTGCTCCAACTCGTCCTTGTCCAGATACTCTGCGGATAGCCTGTTCAGTTCGGCAATTACCATCCGCTCCAATCGGTCAACCGAGATAAATGCGCCCTCGCAAGCGTCTTTTGCCACATGGCGGTTGGAGCATTGCAGAAAATGCTTTCCGCCGTGATCGCGCGACGATTTGGATGAACGCATGATATACCCGCAGTTTGCACAGCGGACTTTTCGTGCGAACAGTCCGATTGTACCAACGTCAAACGGCTTGGCACGTTCCGCAATCATTTTCTGTACTCTGTTCCACAGCTCGCGGTCAATGATCGGTTCGTGCGTCCCCTCGACAATGTACCATTCACTTTTCGGGCTTGTTCTGCTTGGTCTTATAAGAAACACTGCCGTATTTCCCCTGTACCATATTGCCGATGTAGATTTCGTTAATCAGCATATCGGAAATCGCAAAGTATTTCCAAAGGGTGCTGTTTTTCATGGTCGGCTGCTTGTAACGTAAGCCTTGCTGACGTTTGTATTCGGTTGGATTGGGTATGCCCCTGTCATTGAGCATACGGGCGATTGCGGTTTTGCCGTAACCTTGCGAAAATAAGGTGAATACCTCACGCACGACGGCGGCAGCTTCCTCGTCGATAATCAAATGCCCCTTTTGGTCGGGATCCTTTTTGTACCCGTACAAGGCAAATGCGCCGATGTGAAAACCGTTCTCTCGTCTGTTTGTCAGAACGCTTCGGATGTTGTCCGACATATCCTCAAGGTACCATTCGTTGACAAGCCCATTGATCTGTCGTGACTTTTTGTTCCCTTTGTTAGCGGTATCGGCGTTGTCAACAATGCTGATAAAGCGAATACCCCAAATCGGGAACAAGCCGTGTATGTACTTCTCAACGAGTTCAAGCTCGCGCGTAAAGCGCGATTGCGTCTTGCAGAGGATAATATCAAATCTCCGCTGTTCTGCGTCATGCAGCAGACGGTTGAATTCAGGGCGACGTCTGTCAGACCCTGTATAGTCGTCGTCGCTGTAAATGTTGTAAAGCTCCCACCCCTGTTCCATTGCGTACTGCAGCAGCATTGCTTTTTGGTTCTGTATGCTGTTACTGTCGTCGGTTTCAAATTGCTTGTTTCTGTCCTCTTCGGATAAGCGGCAATAAATAGCTACTTTCATTGATAAAGAAAGGACAAGCTGTTCCTTATGGATATATTCCACCATAAAAAAATCAACTTGTCATCAGGTGTCGCACAAGTTTAACCTTTTGCTTTTTTCAATTCGATTGATAAGCTCAATCCACTTCTTTGTATATTCTTCTTTGCTCGTTGTGTTCTCGCCGCTTTTGAAAACACTGACGCAAATTCCTTTTTCATCACCAATTTTGGATTTATTGCTTTGCTTCATAAGAATCCCCCTTTCAAAAAGGCGACTGTTACACTATATGAAAAGCGGCAAGTCCACTATTACAACTTGACACTCCCCACAGATAAATCAGGGGGATTCTTGGTTCAACAACTGTTGCCCACCAAATAGGCAGGTCTTACATAGTCTCCGCAAGCGTTAGGTTTGGGTGTGTCCCACCCTACCGTTATGATTATGTCATGCCGTCAGCCGCATTCCTTCACGGAGGATGTTGACGGCGATGACAAAGTGTGAATTGTTCGCCTTATATCCCCATGGCTAAAGCGAGGGGTTTTACGGCACGCTTGATAAGGCGAACAATTCTTGCGAACAAATTGAGTCCACGCCTTATGCCGTGACTTCTTCTCCGCATCCGATGCAGAGAAATGTGAAAAGATGAGCCTTCGGAATACGATAGGTTCTTCCGACTTTGAGACAACAGATTTTGCCTTCCCGCAGGATGCGGTAGCCGGTCTTTGTGTTGATACCGAGTATTTCGCACATTTGCTCAATGCTCATCACATCGGGATAGTCTTTCAGCATGAGCTTGTAGGCATCGCGCTCTGAGAAATGATTGATGCGGTATTCACCTGTCTCATCCCTACTTTGTAGTTGCTCTCAGTATTTTCCAAGTATAGGGCAGATAATATGTCGAATGCCATTTGGATCTCCTCTACTGTCAATGCTACCGGTCTTCTTATTGTTCCGCCAAACCGGTCTGTAATCTCTTTTTCGAGAAAAGTTTGTGTGCGTACAGAAAAGCAGCCTCCCATTTGGGAGGCTGCCATACCCCAGAAATGATGAATCCCCCTTCATGTAGTATTGTCTTACATAAAGGGGGATTGGGTCTATTGTCCGATTTACTGATTCAGTTTAGAATGCAGTGGGGACAAGAATTAAGGAAGGAGAACTGTCATTGTTCAAAAAAGTTGCTGCACAGCCGCATAATCACGGTCGCAAATTGAGCGCGTGTCGTTACACACTTTGGCTCCAGCTTACCGTCGGAACCGAGGAGCAAACCATTCTCGACTGCCCAGCAGACCGCGTCAATAGCATAATCGCTGATAACGTCAACGTCCTGGAACTCCGGCAAAGAATCTGCTTTGATGCTAATGCCACAGTACGATACATAGCGGGCAACCATGGTAATCATCTGCTCGCGGGTCGCCGCTGCGTTCGGTGCAAAGTGTGTTGGGTCAATTCCCTTAATGATCCCCGCATCATATGCCCATGCAACGGCTTCAGCATAATATGCTCCTGACGGAACATCTATAAAGGGAATAGATTTTTTCGTTTCCGGTTCGCCTGCCAGACGGTAAAGGACAGTAGCAATCTGACCGCGCGTTAACGCCTGTGCAGGAGCAAACTGACTGTCAGACACGCCGTTCATATATCCTCTGCGAATAACAAAGTCCGTAGCACTGTGATACCAGAGATTTGTATTCAAGTCGGTAAAACGCCCGCTCGGACAGTTTGCAGGAATCACCTCTCCATTCTTTAACATTTTATTGCAATCGAGACAGTAGAGGTCGCCACTGTAGCCATCCTCTGTGCAGGTGGCGCTTTCTGCGTTCCGAAGCTCGGTATGCATATGCAAGCAAGAAAGCAGAAGCGTCTCTGTACTGTTGGGAATTATATCATTTGTCTGGCAATTCGTAATCTCAATTTTGGTATCGCCGATACCCGTAAACTCAAAGTACAGAGAAATGACAGGTGCACCTGCTGCAATTCCGCTGGATGCATAGGCAATTCTCAGAATCCCCTCGGTCTCAACAATGGAAACCACTTCCGCAAATGCTTTGAGATTCTTCAGCGTCAACACTTGGGGGTCATATTTTACGGTAAGATACCCGTTTGTAGCCGCAACATCCTCGCCATCAGAATTCTTGGCTGTCACACTGACCTTGACCTGATGGCCGTCAGCTTCCGCTGAACGTATAGGGGATGGTGAGCGTCTGCAGGTCACACTGACCATGACCTGATGGTCGTCAGCTTCCTCGTTTTGATTTTCATTTTCGTGGGCGACCGTACTCTTCATTTCGTATAGAGGTTCTGCCTTCAGTGTCTCGGAGAGAAGCGTCCCGGAGGTCGGAACAGCTACATTTTGATTGATCGCAGAAGCATTTGTCTCAGCCGGGTCATATAGCCCGGAAATGGCGGTAACACCAGGCAGATTGGCGATCTTGCCACTGCTCAAGGTCTCATCAAGTTCCACCCAATACAGGGACGCGGTTGTTGAATCCGCAATTACGAGGCCGTTCCGGATTAATGTCATACTCAGCGACGTAGGATCGCTGAATTTTAATCCGATATCGCCCTTCCGGACGAAGCGCAGACTATAAGCCAAGCCATTCTGCGCAGCCGCGTCATAATCCGCCCACAGGTAAAAGCTGTAGAGGCTGCCGTCCATACAGAGAACATAGTAAGTCAGCGCGTTATGTGCACCGCTCTCATCAGTAAACACACCCCTGCCAGCATAGGTGATGGCAGACAAATTGCTGATCTGGTTGAGAAGATTCCAGCCGCTGATTGCGCCGGTTGTGGCGTCCTTAAGCATAACCAGGCATTGATTGTGAGAGAGATACAGCGGTACACCGAAGGCTTTGATCACTCCGGGCTCACCGTTTTCATCCTGATAAGGAACGTCAAGCGTGGGCGCAGTAGTCAAATCACGGACGGCATAAGCCGCCGAACAACCGTAGCCACTGAACTCACGGAAATTGCGGTCCGGATCGACCCAGATGAAATTACCGCTGTTAACAAAGTCGGAATTCGTACCATAGAGCTTGCCGTCATGCATACCGGCACCGGTAAGGCGGGTTGCATTCCCAGACTGAACGGTATGAGTCATATCCTCCGTGTTCAGCGTAACCCACGCGGTACCGTCTTTTGTGACGACCTGTGCGCCTACGCGAAGGCTAACTTGCGTCAACGGCTTTACCGTTACGGTGCAGGATGCGCTGGCTTTCCCGTTATCGTCTTCCGCTACAGACGTAGCGGTTATGATTGCCGTTCCGGGCTTCAGCGCAGTAACTCTGCCGTTGGCATCCACAGTTGCAACCGTCTCATCACTGCTGGACCATGTCACCTGATCGTTATAATCGGTAGGCAGCACACGGGCACTCAGGATCTTCTCGTCACTTACAAAGAGTGTCGCATCCGTCACATTCAGGCGAACGGTCAGGTCAGTGATACGGGTATACTGGTAAAGGCTGTTCACGGACTGGACGCTGCCACCAAACTGTCCGATCGGCGTTGCCGCACAAGTAGTCGGTTCAATGGCATAGAGGCACGCCGGTTCTTCATCGATATACACAGATAGAATCAGATATCCGCTTGCTCCGTCATAGATCATAGAAGTCCGACAACCGGTCATCAGACTGGAAGCACCGTGGAGCTTCAGGCCGGTATCGCCGATTTTTGTGCGGTATGCAGTGTAGCTTCCACCGTTGTTCGTGCTGAACAGGATGATTGACCAAAGCTCTCCATTTTCGGTAATCACATAGTGGAAATTGGCAGGCATATTTTTGTAGGTCGACCAATCGAAGGTGCCGCTGTGACTGAAGGCAATGGCCGCCATTTGGTTATTTGCAAAGACATTTGATACATCCCATGACAGAAGACTGCCGTTTTCGGGATTCATCAGTTCCAGAATAATTCCATCTCTGCAAATACCAAGGATTCCTCCGAACAGTCCGTTCTGTTCCGGACAGGTAGTCGCATCGGTAAAGGCCCACTCTGCAGAAATCGGCATCAACAACGTGGGTTCAAAGCTGTCCGGGTCAATGCGGTACAAGCCCTCGCCGTCATGTGCATACAGCATACCGTTGTAGAGCGTCCCTGCGACAAACTCTATTGTGGGGCTGCCGACAGCGCTCCATTGCTCGGGCGTATCGGTGTTCATCTCCGCCCAGCGGGAGATCCCGTCCTTGTTATTCACAAGGCCTTGGAAATGAATCGTTGTCAGAGGATTCACCGTAAAGGAGCAGCTCGCAGTCAAGTGAGGTTCGGAAACGCTTGTCGCGGTAATCACGGCCGTTCCGACACCCACCGCAGTGACCATACCGTCACGAACGGTCACAACGGAGTTGTTCGAGCTTTCCCATGTAACACGTTTATCCGAGAGATTCCATGGATACACATCGCACTCCAGCTGGAGCTGTGTGCCCTTCAGAACGGTACGTTCACCGTCGCTCAAATTGATGGCGACAGCGCCGGAGGCGTCCGGTAACTTGATTGTATTGCTTGGAACAACGTAGGCGCCGGAAACCGTAACAAACAGCCTAGATCCAACGGTTGCAGCGTTGAACCCACCGCCATAAGTCGAATTCGCACGAATCGCCTTACCAGTCTCCAAATTAATATAGGACAGGAGGTTCATTGTTCCGCCGCTCTGTGTTGTGGAGTTCGCAAAATAAAGAATATCCTTGTCGTGATCCCAGAACAACGCACCGTTGAAATAATTACTAAATCCGACACCGCCCTTGGCCGTGTTGTTGATAGGCGTCAGCGTCTCGATTACGCCGTCCACGGCATCGCTGAGCGTAAACGTGTAGAGAAATGCCTTGGAGCCTGCGCCGTAGTTAATTGTGTAGAACGTTCCGTTGTCATCAATGGCAAGGCGCGTGAGGTTTTGCAGCTTGCCATCTCTTGGATTTTCCAGTCGGCCGATGCGTACGACCGGTGTCAGCGCGCAGGTAAGATAATCCACGGAATACACCGTGTTGTTTGCGCCGATGGCGTAGAGCTTTCCGTCGGCAGAGTTAAATGCCATATCGGTGATCGCCGCCGTAGTATCCGTAAACGAACCGGCACGCACGGGCCTGTTCCATACGCCCTGTTGAGCAACATAGAAGTAGCCGTCCTCTGCAGCGATATACACATATCCACCAACATACTCAGCAGCGGAGACTGAAATATCGGTGTACGCCACATTTTCAGTGCCGTCGTATTCTGTCGCGCTGTTATAGTACAGTTTTTCCGGCTCAATGCGCATCCAGCGGTTGCCACTGCCACGGTACTTGCCGGAGGTAAAGCCGAACATCTGACCTGTGTAATCCGTTTCTTCGCCGCCGTATGTTACTACACAAGCACTCTCATTACGCGCATAGTCACCCACAACTACGGTGCATTCCGGTCCGACGGTAGCCTGAGACAGATCGACAGTGACGGTGATCTGCTTACTAGGCTCCGGCTGGTCAACGATCGTCTGTGCAAGGACCTCACCGGAGGGGCTGACAACGCGGACAGAAGCTGCATAGCGATTGTCACGCACGGTGACCTCCAGATTGCCGTTCAGCAGGTTTTTGCAAACACTTAAAATCTCGGGAGCGGTATCATCTACCGTCATGCTGGAGGTAATGGATGCACCTTTGCCTAGTTTCCCGGAGGTAAGCAGCTCACGGAGCTCGGCTTCGGTAATGGTACCGTTTGTTTCATAGTATTCCGGAATCGCAACCGCTCCGACATACAGCACATCGCCTTCCTCCGCGCCCAAGGTGGACACTTTCTTGTTCAGCGTATAAACTGCAGCAAAATCACGCCACGCTTGATTCCCAAAGTGGTAGAAGGCGCCGGACACCTGTTCGGTAAGCTGGCTGAGATACAGAATATCATTCTTTTGATTCATAACCACCATCGCGAGAACCGATGCATTACGAATCAGGGATATTCTTTGCTGATACAACGTATCAGCACTGTTGATTGCCCAACGTTCAGGATGATACTCGGCATCCGCACCGTAGGGATTGCCCGCCATAAAGTAGTTGCCGGCGGCAAGGTCATGATACAGCAGGAGCAAAGCATTTGTGTTGGAAACTCCCAAGTAGCCCGGAACATCGTAGCCGCTGATACGCTCGGCATAGGTGCCTTTGTCAAACATTGACGGATCCGACCAGTTTCCATAATAGGCCAGAACCGGAATGGAATGATTGGTGCCGGATACACCTTCAGCAGTCGGAAGCTGCTTTGCAAATACGTAGCCCTCAATATAAGCCCCGCTTGGATAATCAGCATCCAGTCTTTCCTTTTGTTCCGGCGTCAGTGCAGCGGTCATGGTAATCTCCGCTTCCCCGTTACCCTCCAGAACAAATGTGCCCGTATTCAGTCGGTCAAGAAGCAGGTATGCATCATAGGAAGTAATCGCACCGTCTGCATTCAGGTCAGCAAGATCGGCATTCTCCAGAGTCTCACGCTTTTGGGTAACGTAGTCTAGAATTGCCTGCACGTCACCAGTATTGATCAGGCCGTCACCGTTAAAATCCAGTCCGTCCAGATTTGCAGGCACCAACGTCCGCCCGTTCACGAGCCAGGTAAACTCAGCGCGGAGCAGCGCAGTTCTGGTGTCCATGTAATTCCGGCCATCCTCCGACAGAACAGCCTGTGTAAAGAGGTCTGCACCGAGTGTGAAGGTCTGGGAAGCCTCTGTTAAATTATGAAGAGTGAAGGTGAAGCAGTATACGCCGGTACGTTCCGGATCATCACCCAGTTCCGCCTTAACCTTGCCGTCCGAATAAGTTTTCGTCGCGTCCTTACCCATCAGGATATAGGATTGTGCAGCGATGGCATCGCCCACATTGGCAAGGCCTGCCCCCTGACGTAAGACCGGGTAATAAAGGCCGCTTGCTTCCTCCAGCATCGGCCGTGCGGTAGACATCAACAGACTCTGCGTCAGTGCGCGGACGGAAATCTTCAAATTCTTGTTTAAGCCGTTTTCGCGAACAAACTGAGAAACGAGTGCCGCCATGCCTGCAACCTGCGGCGAGGCCATGGATGTACCGGACATATACTCATAGGACTTGCCACCGGCAACCGAACCGTCAACGGAATAGATATTACCGCCCGGCGCAGTAATCTCCGGCTTCATCTCCAAAGAGCCAGGCACACCCCAAGATGAGAAGGAGCTGATACTGCAGTAATCGAGATCATACATCTCACTTCCCGGATAACCGCTAACATCAAGGCTTCCTGTATAATAGAGCACATTGCCACTTGCATCCTTCACTGCCGTGGAGGCATTCCGGATCAGTTTCCCTTCGGCCTGTGTCACGGAAATGCAGGGCGCGGTCTGCGTGTACTCCGACAAATCCATTTTCAGCGATCCTTCGCGGTCGTTGTATACGATTGTAGCAATGGCGCCGTATTTGACAGCGGCCTCCGCTTTCTGATAGAAGGAGTTTGAGCCGCGGGAACAGATTGCGATTTTGCCGTTCAGAACACTCGCAAGTGCTTTGAAGTCTTCTTCCGTTCCGAAGCCGTCAATAAATATATACTCGTGTTCGCCGGCAAGCGTGCGCAGGGCAGCATTGCAGTAAGAAGATTCGGTGTAAAAGTAGCGGCGCTCCGCCAGTGTGAAGTATGTGCCGATAAAGCCAACATTGTCCGCAGACGCGACGGTCAAACTGTTTGTATGCGAGCCGGGCGTACTAACCATGTCCATATTCACATCGTCAATATACAGGTTGCCGGGACGAGAACTTTTTGCATTGTCAACCCAACTGCCGCTGTTACCGGCGGAGATGGTAACAACCGTATCGCTTTGGGTCAGACGCTGCATCAGCTCCTGATAGAGCTTGCTTCGAGTGAACCCGGGCTTAGCAGCGCCAAGCGAAAGGTTGATCGAATCCGAACCCAAAACAACCGCATCCTCCAGTGCAGCCATATAGTCGGAAGCATATGCGCCGCCGTTCTTACCAAAAACCTTCATGACAATGATCTGAGCATTCGGCGCAACGCCCTGCACCTGCACGGTGTCAAGCGCCCGGACAAAGCCACCCTTCCCGTCAGGAATGTAAGCATTTGCGGCAGCGATGCCAGCAACATGTGAGCCATGTTCGCCCTGAACGTCCTGATCATGATCCAGATACTCTGCGCTGCGATCCACATAATTGTAGCCGAACGGGAGCTTTGTATTCTGATACAACTCCTTCGCAGTCAAATGCGGCGACCGCGACACGATATTCATCTGCGGCAGAAGTCTCTCAATCTCTTCGACACCCAACAGCGAAACAGAGTCTTCCAGCGAAAGCGCGTATTCCAGCGCTTCTGCAGAGAAGCTCTGATGGTCCATATCAATACCGGTATCAATAATCGTGATTCGCGTCCCCGCGCCGGTCAGTCCGGCAGCATAGGCCGCAGAAGATCCGATCATCGCGGAGGAGGTCGCCATATTGGGATTGGCAGTCTCACCGTCCTCCGTCTCACACGGCACATACTGTTCTTCCAGAACGACATCAGCCACACCGGGGATTGACTTGATCCTGCCGATCTGCCCGTAAGCAATATTCGCTGAAATCAGATTTGCAGCCAGTGTCAGTTGCCATTGGATATCAAGCTTTTCGCCGGTAGCCTTTTCAATCAATGTCACAACCGAGTCCTGCGTCCTTCGCAGGCTTAAGCGGTAGTCAATCGCTTCAGTATTTGAAGCGATTCCGATCGTAGAAAAGCCGGCGTCCAGTGTGGAGAGCCCATCCAGAACAATGGAGACTCGAACCACATCCGTATCTGCGTAGTTTACGGTATCATCCGCCATGCCATTGGCGGCAAATGCCGGATTGGCAGGTGGAACCTCTGTCGAGGCAAAAGGAAGTAATGCTGTTTGATTTGACACCGCAAGTGCAGGCGTTGTGATACCTAAACACAACGCAAGCGCAAGGAAGTACGACAGCAAACGGGAGCAGGTGCGCTTCTTCATATGCTTTCTCCTTTGAAATTAGATTTTCAGCGAGCAAATATAGTCCGCAGAATTGCGGACTGTAAAGCAAGGATGCACCAATATTATATCATTATGTCCGCAAATTTGCAATGCCTTTTTATGTTATTTTCTATTTTCCTGACAAATTAATCCTTGTCTATTAGCTAAAATAAAAATCCCGACACCGTGGCAATACAGGTGTCGGGGTATAACACATCTCCCTTTTCTGTTATTTCAGCAAAAACATACCGAGCCGCTTGATCAGAATATCGACAGCAGCGGGGTTAACTCCGTACCGTGTTCTTCCGTCGATCATATGCACTGTAATCAGCCTCGCGTCATATAGGCTCGTCACATCCCGGCATACTGTGCCCAAATGCAGTCCAAGCTGCTGTGCCATTTCCCGCGAAGACATCGGTTGTTTGGCCACAGTCTGAAGCATCTTCAGGCGCGCCGAACTGCCCAGCAGATGAAATGCTTTGATCTCCCATTCCTCGGGTTCCGGGGCAGTGCAATCACACATTGGGAACGCAAGACCGATGTGGAACTGTGCTGTATTGCTACGCCCCTCCAAACGGCCGGGTGCATTTTGTGCGTCCATGCAGCGTAATGCAAAAGTGAAACAAGTAGTGGAGTTTTCAAAATAAATCCGCCAACACTTCAGCATAATCTCTTGCAGATCACTTTCCATCAGCAGTTTACGCCAGGCATCAGCCAGCGGCGCTGCGCGTTCAATCCACGGCTCAAGCATTGGCTGGAGCTTGCGCGCTACAGGAAGCAAAAGTCGCTCGAGCTGCTCGGCGTAGAAATCGAAACCCGAGAATGCCTCAAGCAGTTTCTGGCTGTAGTATGCAGATACGGGAAGCTGCCGCATGCTCTGCGCCAACGGAATGTAATCCATATCTTCAGCTACATTTATCCCAAGTCCGTATGGTCCCGCATTAGTAAAGCAAATATGTTTATTTCGGATTGATTTCCAGTACTCGCGTGCCTGTTCCATATGTGTGTGAAGGTCTCCGTCGGAAAGCACAGTCAAGCTGAAAAGCATATTTCGTGCGATGCAGGTCTCATTGTCGGAATCGTCATTCAGAGATTCCTTTTCAAAGAAAAAGCGCAAAATAGTATCGTTGCGATCAATCTCTGCACAGCAAGTATCCATTATCTGCTGCAGTGACTCGGCAGGAATGCAATATAAACCATGTCCCGCAACTTCCACGGGTGGGATACGGTTAACAAAAGCATACAGAAGCTCTATTGTTTCCAGCAGCATCTGCGGTTGTTCGTAATAGCGGATTTCCATAAATAAAACAGCCTCCCAGCAAAACAGTCGATTTGGCCCGGCAAAAACTCACTTACAGACTATCACGGAGTACACTTCTTGTCAAGCGGCGAACCGGAACCGCGCCGGTGAGAATGGCAATTTTTGCCAGATCAGGCGGCAGCTTGTCTCTCAGCAGCGCCAAGGCTCTGCGGTATATGATTTGGTTAATGACAGGATCCTGCATCGGATCGACCCCTCTCGGAATATGGATGGTTTTTATATGTAGGTGGCAGCTAATTGCCTATCCCCATGTGTATCCGACGAAAAACAAGAAGAACAAAGAAAGGTATCGCAGAGTTTGAGCCGGACCGGATTCTTTTGGGTTCCATCTGTATAGATGCCGTTTTTCTTGTTTATGGGCATAAAAAGAGCCGACGAGAAATTTCCCTTCGACTCGTGTCAATATATTAACGGTCGTTTCAAGCACATTCGATCATTCAAAATTGCCAACATAGTAAACAGCCCGTATTCCATCGATGCTAAGCAATTAAAGTCCTTAACCGATAGATATGTGGATTGCTGCTATAGGTGTATCCAATGTGAAAACATTGGCACTTATGACACGGCAGGAGCTTCCCACATCGGCATTTATGTCGGTAGCAACAAAATGATTCATCGCGGCGACCCCATTCAGTGTGCCGACCTTTCCTCAAGCTACTGGTAACAGCACTTTTTTATCATTTGCGCGTTTGCCCCATCCGTAAGCGACACAGAAAATTTACAAGTGAGATTCTCGCAGCTCATTGACAATATCACGGTATCGTGATATGCTATAAGCAACAAGAGAGGTTGATTTCACGGTGCCGGTGTTGTCACGATTTTACGGAATTATCATCCGAATGTATTTCCTGCAAAGCGAGCATAACCCGCCCCACATTCACGCAATCTATAACGAAGATGTGGCAGCCATCGACTTTATGACGGGCGAGGTGTTGGAAGGTCATCTCCCTGGCAAAGCTCTGGCGATGGTGCGGGAATGGATTTCCATTCACCAAGACACCTTGCAGGAAATTTGGGAAACGCAGGAGTATAAGCAACTCCCACCGTTGGAATAAGGAGGCTTCGTATGTTTCACAAGGTAAAAAACGTCACTCCCATTTCCGACTTCAATTTAAGTGTTCAGTTCAGTGAGGGCGTGACCAAGGTTTACGATGTAAAGCCCCTATTTGAAAAGCTCCCGGGTTTTAAGGCTTTTCAAAATGACCCTGCCGAGTTCGCCTGCGTCACCGTGGATGTAGGCGGCTATGGGATTGTCTGGAACGATGATCTGGATTTGTCCTGCGATGAGCTGTGGGAAAACGGAACGGTGGTGGAAACACCATTTGACGGTCTGATGGCATTCAGCGATGCCACCGAGTTGTGGGGACTGAATGAAAGCACCCTGCGAAAAGCAATTTCCTATGGAAAGCTGGTAAACGGCGTGGATGTCTGCAAATTCGGGAAACAATGGTTGGTATCCATTGATGCTATGAAGCGTGAATATGGAGCGCCTGTCCGCCGACAACCAAATAACTACGGAAAGCATTAACCGTCAGAGTTGTCCGAATTCAAGGAAACAGCTTGTCCTCGTCACCTTTCATAAGATTTTGATGATTTCAGACGTTTGTTGTCCTTATATGGTTGCAGGGCGGTAAGGCTTGTACAACCCCCAAAAACGGAAAAACCCAATAAAATCAAGGGTTTTCGGCACTTCGTTTTCACAGGTTGTTCTTTGGTGGTCGTACCATCGGCCGCAAGGTTCTCGCACAGATCGCTGATGGGGTCGCCCATGACCTGCATCGTTGCGGCAGACCAGGGCGTGCCGGAGGCCGCCTGCGGATAGACGCCAGCCGTGTGATCGACGAAATACGGCGCAAAGGAGCTCTCCTGCTGCTGCTCCTCCGTCAGGTTCCGCGTGAGCTGGTGGACGATCGTGCCGACCATCTCCAGATGCCCGAGCTCCTCCGTGCCCAGAGAAGCATCGGAAATGTTCCACAGCACAAATTCAGCTCAAAATCCTGCGTTTTGTGGGCTTTGGGTACATAGCTTAAAGACCTCGGACAAGGTGTTGAAGTACGGCGAAAATAACAGAGTGGACTTCTCCGAACATCCTACGGTAGTTAAGCGTGGCAGCGTTAGAACAATCAATATTTACGCCGCTGTTCCCGATGTTGCATAGGACAAGCCTATCGCACATTGGAACTTAACACCGACCTACGGTACAATATAAACGCAAGGAGGTCGAGAGTATGAAAGACAAAATCACTCATCTATATGTAGACAGTCACGAAAGGACGCTGATATTACATAGCTTTGTGGAGCTGAAAAATGCTCTCATACGGCAAGGCAGATATACGGACTGCATTGACGAACTCATTTTCAAGGTAGCCAATGCGCCCGTCAAGAAAATGAAAATCGAATATATCTAAGTCAATTCAAGAGTGAGCCGCTTATTCTTTTCCATAAGAGTAAGCGGCTTTTTTGCGTTCTCTGTACGATTTACATAGCCGCCTTGACAAAGCGGCTAAATCTATGCGAAAGGAGGACGCAGCTATGTCAAATTGCAAAGTGATTGCTCTGACCAACCAGAAAGGCGGTGTTGGCAAGACCACAACGGCGGTCAATCTGGGTGTGGGTCTGGCGAAGCAAGGAAAAAGAGTGCTGTTGATTGACGCCGATGCACAGGCAAATCTCACAATGGCTCTGGGTTACAGCCGACCAGACGATTTACCCATTACGCTCTCCACAATCATGCAGAACATCACAGACGATAAATCTTTTGATGTTTCGCAAGGGATTTTATCCCACAGTGAGGGCGTTGACCTGCTTCCGTCAAACATTGAGTTATCGGGCTTTGAAGTAAGGCTAATCAATGCGATGAGCCGTGAGCGTGTTTTGAAAACCTATGTGAATGAGGTTAAGAAAAACTACGATTATGTGCTTATCGACTGTATGCCGAGCTTGGGTATGATAACCATTAACGCATTGGCGGCGGCTGACAGCGTGGTTATCCCAACACAGCCCCACTATCTTTCTGCAAAAGGCTTAGAGCTGTTGCTTCGCTCCGTGTCAATGGTCAAGCGGCAAATCAATCCCAAACTCAGAATTGACGGTATCTTAATGACAATGGTTATGCCCCGTACCAACATTTCAAAAGAAATCACGGCGACGGTCAAGAGTGCCTACGGTCAGAAAATCAAGGTGTTTGATACCGAGATACCTCATTCTATCCGTGCGGTGGAAGCAACCGCAGAGGGTAAAAGCATTTTCGCCTACGACAAAGGCGGCAAGGTTGCCGCTGCGTATGAACAGTTCTCAAAGGAGGTGGCAGAGCTTGGCGAGAAACAGAGAAACCAAAATCGAGCTGACCGCTTACGATGACCTGTTCCAGACGGACGAAAGCCGTGCGGAAGCAGCTTTAAGCAAGATACGGGATATTCCCCTGTCGGAGATTGACGAGTTTCCAGACCACCCATTCAAGGTTTTAATGGACGAGGATATGGAACAGCTTGTCGAGAGCGTGAAACGGAACGGCGTAATGACCCCTGCTACCGTGCGTTTGAAAGAGGACGGGCGGTATGAGCTTATCAGCGGTCACAGACGAAAAAAGGCTTGTGAGCTTGCAGGGCTTGAAACCCTCAAATGCGAGGTCAAAGACCTTACCCGTGATGAAGCCATTATCATTATGGTGGAAAGCAATCTGCAAAGGTCTGTTATTCTGCCGAGTGAAAAAGCCTTTGCCTACAAAATGCGGCTTGAAGCGATGAAGCGGCAAGGTCAACGAAGCGATTTAACTTCGTCGCCATTGGCGACTAAGTTACAAAGTGGGCGTTCCGATACGGAGTTAGGCGAACTTGTTGGCGAGAGCAAAGACCAAATCCGTCGTTTTATCCGCTTGACCGAGCTTGTACCCGAAATTCTCCAAATGGTAGATGAAAAGCAGATTGCTTTCCGTCCTGCGGTGGAGATTTCCTATCTTGCCGAGGAACAGCAATACACCTTGCTTGAAGCGATGAGCTATAACGACGCTACTCCCTCATTGGCTCAGGCTATCAAAATGAAGAAGTTTAACCAAGACGGAAAGCTGACGGACGAGGTTATCCAATCCATTATGGAGGAAGAAAAGCCCAACCAAAAGGAAAAGCCTGCTTTCCGTGATGAACGGATAACCAAACTCATTCCGAAAACCGTTCCCAAAGGACAGGAAACGGATTTTGTTGTTAAGGCTTTGGAGTTTTACACCCGACACCTGCAACGAAACAAAGCACACGAAAGATAGCCGCACACCGAGGGCGAGGTCTGCCTGTTTGCGTGGATAGCCGCATTTTGCGCTTCCCCCTCTCCACACCTCACCCCCTAACTACTGCCAAGACTATCCGAGAAAAGAATATCTGCAATATTTCGCAAATCGGTTTGTACCTTTGAGGACTTCTGATGTTTTTCGTATAATGAAGCCGTAAAGGAGGTCGATATGATGAGAAAATCAATGTTTGCAGCGCTTCTTGTGCTGATAATGCTGCTATGTGGCTGCTCCGATGTTTCAACAGCCCCCACACTGAATGATGAAAGTGAGCTTGTGACGGAAACCGAAGCTACTGCCGAAGCCGAAAGCACCAAGAGCATTTATTCCTCGGAAAGTAATGAGAGCAAAGCTCCAGAAACGAGTGCGGCGCTTGAAACTGCCGCAAAGGTAACGGAGTGTGAGCCTGTTCAGAGTGAAACGGTAAGGCAAACCGAGCCTGCCAAGCAGAGTGAAGCAGAAACACCTGCAACGAAATCCACTACGGAAAATAATAATCCGCCGCCTACGGAAACACCGACACAAACCGCTTCCGAAAACACAAAGACAGCCTATGATTTTGAGTTCGATATGGAAGCGATAAAGGCGGATTGTATCAGTATCGGTCAGTCAATGGGGCTTCGTTTGGATACCTCTCTCACTCCGAGCAACGCAAGCTGGTGGAATCCCGTAACGGCGTCACGGAGCAATCAAGGCGAAATTCTAAAGCAAAGCCTTGAAAGCTATATCAAGTTTCATACCGCTGAAAATCTCAGCGCATACGGAATTGATGAAATCTCAGAATTTAATATTTGCTGCGAAGCAAAAGGAAACGGCGAATATCTGATTTACTTTCTTTTTGCATAAGTGGCAGCAAGGCTTATCCCTCTGTTTCAAAAACAGGGGGATTTTTTATACCCAAAATCAAGAAAGGACGGTTTAACAGTCTATGAAAACAAAGTTTAAGAAGAACGGAAGGCGGCTTCTGGCGGCTATCCTCTGCCTTGTTATGGCGGTTATGGCATTGCCGATGTCCGCCTTTGCGTGGACAAGCGAGGAAGGCGTTAGCTGCACTTCCTCATTCGGGGACTACTATGTCGGCTCTGACGGAGGATACTATCGCAGCAAATCCTCTTATTCATTCATCGTGTACGACAGCGACGGCAACACCTCTGTAAGAACAATCAGCGCAGGCAACGCCAAGCGCAAATACTTGATGACCGACAGCAGCGGAACGCACCAAGTTTACTGCGTAGAGTCTGGTATTGACTTTAATACGGGAAACAGCTATGTATCCAAGAATGGCAAAAACAGCTCCTATTTTCGCAAGCTGCCGACCGAAGCACAGTTCGGCGTAATGATGGCTCTGATGTACGGTTGGCACGAAGGAAAATCCTCACCCGTTGCAGGCACGAACAAAGATGATTATGCGTTTGCAACCCAAACGATTATCTGGGAATATCAGCAGCAGCTCCGCACAAGCCCGTCCGACCTGCACAGCGCAAACGGCATTGATGCGGACACTTACTGCTATTCCCTAAAGGGCAGACCTGCCGAAAAATGTTATGACTGGATTTTGTCGCAAATGGCAAGCCACTATACCATTCCGAGCTTTGCCGCAAGAAATCAGAGCAAGGCAGACACCTATACGCTCAAATATAATCCCGACAGGCAGAATTACAGCTTGACCCTTACCGACACAAACAACACCCTCGCCAATCTAAGCCTTTCGGCAAGCGGCATTAAGGTATCCAAAAGCGGAAATCAGTACACCTTTACAAGCGACAAAATGATTATCTCTCCAATTACGGTATCCGCACAGAAAGCCGTTAATCTGGATTGCGACGAGATGCTTATCTGGGGCTGCGTAGGCAAGCAAACAATGGTTTCGGGAGCTTCCGACCCTGTATATTTCTATTTCAAACTTGATACCGAAACCTACGGAACAGGTCTTATCAAAAAGACATCTGAGGACGGTGTTGTATCTGGCATCAAATTCAATATTTCTGGTAACTGCGTAAATCAAACCGTCGTGACCAAAGCAGACGGCACGGTAGATATTTCTTTGATGCCGGGGGTCTACACCGTCACAGAGCAGCCGATTGACCGATATGAGCCGCAGAATGTTCAGAGAATTACTATCGTAAGCGGTCACACCTCTACCGTGACCTTCAGCAATACGCTGAAGCGTGGCAGTCTGGAGATTATCAAGAACTCCGAGGACAATCTGGTGGAGGGCGTGAAATTCCATCTTTACGGCACATCTTTAAGCGGTCTGCCCGTTGATGAATACGCCGTGACCGACGCAAACGGCGTTGCAAGATTTGAAAATGTGCTTATCAGCGGCACTACACCTTATACCGTAGAGGAAATTGATACGGCGGTGCGCTATGTCGTTCCCGCTTCCCAGACAGCGCCTATCGAATGGGAAAAGGTGACGAGCCGCAGCTTTACAAACATTCTCAAAAAATTCAATGTGACCGTAACGAAATCCGATGCAGAAACGGGTACGGCGCAGGGCGACGCTTCTCTTGCGGGTGCAGTCTACGGCATTTATAAGGGTGAAGAACTCATTGACACCTACACGACAGATAAAAACGGTCAGTTTACAACGAAGTATTATGTATGCGGCAACGATTGGACTGTCCGAGAAATCAGCCCGTCTGAGGGCTATCTGCTTGACAGAACAATCCACAGGGTCGGCGCAGAGCCAGAGCTTTACACCGTGGAGTTTAACTCTACCGCAAATGATGTGACCGAGCAGGTCATCAAGGGCAATATCGCCATTATCAAGCATACCGACAACGGCGAAACGCAGATTGAAACGCCCGAAACAGGCGCAACATTTGAAGTGTTCCGCAAGGCGGCAGGCAGCTTTGACGCTGCAAAGGAAACCGAGCGAGATATTCTCACTTGTGATGAAAACGGCTTTGCCCAGACAAAGGATATGCCTTACGGTATCTACACCGTCCGCCAGACCTCTGGTTGGGAGGGGCGTGAGCTGATGAAGCCCTTTGATGTGTTTATCAGCAAGGACGGTCAGACCTACCGCTATCTTATCAACAACGCAAACTTTGAAAGCTATATCAAGGTCGTGAAGAAAGATGCGGAAACAGGCAACACCATTCCGTATGCAGGCGCAGGCTTCCAGATTTACGACCCGAACGGAAACCTTGTGACAATGACCTTCACCTATCCCGAAGTGACGACCATTGACACCTTCTATACCACAGCCGACGGCGAGCTTATCACGCCGCAGACCTTGGAATACGGCAAGGGCTATTCTCTGGTTGAGGTACAAGCACCGTATGGCTATGTGCTGAACTCCGAGCCTGTCTATTTTGATGTGATGCAGGAAAACTCCGAGATTGACAGCGGTATTACCGTCATTGAGGTAGTACGCTCCAATGTGGCGCAGAAAGGAACGATTACTGTATCCAAATCGGGCGAAGTGTTCAGCTCCGTCAATGAAACAGGCGGCTTGTATCAGCCTGTCTATGCGGTGCGTGGGCTTGAAGGCGCAGTCTATGAGATTTCCGCCGCCGAGGATATTTACACGCTGGACGGTACGCTCAGAGCTTCTAAGGGCGAGGTTGTCGATACCGTTTCCACAGGTGCAGACGGCACGGCGGTAAGCAAGGAACTCTATCTCGGAAAATACGAGGTCAAGGAAATCACTGCTCCGTTTGGAATGGTACTGAACGAGGAAACTCACGCCGTTGAGCTTGTATATGCGGGTCAGAATGTCGCTGTTACCGAAACCGCCACTTCTTTCTATAACGAAAGGCAGCGTGTAGAAATTGACCTTATCAAGCGCCTTATGACAGACGAAGCCTACGGCATTGGTAAGAACGGCGAAATTTTTGATGTAACCTTTGGCTTGTATGCGGAAAAGGAACTGACGGCGGCAGACGGCACGGTTATCCCTGCTGACGGTCTGATTGAGATTATCTCTCTTGACGAGAATGGAAACGGCAAGGTCAAAACCGACCTGCCTATCGGGAGCTACTATGCAAAAGAGCTTGCGACCAATTCCGCATATATCTTGAACGGGCAGAAATATCCCGTCACTTTCGAGTATGCGGGACAGGAAACGGCTACTGTTCACATCACAGCCAACGACGGCGAAGCCATTGAGAATGACATCATTTACGGCTCTGTAAGCGGTAAGAAATCCGACGAGGACGGCAACGCTCTCGGCGGTGCGGTTATCGGCATTTTCAAGACAGGCACAGAGAAATTCACAACCGAAAACGCCATCCAGACTAACGTTACGGCTGCTGACGGCAGCTTTTCTTTTGAAAAAGTGCCGTATGGAACTTGGGTCATCCGTGAAATCGAAAGCCCGACAGGTTTTGTACTCTCCGAGGAAGAAATCACGGTCACAATCGGTGCGGTTGATGAAGTCGTGGAAATCGAGTTTGTCAATTACTTCATTAAGGGCAATATCGAATTGACTAAGGTCGATAAGGACTACCCCGACAACAAGCTCATAGGGGCAGAATTTGAGGTCTATGCCGATACCAACGGTGACGGCAAGCTGGATAACGGCGATAAACTGCTTGGAACAATGACCGAGCTTGACGGCGGCGTTTATCAGATGAAGGAGCTTCGCTACGGAAAGTACCTTGTCCGTGAGAAAACTGCTCCGACAGGCTTTGAGCTTGACGAGAATGTATATTCCGTGTCCATCGAGGAAAACGGCAAGACCTATATCGTTGAAAACGAGGCAGGCGTGGGCTTTGTCAATGCGGCGCAGAAAGGCTCTCTTAAAATCGTAAAGACTTCCTCTGACGGTAAGGTTGAGGGCTTATCATTCCGTGTGACGGGTGCTGACGGCTATGACCAGACCTTTAAGACCGATAAAAACGGCGAGATTTATATTGAAGGTCTGCGAATTGGCGAATACACCGTATCCGAGGTAAGCGACAGCGTTTCCGCAGGATATATCCTGCCTGCCGACAAGCAGGCTACGGTCAAAGTCGGTGCTACCACAATCGTTGAGATGCACAACGAGCTTCGGGACACCCCGAAAACGGGCGATGAATTTAATCTTGCTTTGTGGGTAAGCCTTGCGGCTGCTTCCGTTCTGGGTGCAGGTGTTCTTGGCTTTGTAGGCTTTAAGAAAAAGAAAAAGGAGGACTGATTTATGGAAGCAAAGACCATTATTGCAATCGTGCTTGTGGTGTTTATCGTAGGCGCTGCGGTGTGGCTGAATATCCGTAACAGAAAGAAGTAACAAGCGTGGGGCGGCTGAAAAAGCCGCCCCTTTGCTGTTTATGGAGGTAAATCTATGAGAAATCTCAAAACCATTGAGGGCAAGGTCAGAGCCGTTCTGCAAAAGGACGAGGAAGCCAGAAACGACGATATGCTGCTTTATTTGAAGGTCTGTAACGGCTGTCTGAAAGATACAGGAGCTATGCCCTTTGCCGAGGTAATGGCTCAGTATAAATATCTGGGACTGCCGAGCTTTGAGAGCGTCGGCAGAACACGCCGCAAATTACAGGCGCAATATCCAGAGCTTATGGGAAACGCCCGTGTAAGGCGACTTCGTGCCGCAGGCGAAAAGGCGTATCGCAAATACGCAAAGGAATGAGGTGCAAAATGGAGGAAAAACGGATAAACAGCGGTTATGAAATCATAGAAAGTCATACTATCGGGAGTAATGAGCTTGTCATCGGTCATAACCCCGAAGCACCCAACCCCTATGTGTGTTGGTACTGCAAAAACGGCTCGGATTATTTCTGGGGATATTACTGCAATCAGTTGTCCGAAGCAAGGAAGAAGCTGAATGAACGCTATCGGCGGGAGTGCCGTATGCCCTACAATCAGCCCGATAAAAGCCAGAAAAGCCGTGATGACCGTGAGCGATAAAAAGGTATATGACTGCAAGACCTGTCCTTATCCCCGATATAAGGACGGGTCTGTTATTTTCTGCGATGTCTGTATCCGAAAAATTTTAGACGAGCAGAACGAGAAAAAAGAACGAAAGGAGCAGCCGAATGAGTAAGGAAAAGAGAAAACTCGGTGATTACGAGATTATCCAGAGCATCTATATCGGAGATAAAGAGGTTGTGTTCGGCGTAGACAAAAAAGACCCGTATCCCTTTATGGTATGCTACTGCGATTACCACAACCCTCTGTCAGCGGCGTGGCCGACAGAGGGTGTGGCTTCGGACGATTATCTGGAAGCAATGCAGATTTTTGTTGACCGAGTACAGTCGCAGATTGACCGCACCAAAGCGGAGCTTGCCAAATTCCCTTTTGACAAGACCGTATTTACAAAGGAGCATTGTATCCCCGATGACGGTATGCGTAACATTGTGGGCAAGGTCGTCGTTATCAATTCCGAGCCGAAACGCTATGAATATCAGCATCCTGCCTATCAGCTTGTGTTGGCTGACGGAGGAAACGGAGCTATCGGCGGCAGAGGTCGGGCGGTGTTCGGTACTTGCCTTGCCACAGGCGAACAAGCCAGATGGGAAAGGTACGATGTACTTGGCGAAATCAAGCCTGAATGTATGCCCGATTGGGCAAAGGAAGCGCTTGCTAAAATCAAGGCGCAGGAAAAAGAGAAAAAGCAGAAAAGTCGGGAGGAACGCTGATATGGAGATACGAGCCTTAACCCCTGCCGAGCAGAAATACACCTATGCTCAAAGTATGCAGCTTGAGGGACAGACCGCCAATATCGGTCATCTGCGTGGAGATTTTGACAGCTCTGGATACGGCTTTTATACCACTTGGACAGACACCCGAACACAATGGAAAACGGACGAGTTCAAGACGGAGTTTGACGAGGTTATCAATGCTCTGCGCTCCGATAAATACGGATTGCTGAAAAACCGTTCCGATATGAGTGCGTATGCAAGGCAGTATGCAGATAGCGCCTTTAAGGGGTGCTATTGCACGGAATACGGTTTCCGTGTGGATACAGAAAAACACGCATATCTGCTGCGCTGCAACCCCACAAGGGGCGACTACAATTTTTATTGCTACTGCTTTGTAAAGGAATGGCTTGATAAGCACATTCAAAAAGCTGAGCAAGGTATCCGATTTATTGACCCGAACTATAAAGAGCTGTTCCGTATCCCAGACGGCGGCAGGATAATCGTAACGAACTCTTGGGGAGAAAAGCGAGAATATTCCTGCCGCTTTATAGATGAATGCCATACCGAGGTCGGCAACAACATTTTTCATATCTGCGAGTTTGCCGAGCGTATGCAGCAAAACGGAGCGACCTACGAGCCGAAACAGGCGGAGCAGCCGTCCCAGAAAGCGTCGAGGAAAAACGACTATGAACGATAAAGGAGGATTGCGATATGGCTGTTAATCAGAAAGCCGTCAAGGTCTTGAACAAGGTTTTGGAAGCAGGCTTTACCGATGAAAAAGCAATTTCCGCTATGACTATGGACGATATTCTCTCTATGCAGGGTATCACGGTTGCGGACATTGCCCTTATCAACGACCTGCAAAAGAGCATTAAAGCGAACAAGGTCATTTCCTTTCTCGGCGGTGCTGCCGATGAATAAGAAAGACCGAAGGAGGTGCAAATTCAATGGCTGCGAAGTATCAGCTAATTACGGAGCTGTATCGGCGCACAGGTATTGCAGTTGCAAAAAATCCGCAGGCGTGGCAGAGCTTTTTAGCTGCTGCTTGCCGCAACTATAAATGCCGCTTTGATGAACAGCTTTTAATCTATGCACAACGTCCCGACGCTATCGCTGTTGCAGAGCTTGACACTTGGAACAAGCGCTTTAAGCGTTGGGTAAACAAAGACAGTAAGGGTATTGCCGTTTTTGACCCAAAGGGTCGCAGGAATACCCTTAAATACTATTTTGATGTTTCGGACACGCACGACGGATATTACGGCAGCCGCCCCGTCCCGATATGGCAGATGAACGGACGATACGAGCAGGCTGTTATCGAAAGGCTCTCCGACAGATTTGGTAATACGGAAAGCACCGACCTTGCTTCTGCCTTAACGGAAACGGCAAAGAACGCCGTTGAGGATAATCTGCAAGACTATTTCTCTCAGCTCAAAGGCTTCACAAAGGATAGCTTCTTGGAGGAATTGGACGACCTTAATGTAGAGGTCTGTTACAGGCGTTTGGTAACAAACAGCATTGCATTTATGCTGATGAGCCGCTGCGGTCTGGATACAAACGAGCATTTTGACCGAGAGGATTTTGAGGGCATTATCAATTTTAATACGCCTGCGACTATTAACGCCCTCGGCATTGCCACAAGCGATATTTCCGAAATGGCTCTCAGGGAAATTTCTCTTGCGATACAAAATCTGCAAATCGCAGAGAAAGGCACAAATCGCACCTTTGTACCTGAAAGCAAAAGCCAATATAATATAGGCAGAATACAACCCGAAAGGAGCGAAAATAATGAACGCAATCACTTACAGCAGGCAGGGCGATTATCTTATTCCCGACCTGACATTACCGACCGAGCAAGAAATTCCGCTTGGCAGATACGCACAGATGCACAGGAGCTATCTGGAGCAGCACAAGCGAGTGACCTATCTCAATCTGCTGACATCGGGCAAACTGAACGAGCATTTGTATCAGACCGAACAGACAGCACTCCAGAGGTTGGAGCTTCTGACGAAGCAGCTTTCAGCCGAACAGGGCGTAACGGAGGAACTGAAAGAGAAAGCCCCAATGCAGTGGGTACAGAGAATG